>OKVF01000851.1_pt1 | contig 29287 bp, 25 predicted proteins | sample 1604831 | NCBI WGS metagenome assembly OKVF01 (sample SAMN01760980, study PRJEB22395) | human gut metagenome
AAAATGACTGATGCCCCGGAAAGCCTGTAAAACAGGCACTTCCGGGATACACAAGGCAGGACAAAAATCGACTTCCATTATCAATAGGTGATTGCTAATTTTTATGAAGAATTTGTGAACCCTACGAGCCATGCACACTTCTGTTTATTACCATGACAATGATAGCCGGACGGCTCTTGCTCCTGTCTGTATGTTGTTTGACTATTGGATTCTGAAGGATTTCCTGAAAGAATGGGGGATTCGGATGGATGAAATGAAATCCGATGGAATTACCAGAAATGAATATTTTGCAAAAAAACTCCCAACCCTGTCCTATTCTCAGTTTTCAATCAACTGAAAATTACAGAGTTGGGAATTTTCTTTTCTTATGCTGTCAGGATCTCAAGAATTGCACCCAGCAGAGCCGGACTCAGATTCATCGCCGCAAGAGTTATGACTCCTTTTTTTCCCATAGACTCAACGATTGTCTGAATCTCAGATTTCAGGTTGTATGGAATCTGTGCTTTCTCCAGGAAATTATAGCAACGTCCTGCCACATCATTCTCAGCAATTACAAGTCCTTCTGCAAATGTAATAGCAATCTCTTTGGATACTGCTGTCTCTGGCACTTCCACTGTCAGCGCTGCAGTTGTTTTGTTGTAGGAAACTTTTGCCGGGATTTCTTTGCTGTCGGCAATTACTTTGCAGCATGCTTTTTCTACACCCATAAATACAACTTTCCAGCTTCTGGTTTCCGGAATAACAGATACATTACCCAGTGCTTTTCCAATCACAAATGTATCTTCTTCTCCACCGGTAAATGTCAGCTGAGTAGCTGCCCAGTTTTCTTCTTTATCCACCGGTGTATCTCCCTGGTCTTCCCACAGAGTGAAGCTTCCGTCTTCTGCCGGGAACACACGTACCTCTATTGCTTTCGGGTTGTCTGTGCTGCTGTCATAGTCAGCCATATCTTTCATCGGCACGATGGCTCCGGCTTTCATCAGAACCGGAAAATCTTCTACGCCTCTCCACAGATTCAGCATACGTCCGCCCTGATATACCATACCGGTAAAAAAATCAGCCCACATACCTTCCGGCAGCCATGTGTGTGCTTTCGCGGCACGAGTTTCCGAATCCTGTTTTTCTGTAATCGGAGATACCAGAAGTTCAGAACCGAAATAATACTCGTTTGGTACTTGATAAGCCTCATCACGCTCCGGTTCCAGATAATACATTGGCTGAATCAACGGAAGATCCTCATAATTTGCTCTCCGGTTCATGGTATACAGATATGGAACAATGCCATGACGCAGACGCAGGTATTCTTCCATCACTCCCTGTGTGATTTTATCAAATTTCCATGGTTCTTTTCCATTAAACGGATTATCAGTGCTGTGCAGACGGTTGATCGGAGAAAATACTCCATACTGTACCCATCTTGCCATCAGTTCGTCATCCCGAATACCCATCATATGGCCACCGATATCATGGCTCCACCATCCATATCCCACATTGCTTGCGGTATTGGTAAAATATGGCTGGAATGCCAGGCTTTCCCAACTGATCACAGTATCTCCTGAGAAACCAACCGGATATCTGTGACTTCCCACACCTGCATATCTGGAGAATGTCAGCGGACGATTTCCTTTCCAGATGCTATCCAGATAATGATAATGATTCAGCATCCACAAAGGATCCAGTCCCGGTACTTTCGTAACAGTTCCCTGCTGCCAGTCAAGCCACCAGAAACCTACTCCTTCTTCCTCCAGCGGATGATGCAGATCCTTCAGATACACTTCCATAAAATAAGGATCTGCCGGATCAAACTGTACCGCAATCTCACTTGCAGGATCAATACCCATCTTTTCAGCGATGGAAGGATATAATTCTTCATAAGCACGGATACCATCTGCCGGATGTACATTCAATGTAACTTTCATATTGTGTTCATGCAGCCAGCTCATGAAGCCTTTTGGATCCGGGAAGAAGTTCCTGTTCCAGGTATATCCTGTCCATCCACTTCCGTATTTTGGATCCACATCATCAACCAGATGCCAGTCCATATCCACAACTGCTACGGAAAATGGCAGTTTTTCATCTTCAAAACGCTCTACCAGTTCTTTATATTCTTCTTCTGTATATCGATGATAACGGCTCCACCAGTTACCGAACGCATATCTTGGAAGCAGCGGCTGTTTTCCGCACAGATAATAAAAATCTTTCAGGCAATCCAGATAACGATGGGCATATCCGAAGAAATACAGATCTTCACCAACACTCCGTCTCGGTGCTACCCAGCCATCTTCTGTCAGTGCCATTGAATGACTGTCATCTACTACGGAAAAACCATTTCTTGAGAGAATACCATGCTCCATAGGAACTTTTCCAACGTATTTCTCATTCATTGGAGTGTTTCCTTTCATGTATGCGTCATCACTCAGTTTCATGATTCCGTCGCATCTGTCCAAAGTACGTGCAGTTCCCATCAGATCCATCGGTTCCTGGCCATAATTCCAGTTTCTTCCCCAGCCACCTTCGCCGCCTACAACTTTAACAGACAGACCATTGGCTGCAAAAGGTTTTCTGTTGTAGTGGATTTCCAGAGAATCTGTAAAGATTGCCAGTTCGTTTTCATCCTCCACAACTTTAAACTCCGGTACCGGGAAGTCACGATTTAAAACAGACTGTGTGGCGCGGTCTTCGAACACACCTTCCTCGTTATATTCCAGACGTACCAGCGCCGGTGTCAGCATAGTGATTCGGTAGCAATCGCCCTGAATGATCGCTTCTTTTCTGCTCATCGGATGCGCTTCCAGTTTGTATCCTTCCATTCCCATTTTGTATAAACCTCCCTTTACTATTTGTATTTTTTTAATTTCGTAACTGTTCAGTACTTTTCACAGTTACGACAGTTGCTACGGAATAGTTACAATATTTTTTGTAATTTGTTTCAATCAATTTATTTTATCCCGCATACTCCGGATTTGCCACCCGCACCTTATCCCCAAACTCCTTCCTCAGATCCATAAATGCCTTTTCTACTTCATCCGGCACATCCACATGCACGATATATCCTTTTCCTTCCGGACCATATCCATCTTTGTTATCAGATAATCGTTGCATATCTCCCAGAAGAAGTGTCAGATACCGGTCAATATCCCACATTCCCCAGATTTCTTTTTCATAGGTGAGCTCACCATTTCTAACCACAACCTTTGCATCATAAACCGCATAATTGATCACCTGAACGCCCGGCATATATTTCTTCACACTGGCCTCCATCCGGTGCTGCATCGTTGCATCCTGTGAGAGAATCATCGTCCGGCAGGCAATCCCCTCTTCTTCGATCAGCTCTTTCATATAGGTGATATTATTTCCACAGTTTGTCGACTTCCTTTCCAGATAGTCTGCATGAAGGCTGTATCTTTTCTCCAGATACTGTTCAAATACGTCTGACTCCAGAAGCCCATTCGTTTCAATCTCAGGAAATGCATGGTGCATTTTCTGGCGAAGTGCTTCTGTCGTATGTCCTGCACCACCTACAATAATATACTTTTTCGCTATCTCATTTTTCATTGCTTCGGCAAGAACATCCCCACCGCACAGAATGCTTCCTCCAAAAAGTACCATCACATCTGCCTGTGAAAATCCATATTTTGCTTCAAGTGCTTCTCTGGAAAGCTCCGGAATATCCCGCTTTCCAAGGAAGGTGCCGAGAATATTCATTTTTTCGGCGATTTCCTCTTTTTTCATTTTAGCTCACCTTCTCTGTTTGTTTTCCCTTGTAGCTGTCCGTAAACAAAACCCGAATTTTTATAACTATCTGTTCAAGTCAAGTACTACAGGTACTGATCTGTATCCCACGCCCATTCTGTCGATTCCCATATCGATCAGCTGAAGGAAATGTTCTCTTGTACGAATGCATCCGCTTCCTTTTACTTTACATTTGTCTCCTACTTCTTCCATCATGATCCTGATAACCTCTGGTGTTGCCCCGTGTGCTTCAAATCCAGTCAGGAAACCTGTGCTTGTCTTTACAAAGTCTGCTCCTGCTTCAATACAACAATGGCAAGTCTTTCTGATCTGTTCTTCATTCAGTGCATCCGTTTCAAAGATAACCTTGGTCTCTCTTCCATATTTATGTGCAGCTTCCACACATTTCTCCAGATCTTCTGTCACCTTATCATACTGTCCGCCACGGATCCATCCAAAGTTTGCCACAATATCTACTTCTTTTACTGTATCGTATTTTGCTACGATTTCAATCTGCTTTACTTTTGATTCTGTTGAACTTGTTCCAAATGGGAAATCGCATACCGGACAAAGCATCGTTTCGCTTCCCTTTACATATGGTTCACACAGATCCATATACCCTGGATTGATACAAATGGTGGCACATCCCAATTTCACTCCGTCCTTTGTAAGTTCTATGATCTGTTCTTCTGTAAATTCCGGTTTCAATACCGAATAATCGATGTAAGATGCAAGTTCCTTTAATGTCATTTCGTTTGCTTTTTTTGTCAGTTTTTTCATGATTCTACCTCCGTTTTTTGTTTGTTACATATGTATGATACATTTAATATATATCATTCTTTTATTTTATTGTCAACACTTTTATATTATTTGTTTTAGTTATCCTTTTCTTCTTATATTTTGTAGGCTTCTCTTCTACATTTGCTTGATTTATGATTTTTAGTATGCTATGATAAGCTTATTATGTGACAAATGTATGTAACATTTATTATCCTATATTTTTTTAAATAATACGATACGAGGGAAAATGATTATGGATGAAAAATATTTCAAAGAAACCTTTCATTTCTCCAGTGATACAGGTATCCCCTATTATATGCAGCTTGCATCTTATTTTAAAATCCAGATACAGGCAGAAGTATTAAAACCGGGAGATCCTATGATCGCAGAAAATGAACTATGTGCAATTTTAGGTGTCAGCCGTACAACTGTCCGACAGGCACTCAACTGTCTGGTAGACGAAGGTCTGATCGTAAGACATCGAGGAAAAGGATCGTTCGTTGCAGACAAGAAGCTCACCAGACCAATTAATCATCTGTATAATTTTACAGAAAATATGAAAAACCTGGGCTACACACCAAATTCTGAAGTCCTTACAAAAGAAGTAACTGATAAAATCCCGGATAAAATTATAAATGCGCTTCGCTTTCCTGCCGGACAGCAAAAAGCCTTTCATCTGGTTCGTATACGATGTGCAGACAAAGAACCTCTTCTAGTTGAAGATACTTATATTCCTTACTATCTCTGTGAAGGAATTGAAAAATACGATTTCAGCAATGGTTCGCTCTATAATATTCTGAGCAATGAATATCATCTGGAACTTTATCACGCAAACGAGTCCATCGAAGCAATCGTTATAAATAAAAAAAATGCAGCTCTTTTGAACTGCAAACCTGGAATCGCCGGTTATAAAATCAGCAGACTTTCCAATCTGCAATCCGGATTTATTTATGAATACACAACGTCTATCACCCGTGCCGACCGCTGTGTATTCCAACTGGATCTGTATAATAATACAAACGGAAATAAAAATAATATGAATTTCCAGAGACAGCTGAATATCTAATCTAAAATGTAAAACTTTTCAATCAGTTCACCATGTCACTTTTATTTTGTGTTATACTGTTTTATAGATTTTGTTTGCCCTTGTATTTGCCCTTATCAAAGTTTGTAAACACTGGTATGACGATATAACACAAGACCCCCCCAAGTCAAAGGAAGCAAAAAATAAACGCCTGTTCTATGATTTCAAACAATAACCATAGGACAGGCATTTTTTATTTAACACATATTATTTCACAGAAATATGTTCTCTTGATTTTTCAACAATCTCCTTCTTGATTGCTTCTACAAACTCATCCAGTGGAAGCACATTGGTTTCTTTTTCTCCGTGGAGACGGAAAGAAACGCTACGGTTATCTTTTTCGTTAAATCCAACAACCAGCAGATAAGGTACTTTCTGTACCTGACCATCACGCATACGGTAACCAAGTTTTTCGGAACGGTCATCAAGCTCAACGCGAACATCAGCTGCCTCTAATGCATCAACGATTTCTTTCGCATAAGCATTTAATCCATCGTCATCTGTTTTAACCGGGATAACGCGAACCTGAACAGGAGCAAGCCATGTTGGCAGATTTCCCTTTGTCTCTTCCAGGATATAAGCCATGAAACGATCCAGAGATCCCAGAATAGCACGATGCAGTACAACCGGTGTCTTCTTTTCGCCATTGCTGTCAATGTAATACAGGTTGAATTTAGCTGGCAGACAGAAGTCTAACTGGCAGGTAGAAAGAGTGATCTCATTACCGATAGCCGGCTGAACATTTACGTCCAGTTTCGGGCCATAGAATGCAGCTTCACCGATTTCCTCTGTGTATTCAATTCCGATATCATTTAAAACATGACGCAGTGCATCTTCTGCAGTATTCCACATCTCATCATCATCATGATATTTTTCTTTGTTCTCAGGATCACGGAGAGAAAGAACACAACGATAATTAGTAATACCGAAATCTTTATAAGTATCAAAAATTAATCTGACAACTTTTGTAAATTCATCCTTGATCTGCTCTGGTGTTACAAACAGATGGGCATCATTCTGGCAGAAGTGACGGCCACGTTCAATACCTTTTAATGTACCGCTGCTCTCATAACGGAAGTCATGAGCAATCTCACCGATACGGATCGGCAAATCTTTGTAAGAATGTCTTCTGTTTGCATAGATCATCATATGATGCGGGCAGTTCATTGGTCTGAGGACAAAGGATTCTCCTTCCATTTCCATAGGTGGGAACATGTTCTCTTTATAGTGATCCCAATGTCCGGAAGTCTTGTAAAGATTTACAGTACCAACACAAGGAGTCATAACATGGAGATATCCCAGTTTTCTTTCTTTATCCTTGATGTAGTTTTCCAGCTCCTGCCAGATTGTATAACCTTTTGGAAGGAACATTGGAAGACCACGTCCAACAAGATCGTCTACCATAAACAGGTTCATATCTTTACCGATCTTTCTGTGATCTCTTTCTTTGGCTTCCTCTAATAACTGTAAGTGTGCATCCAGCTCTTCCTGTGTCGGGAAACATACACCATAAATACGCTGAAGCATTTTATTCTTGCTGTCACCTTTCCAGTAAGCACCGGAATGACGGATCAGTTTGAAGTGTTTACATAATTTTACATTATCTACATGAGGTCCACGACAGAGGTCTGTAAAATCACCCTGATCGTAAACTGTGATATTGCCATCATCAAGATCGTCAATTAAGTCCAGTTTGTAAGGATCATCTTTGAACATTTCCAGAGCTTCTTCCTTGGAAACTTCACGGCGAATGATCTTTTTACCAGATTTGACAACCTTTTTCATTTCTTTTGTGATCTTTTCGATATCCTCATCACGGATAACATCATCGCCAAGATCAATATCATAATAGAACCCTTCGGCTACAACAGGTCCTACCCAGAATTTGGCATTTGGATAAAGATGCTTAATTGCCTGTGCCATGACATGGGCGCAGGAATGATTGAGTGTGTTTAACTGCTCATTTTCTTTAAAATTTACCATTTGTATTCTCCTTTTTAATTTTTATGTTTTCATGAAATGATGTCAGGGGCAAAAGATATTTTGTCTCTGACTTGCTATAGAATGAAAAAAGCACCCATAGATTATACATGATCTAAGGGTGCTTGCACACGGTTCCACCTTAATTTTTTACTCTTACAGCCGATAACGGGGCAATACGGTAACGCTTCGGAATCTATCCTTCTGCGCACAGCTTCGAAGTGGTTTTCATGTAATCCGTTCTCAAGAAACTTCCAGCAAATTGTTTCTCTCTCTGTCAGAACCTGACTGCACTACTTTCTTCATCAACGCTTTTATGGGTACTCTTCATTTTTGCTTAACCCATTATAATATAGTTGCAAATTTAATTCAACGGATTTTTTGAAAAAAATCATTCAATCAGACCTGTCATTTGTTTACAAACAACATAATATATCAATTTATTAAGGGTTTCCCGAAACATTTATCTGTTTTACAATTCTTCCACCCTACATGCATGTTCTTTTGTCTCTTTATCATAGCTAATTCCTACTGCCAGAATTCGCCCTGTATATTGAGATTTTTCTGCCGTTTTTCCTTTAAATCGAAGTGCGTATTCTCTCTCTTTTATCTGCTCAATTGCTTCTTCCGGAGTATGATCTACTTTTAATTCCAATATAATACAGTCCTGATCGTATCTTACCGGATAAAAAATGAAATCTACATATCCTTTCCCTGCTTTATCTTCCCGTTCAACTTTGTACTGATCTCTGGCAGCCAGATATACAAGATTAACAATTGCTGAAAGTTCTGTTTCATTATTATACGATAAAATCGGCACTTCTGTATTATGTGCATATTGAATAATACCTGCCATAGTTTCTGTATCACCGGCAAGAGTAGCCTGCAGCATTTGTGATGAAATATTTGCAAGTCGATAAACATAACCCAACGATTTCTCCTTTTTCATCATCGCAGCATAACTTCCCATAAGTTCTTTATTTGGAATAAACACCATTCCATTATCATATGTCAGAAGTCCATACACAACCATTGCTGAATATATTTCTTCTTTTGACTTTAATTCCTGCGCAGTAGCCGCATATTCCTGTATCCCTGAAGGTATTCTTTCCCCGGCAAACATCAATGTAAGATCATTCTGAATTTCATCTATATTGTTTCTGATATATGTGAAAATAGAATCATATTTTCCTGAACTCACCCAGTAATTGGACAATTGATTATCTGTCAATGCACATACTACTGAACGCGGATTGTACAATCTTTCACCAGACGCCGTATAATACCCATCATACCACTCCCGCAGACTCTCACGGGTAATCTGTGGTTTCTTAGTACGTTTTAAATATCGTTGATAAAGCATATCTACTTCATCATCCGAAAAGCCAAAGTATTCACTAAATCTGACTCTGGTCGCCATGTTATATTCCAGAAACATATTCAACTCAGAACCATCTGAATATTTTGTAATCGGAAGAACTCCTGTCATATATGCCAGTTCCACATAGCTCTGGCCTTTCAACAAAAGCTTTAGAAAAAGCAGATAGTTTTCTCTGTCTTTTTCCGTAACAAAGTCCATATGAAAAACAGCATCCCACTCATCTATTACAAATATAAATTTATCTCCGGTTTCGTTAAACACTAAAGAAAAAATATCCCAAACTGCCATATCTGTTTCTATATCAATTTCCGGATATGCATTTCTGATATCTTTAATCAGTCCATCCTGAATTCTGGTTATATAGTCCCGATAGCAGTGACATTCTCTTGGCATTTCACTAAAATCAATATATATAACATCATGTTTTCCAGTCTGATTTTTGTATTGTTCATATTTCGCTATATGGAGGTTATCAAACAAAGATTTCTCATCTGAATTTTCAAAAAAAGCAGCTATCATATTCGCCATGATTGTTTTTCCAAAACGTCTTGGGCGAGTAATACAGAAAAATCTCTGCTCCTGCTGCAGCGCCGGAATCAATTCTTCCAGTATTTCAGATTTATCCACAAAATAAATTCCGTTCATAACGGTTTTATATTTATCGTACGGTTCTCTGCTGTTTAGAAACTGCCCCAAATCTGTATCCCCCTTTCATTGATAATATGAGTATATCTTTTTTTTTACCGTAGCGCAACAACTATCCTCGTGAATCCAAAAACACGCTATCCCCCTCTTGCACTTGATTTGTAAACGCTCTATAATATCTCTGATTTCAATTTATATCAAAAATTATACAAAAAATAACAGGAGATAATTTTATGCATATCAGTATTCTTCTCATGGAGCAGATCGCAGAGCTTTTTCTTATGATTTTCATGGGATTTTTAATCGTAAAAACAGGTCTTTTAAAAGATGATGACAGTAAAGTTTTATCAAAAATCGTTCTCTATCTGATTATTCCCTGCGTGATCATCAACGCATTTCAGGTAGATTACACGATGGATACAGTCAAAGGACTGTTCATTGCTCTTGCAGCATCTGTCATGATTCAGATAATTCTTCTGATTACTATTTCAGTCCTTGGAAAATTTCTGCATTTAAATGAAGTGGAAATCGCTTCTGTATACTACTCCAATTCAGGAAATCTGATCGTACCGATCGTAACATTTATTTTAGGTCAGGAATGGGTACTGTATGGATGTGTTTTCATGAGTGTGCAGCTCGTCTTTCTCTGGACCCACTGCAAAAAGATCATCAGCCGTGAACCATCTTACGACTGGAAAAAGATTGTGTTAAATATCAATATGATTTCGATTTTCATTGGTATCATACTCTTCTTTACCCGCATCCGTCTGTCGGAAATTATTGGAAATACAATCAGTGCAGTCGGCAACATGATCGGACCTGCAAGTATGTTTGTAACAGGTATGCTCTTCGCAGGCATGAATCTGAAACAGATTTTTGCAAATAAAAGAGTATATTTCATTTCGTTTCTGCGTCTGATCGCGGTTCCGTTATTCTCACTGATTCTTCTGAAAATTAGTCATCTGGCATCTCTTTCTGCAGACGGAGATCAGATCATGCTAATTGTTTTCCTAGCGGTTATTACACCATCTGCTTCTACAGTAACACAGATGTGCCAGGTTTATGGAAACGACTCACGATATGCAAGTGCGATTAATGTTGTAACTACTCTATTCTCTATTATTACAATGCCGCTTATGGTAATGTTATTTCAAATGATATTATAAAAATCAGGTACAGATCATAAGTCTCCCAAAATAAGATTTATGACCTGCACCTGATCTGCATTTATCAGTATATTCTTTTTTATTACGTTACAGAAACTATCCTTTATGCTATGCCAATTGATAAAATTACATATTTTTACATTTATCGGACATTCCCCTACATTCGCAGAATCCTGAATGACCATCAGGAGCTGGAGGGAATGATTCATCAAATGAACGGTATCCAGACCGACATGATACGGATAGGAACCTTTGCCAGTGTTGCGATTAACTGGCTTCCTAATGTTTTCGCCGAATTTCAAAAAGACTATCCTGGTATTGAATACGAAATGCTACTTGGAGATTACGATGAAGTAGAACGATGGATTGAAGATGACGGGTAAATTGTGGATTTTTAAGAAAACCATCCAATCCCGCTCTGGATACAATCTTGCTGAAAAAAGATGAATGCAAAGTTATCCTGCCAGTCGGACATCCCAACGTCCTTTTATTTAAAGATATTTTCCAAGCATATCTTTCACACACTTTTCTATCATATTCATACTTTCCAGACATACCTCTTTCTTCATGCCAGCCGCAATTCCCACAGCCAGAAGTTCTTTCCTGCCCGGATTTCGTCCATTTCCGTCAACTGTTGTTGTGTGTTCTCCGTAATATGTGTTGCTATAAGTAAGGTCGTATGCCGGGCTTAAACGCCAGCTGTCTTTTTCTTCATCATATAAATATGTGAAATTCTTCGAATGGTCATCTCTGTTATGTGCAAAAACATTGAAGCACATCCTGCAAAACATTTCTTTTATGTCGTTCTCATCATCTCTCGTCAATATTTTGGTCAGTTTCATCAGACTGTGATAGTCCAAACCTGGCTGTTCAAAGTCTAATTCCAGCAAAGCCGCTGCTGTCAGCATATGAATTCTCTTTTGCCCATTTTTATCTGATATTCTGTCAAACCGCTTAATGCCAAAATAGCCCTCACATTTCTCTGATGGAAAAAGCCTTGTTTCACTCATTGTAATGCCACACTCTTTCGCGCAGCATGAGTAATCATACTCCATTTTCCCTGCATTCTCCCCATCCACATGAGCCGGAAATTTAATGATCCATTCCTCTCCATCAATTGTAGTCATAATTTTCGGTCTGGCTCCACCACTTGTACCACCCAAACAATATAATTCATCCAGTTTGTCAGAGTATTCCGTATTTAATATTTTCTGACATTGCTCTGCCAATTCATCCAGATCCACATCGCCATATTTCTCATTAATTTCTCTTTCAGGATAATAAGTAAGCGCACCCATACCTGATTTTCCAACAATTGCCAGACGATCCAAGACTGTCAGTTTATCTGGATTTTGTTTATGTGCACGCAGTAGACGATTTAACAATAATCTGCCCCAATTATCTGGTAAACTGTCTGCAAATACTCCAAATAATCCGTCAAAATAATCCTTTGTCGGGACAAAAACCTGTTCTTTAAGAGGAAGTGAAAATGGACTGATTGGAAAACCATCTTCAAGCCATTCTTCGCTATATTGAAATGCAGCTTTATGATTCGCTGTCATAGCCAGTGTTCCTACAATTTTTCCATCATAAAGTACCTGTAATGCATTACCTTGTTTCATTTATGACCTCCTGGATATTCTTATATGGCACATGTGTAAAGATATTTCTAAGTTCATCTGCAATGTCCAATGCCATGGCAATCTTTGTCAATGATATCAATGATATCTGTCCCGTCGTTTCAAATCTTTTAATAGAACCGTAGCTTACTCCGCTCATGGAAGATAATTTCTCCTGAGAAATAGAGCGTCGTTTTCTGATATTACGCACCCTTTGTGCAAGCTTCTGATCCAGCTCCTCTGCTGTTTCCCATACAAACTGCTCCATTATTTCTCCTTACTTTATGGATAATATTTTATCCATAACAGCACTATTTCATTCAAAATAGCTAATATTTTATCTGATATTATTCTATCATTTATTTGTTCATAAATCAATCTTCCATTTGTTTCTTTGTTATATAATTTATCCAAAAAAGAAATCTGCGGGTTTTACTTACCACCCATGACATGGGGGACATAGAAAAACTCTGTTCTCGAGTGGTAGTGATTGATTCCGGACATCTGATGTATGACGGTGACTTAGAGAGCATGGTACAGAAGTTTGGCGCAATCCGATCGTTGATGATAGAGTTTGAGGAGCCTGTTGCGGACTTCCAAGTAGATAACGCGGAACTGACCAGAAGTGAAAAATCGTAAGTGGTTCTCATTTCATCGGTCAAAAGCCACTCCAATGGGGCTGATACGTTCTATCGGTGACAAATACCCTATTCACGATATTGAAATCATTGAGCCTGACATCGAGGGGATTGTGAGGAACCTATATGAGAGCGAATAATGGTATTGATCTGCGGACAGGTGCGGCGTTTCTCCGCACCGAATTTTATAATATGAGCATATACCGCGTGTCTTTCTGGCTCAACTTAATTTACACATTCCTTATGATGTACAGCGTTGGTTATGTGTGGCGTGCATTGTATGCTGCAAATCCCAGCGTTACCGGTGTACCGCTCCCACAGATGATCTCCTATGCTGTATTGGGTGTGGCACTGGAAGCAATCCTGCATACGCGAAATGGCCCACAAAGGTATATCATGGAGCAAGTACGTAAAGGTACCATTGAAATGGATATCATGAAACCCATCGATTTTCAGTTCTATATGTTTGCAAAGAATATTGGCGGTATCGCAGTACGGTTCCTGTTTTTAGTGTTACCCTCATTGATTGCGGCGTTCTTCCTGTTTTCATTAGAACTGCCGGGTTTGCCTGCGTTTTTTGGTTTTCTTTGCAGTCTGATTTGTTCGGTTATCGTGAGTTTTTTCATGAACTTCATTCTCGGGCTTCTGAGTATGGTTACTATGAATATCCGTAACATCAACTGGGGGTATAATGCGCTGCTCCGTTTCTTTTCCGGGCAGATGGTGCCATTGTGGATTTTTCCCAGCGTACTTGGTGTGATTAGTGATTTCCTGCCATTCCGCTGCATTTATGCCATTCCTATGTCCATCTATATTGGAAATTATGCAGGAATGGATATGCTTGGGGCGCTGACTGTGCAGTTCACATGGATATTTGTACTCTGGCTGACATCCCGTCTGTTGATGAAACGGGTCTTTACCAGAGTGATGATACAGGGAGGTTGAGAATATGGGGAATATCCGATTATATGGCCAGTTTTTGCGAGTGGCTATTTTGGGGAAAGTACAATATAAGGCTGATTTTTTTGTGGGGGTTATCAGTGTTTTGATTTTAAACGCCGTAAACCTCTCTCTCATAGGCATCTTAGTATATAATTTCAATACCTTGGGCAAATGGAACATATGGGACTTATTGTTCCTTTACAGCTTCTGGATGCTGAGCCGTGGAATATACGGCGTGTTTTTCTGGCATCTGTCCGATTTGGAGGAAATGATAGTGGGCGGTACGTTTGATGCTTATCTGGTCCGGCCTGTCAGTCCCTTTCTGCAATTTATCGGTAAAGATATCAGCTATACCGGCGTGGGGGATTTTCTGGTGGGGATGTTGGGGTTCATTCTTGCTGCTACACAACTTGGCATCCAATGGCATATAGGACAGTGGGTGTATTTTGTGGTCTGCGTGCTGTCCGGAACCTTGATACAGGTGGCTATCAATTTGATCGGCGCCAGTCTTTGCTTTTGGACAACACGTTCTAATGCTGCCATGTATATTGCGGAAAGATTTACGGTGTTGATGCAGCAATACCCAGTGAGCATTTTTGGAAAATACTTTCAGATATTTGTTACCTGTCTTTTGCCAGTGGCTTTCATCAATTATTACCCCAGTGTTGTGCTGCTGGATAAGGCAGCAGGAGAGATTCAAGTGTGGCACTATTTTGCACCTTTAGTTTCGGTTATAATGCTGGCAATAGCATCAATCGTTTGGACGAAAGGCATCAAAAGATATGCGGGGACGGGAAATTAGCTAGGATTTCAACTGGATAATCGTCACTTAAAAATAATTCGATATATGATATTGTGGTTTTTACTTCGTTTCGATGCAATGTATAAACTTGCTATCTTAGAAAATCGGGGGGAATTGCTCGAAAGTTGTTATGGTAGCAGAGAAGAAGAAGTTAAATTCTGACTATGGCATCAGATTCTTCTGATTCCGTTAAAGTTTTTCTGTAAATAAGATATTAGAAGGTTCTTCTATGATAAAAAATCATAGGAGGGCCTTTTATTATGGCAAAGTGGCACAACTTTATAATCCGCATAAATAATCTTATGTACAAATGGGAAACTCAATAATGAAAACTCACAGATCAGGCAAAATCGGACTGAAAGTCAGTGAAATCGGCTTCGTGGAAATTAGCCTGTTCCGCATCACCCCGACATTTCCATTACTGTCCATTTAGCATCACCACTCTGGTACACACCTTCTCCACCAGCTTCGGATCATGACTGACCACGATCATTCCGATTCCCCGCTTCTGGGTTTCTTCTATCAGAAAATGCCAGATCTGACTCTGAGTAACGAGATCCAGCATGGTACTAATCTCATCTGCCAGGAGAAATCTGGTTCTTTTTCCCAACGCTCGTGCAATACAGAATCTCTGTAGTTCCCCTCCTGAAAGTTCTGTTGGGAAACGGTTCATCCAGTCCCGCTCTATTCCCAGTTTCTCTATAAGTTTCGGATCTGCCTGATCTCCTTCTTCCAAAACTGTCCGCATCCGAAGCCTCGGATTTACTGCCTGCTCCGGATGCTGCCAGATCATCTGAACCGGACAGTAATCTTTATAGGACCGGAGAGATTTTCCATCCAGAAATACCTCTCCGGATTCCGGTTCTTCATATCCGGACAGAATCTTACAGAGTGTTGTTTTTCCAAACCCACTGGGAGCCAGGATTCCCACACGTTCGTTACTGTCTGCTTTCAGACTGAACTGATCCAATATTTTTCTTCCTGTTTTTTCATATTGAAAAGACAGATGCTTTGCTTCAAGAATCATAGATACACCTCACATAACCATTCCCAGACAAATGCCATGGAACCTCTCCATAACATTTATCCACACATTTTTCGCAACGCGGGGCAAACGGACATCCCGGCTTCATATCTCTGGCATATGGCTGTACTCCGTCAATATAGTGAAATCCATTTTTCGGCATAGCCCGCCACAATGCTCTTGTGTAAGGATGGCGCAGAGTTTCTTCTCTTTCAAAATCTGCTGTCCGGGCATCCTCAATCGTATATCCGGCATAGAATACCTGGATTCTGTCCACTGTCTCCAGAGCCAGTTCCAAATCATGGGTAATGACCAGAACTGCTGCTCCCATATCCGCAAGCTGCCTGAAATGCTCCATTGCCCGTCTGGCAAGCTTGGGATCAAGTCCAGGTGTCGGCTCATCTGCGATCACCAGTTTCGGTGTCTCGATCAGCGCTGTGGAAATCATGATTCTTCTGGTCATTCCACCTGACAGTTCAAAAGGATATTGATCCTGCACTTTCTTATCCAGTGAATATTTTTCAAAAATCTGATCCAGTTTTCGTTTCTTCTCCGGATCTTTTTTCCCTTTACATATCTGCTGTCCCACTTTCATAAGAGGATCCAGATAAGAAGTGCTCTGGGGAACCAGAACAATTTCTTTTCCACGGAGTTTCTTTATTTTTCTGTCTGTCAGTACTTCTTCGCAATATCGAATCTCCCCTTCCATTGTGGCATTATACGGCAGAATTCCCATAATTCCATGAGCCAGAAGACTTTTTCCTGAACCGGAAGACCCGACAATGGCAACCATTTCTCCGGCATGGATCGTAACGCTCAGATCTCTGATCACCGGAAGTTTGGTCTGTTGCATTCCTTTCTCATACTGACAGAACGATATCTTCATATGATTGATTTCCAGAATTTTTTCTTTTTCCACTTTTCTTGTTTAGTCCTCCTGTCCTCTATTCGTGCGCACTTGCCGGATCAAGCAGTCTGCGGAGATTTTCGCCTGTTGTATAGAAACATACCACTGTAAGGATCAGCATAATTCCCGGGAACAACGCCAGCCACCATTTTCCTGTAACCAGATATTTCATCGCTTCTGAAAGAATGATCCCGATTGCAGGCTGTTCGTTCGACAGACCGAATCCCAGAAATGTGATACTGGATTCGTGGAGGATCGCATGTGGAAAAAGAAGCACCAGTCCTACTATAAACTGGGGAAGCAGATGCGGTACCATATGCTTCATGGCAATATACAGATTACTCTTTCCCAGTTTTCTGGCAGTTTTTATATAAATCTGTTCTTTGAGCTGCAGCACTTCCCCTCTGATCAGTCTCGCCAGAGAAGTCCAATGTGTCAGCGCAACTCCCAGAATTACTCCTTTTAAACCTCTTCCACATGCCACACAGACAAGGATCAGAAGCAGCATATGTGGGATTCCCATCACAAGATCAATAAACCATGTTACGATCGTATCTGCTGTTTTTCCCATAGTCGCTGATACCACGCCAAGGATAAACGCCATTACCGCACTGAATGTAGCTGCACAGACTCCGATGATAATACTGATGGATAATCCACGCACTGTTCGCGCAAACATATCCCGTCCAAGCCAGTCTGTTCCAAAAGGATATTTCAGACATGGTGGAAGATTCTTTCTGGAAAAGTCTGTTGCTTTCGCTGCTTCACTGCAGAAATTGCCTCCGATACAGACTGCAGTGAGAAACACAACTGCAATGATAAGCCAGACAATTAAACTTTTCCTACGGTTCCATTTTCTTCTTTCTGATTGCCCGTTTTTCAGATTTTTTCTTTTTTGTTCCTGATTTTCTGAGGTTGAGACTGCTTCTTTCATCTTCCCACACCTCCTTTGCGTACCCGTGGATCAATTGCTCCATAAAGAATATTTGCAATCAGATTTCCGCCGAATACAAATACTGCACTGATGATCGTGATCGCCATCAGAAGGGGCATATCACTCCCCAGTCCTGCGCTGACTGCTGCCTGTCCAAGTCCCGGATAGGAAAATACCTGTTCTACCAGCACAGAGCCTCCGAAAATCTCACTGATGGAAGCAAACTGCAACGTCATAGCCGGTCCCAGCACATTTCGGAATCCATGATTTCTGAAAATCTCCCAGTTGCTTTCTCCTCTTGCTTTCGCAAAAAGTACATAGTCACTGTCACAGATATCGATCATTTTTTCCCTTGTATGCATGGCAATATTGGAAATTCCGGTAATTGACAGAGTCACTGCCGGAAGTATGGCATGACGCACACGATCCAGAAAAGTCACACCGCTTGCTTCCACACCAATTGGAACACTCAATCCTATCGGCAGTATCTTCAGCCAGACGCCGAAAATAATCAATAGCAGCATGGCGATCCAAAACGCCGGTGTACTGGATATTACCAGACAATATCCCTTAATTATCTTATCGATCGGCTTTCCACGTTTCATCCCTGCCAGTGCTCCCAGCAAAAATCCTATCAATCCTGAAAGGATCCAGGCAATGATCATCAAAAACAATGAGTTTCCAAGTTTGACGGCAATTACAGTGGTCACTTTCTGACGATAAAGGAGAGATACTCCCATATCTCCCCTTACAAAATCTCTGAACCATGCAAGATAGCGCTGCACCGGCGGCTGGCCTACGCCCCAGTATTCCTCAAGCTTCGCAATCTGCTCCTGACTCATGATCCCAAGAGCCGCCTGCCCCACGTTAGCTTTCAGCGGATCAATGGGTGATGCCGTCATCAGTGCAAACGCCACAACACTTACTGCAAACAGCAGAAACACCATTTTAATAAGATTTTTTAATATAAATTTTTCTGTTGTTCTGTTCAAAATATTCCTGCTCCTGCATTTATTCCCATGTCCATTGATCTACGTTATTTACAATTGACCAGCCATGTCCATGTGGATGAATCTTCTGATCTGCAATCTTAAGACCGTCTTTTACGAAATACAGATGATCGATATTGCAAAGCCAGATCCACGGAATGTCACCTTCCTGTGTGATTCCTGTTTCACCATCCCACTGTGCTTTCTTCCAGAGGTCATAAGAACTTTCCAGATCACTGGATTCCAGAGCTTCGTCCATATATTTGTCAACAGTTTCGTTCACATATGGGGAATATTCTGCCAGTCCTGTTTCACTCATCGTATGATAAATGTTGTAAAGTTCCATCGGTGTATGTGCTCCCCATCCCCATACAAGCGGTTCTGATTCTGCTCTTGTATAAGCAGTATCCCAGTCAACACCTTCTGTTGTCACTTCGATTCCAAGTTCAGAAAGCTGGTTCTTTGTATCCTCTGCCAATGCCTGACGTACGGAATCAGATGCCGGATAAAGCATGGTAAATTCTGCACGCACACCATCTTTCTCACGGATTCCGTCATCTCCTGCTTCCCATCCTGCTGCATCCAGAATCTCTGTTGCTTTCTCCTGGTCATATTCAACTTCTGCCTCTTCGTTATACCATGGCATCTTATCACATACACTGTATGCAGGTGTTCCATATCCGTTCAATACATTCTGAATCATTTCCTCACGGTCAATTCCAATATTGATCGCACGTCTGACTTCCACGTCACTGGTAAAATCATTTCCATATGTCACACCATCAATTTCTTCTGCAGCAGTTGCCGGAAGATTAAATCCACGATTATCAACAGTCTGTACACTGAGCAGATCATAACCATCCACCGTCATGTCAGAATAGGAAGCTGCTGTATGAGCCACGTCTACTGTGCCGGACTGAGCTGCTGCCAGTGCTGCATCTTCTTCCATGAAAAGTACTGTCACTTTCTTCATCGCCGGTGCTTCTCCGTAATAGTCCGGATTTGCCTCAAAGATCACCTGCTGTCCTTTATCCCACTGTTTCATGATATAACGTCCGGAACCAATTGGATTCTGTCCGTAGTTCTCATCATAGGCATGCTCTGGGACAATACCCACGATCGCCATGGTATATGGCCATACAGCAAATGGGGTATTCATATGAAACTCCACTGTAGTATCGTCAACTGCCACTGCTTCTTTCAGCATGGAAAAATCATTTACTGAACTGTTGTCACGACAGTTATTATATGTAAACGCAACATCCTCTGCTGTCAGAGGCTCACCATCTGTAAATTTCACATCATCACGAATCTTTACTGTCCAGGTAAGACCGTCTTCACTTACAGAATAATCAGTTGCCAGATCCATTCCAATTGACAGGTCTGTGTTGGTAACCGTCAGTGTGCTCTGGATCAGTGGCTCATGTACATGTTCTCCTGCACCCCATCCATATGCAGGGTCAAAACCTGCTTCCGGTTCTGATGTTGTCGGCATGGTAACTACTACTTCATCTTTCCCCGCACTCTCTTCCTGTGCTGCCCATACTGTTGCAGTTCCCCCTGTAAATACTGCAGTCATACAGACTGCTGTCAGAATTGCCACTAACTTTCTCTTCATCCTGTGATTTCCTCCTTTTGCTTTATCCATGCACAGTGCTGTATCTACCAACAGCTTTCTATTATTTTTTTGTATATTATGCACAGATGAGTATTGACAGTATACCATTATTCTACAGGTCATAGAACCGCCCCTGGGGGATATTCACTTATTCATATATTGCATGGTTTTCAATGTTTTTTTCATAGTTTAAAATCCCCCTGGGAGGCTTGTTCTTCCAGATAGTTTTGTTAAAATATAAACAGCACAGAGATAATTAAGATCTTGTCAGAGAAACACTCACTCCTGCAGATAACTGATTATCCATGTATCTGCACAAAGATTTGTGTCGGATAACAAATAAAGGTGCACAGACCTCCGCGCAATGCGCATCAAAATTCCCTACCTTTCAGGAACTGTTACCGGCAGTTCCCTCCTGATGCGCAGCACTAAAAAAAGTACTTCTATCCGCAGGAAGTACTTTTTTATTATCCGGTGAATTAACAAACAATTACGTAATTACAAGGATTCAACTGTTTTATAGCATTTTCAATTCATGTTCTTCATTCATATATGCAAATCTGGTACCAATCGTTTCAGCCAATTGTCTGTTATGAGTAATTGTGATCAGAGTTTTTCCGACGTTATGAAAATTCTGCAAAAAATTTATCAGCATATCCTGTGTTTTTTCATCCAGTCCCGCAAGTGGTTCATCAAGGATCAGAACCTCCGGATTTAATGAAAGAATACACGCAAGAGAAACCTTTCTTTTTTCTCCGCCGCTCAAATGATAGGGTGGTCTCTCTCTTAGCTTTTCTATTCCAAACAATCGCAGACAATCTTCTGTTCTTTTTCTGATTTCCTCTTCAGAAAGTCCCATCTGAATTGGTCCAAATGCAATTTCCTCTTCTACACTTCCACAGAACAGTTGGGTATCTGCATTCTGAAACACATATCCCATCTGCTGATGAAACCATTTTGCAAATCTGGTGTCTTTTAACGTTTTTTCATTAATTTCATGCCCCTGATATAAATATTTCCCTTCTGATGGAAAAATAATCCCATTCAATAATTTAATAAGTGTTGATTTTCCACACCCATTAGGTCCCTGGATAACCACAGAATCGCCTTTTTCAACATGAAGATCTACATATCTCAGCGCAATTTCTTTTTCATATGCAAAACATACCTTCTCAAGTCTGATCATAACTGCCTCCATTTATCTTTTTTTCTGTCTGTTTATATCCGTCTGTTCAGGTACCAGAACAGTACGACACATCCTGCCATTATAAATGTACTGAAAATATCCACTGCATGTAATTTATATTTCTGTTCTTTCTTATATTCTCCGGTAAATCCACGACAGCACATTGCTGCATGCATTTCCTCTGCCATTTCACCAGATTTCAGAAACGATATTCCCAATACTCCTGACAATGCTTTCGCCTTCTGCGGATTCTTCCCTACTGATCTTAGACGAACAGATGTCAGAATATCTGCACACATCTCTCCAAGCACTGAAATATATTTCAAAGTAATATCAAGTGTAAAAATGAATATTGACGGCACTCGAAAGGTCCTCATACTTCCTGTAAGTTTATTCCATGATGTTCCTGCTGACAGAATCCCCATCAAAGTTACAGACACATATACTTTGGATGTAATATTCATTAAAGTCTCAGGAGTTCCCATAAATACAGACGGAAAAAGAATCAGTACAGAAAGTAAAACCGCACCTGCTGTTCCACTCAGAATCTGCCGGATAGATTTTGCCTGAAAAAAGGCAAGCCTGACTGTCACTGCTGCACACATGATCATCGTAAACAGATAATTTCCGGAGCATGCAATGAGAATAATATAGAGAAGTGTATAAAACAACTTTAGAGAAGGAGTGGCAGAAAATCTGCCATCCTTCCCTTCATGAAATTGCAGTTTTGCAAGTACAGATAAAATTGATCTTGTGCTTTTTGTTAAAAAAGCTTCCCTATCTTCAGACGGTGTATACTCTTCCTGCATACACATCCAGTCCGGAAGCATTGTTTCTTCATTTTTATAGTCTTTCATTTTCTATGCTGCTTTCTTAAAATCAACCTTATCTTTCATCATAGACGAAATGATCTTAAAAATAATCACCAGAAGTGCCACACCAACAACAGCTGAAAGAATATATCCTGTCCACTCAGGTAATCCAGACATTGAATAATCAGGGAATAATGCTGACAGCTCAAATCCATTTACCATTCCTGCCGGAGTATACCCCAACGGACTTCCGCCGCTTATCAAACCTGCTATTTCATCAGCTCCCCATTCACCCCAGGCAGTACCAGTTGCCAGAAGTCCCAGCGGAGTCAGTACAATAAGAACTGCCATCAACATATACAGTGGTTTAAATGCCGTTTTATCAGGAACTATATCCAAGGCCTTTGGTGTAACCTTCTCGACAAAAGTCAGTACCACTACTGTTAATATAATCTCTGCCAGACCAAATAGGGTAATATGTCCGATCATCATTGCCGGTATGGATACACTTAACGGATATGGACAGTAAAGTGCCTGACCTTCTGCATTTTTAAACAGTAACGGCTGAATCCCAAATTCAACAGCTGCGCAAAAAGCCGCCGCATTAATTCCTATGTATGCGCCAATCGCTGCACTGAGTTTACGCATACCTGTTTTCTTCAGAAGCAGTTTGTACAGGAAAAATCCCAGATATGGCAGCACAAATGCCATATTAAAACAGTTTGCTCCAAATGCAAGGATTCCACCATCTCCAAAAAGGAGTGCCTGTATCAGCAGCGCAATGGAAACCGATATACACCCGGCTGCCGGACTTCCAGTCAGAATTGCAATGAGAGTTCCTCCTACTGCATGTCCTGTTGTACCTCCCGGAAGCGGAACATTAAACATCATTCCCAGAAATGAAAATGCAGCTCCTATGCCCAGAAGCGGCATCTTTGATTTTGGTATCTCCGTTTTTATTTTATTAATAGAACATCCCCAAACCGGAAGCATGGCTGCTGTCATTACAGCACATGTTGACGGGCTCAAATAATTTTCCGGTATATGCATAAATATACTTCCTTTCCAATGAAAATGTTATTTTATCTGGCGCGCACCTCGTAATCAACTGTATTGTAGCACCATGGTAAAGTATCAACAACCCGCCCTGGGGGTTATACACCTATTCTTATCAGGCATAGCTACGCCCATGTTTTTCATATCCAAAAAAGCTGTGAACCCCTGTCTTTCACCCAGTTATTCACAGCTTCTCAATTCATATATAATTTTTATCCGGAATATTCTTCCGTTTCTTCATCCTTCAGACAACGAGACACAATCACGAAAATACCGCATCTACCAGTTTCTGCGTATATTCCTCTCTCGGATCATTGATAATGTCATCCGGTATTCCGTTTTCTACTACTTTTCCTTCATATAAAACCAGAATCTTATCACAAAACATCTGAACCAAAGCCAGATTATGACAGATAAAAATAAAAGACAGACCATGCTTCTCTTTCAGTTCTTCCAGAAGTTCCATAATCTGCTTCTGGATTGTTACGTCCAGAGCACTGGTAGCTTCATCACAGATCAGCACTTTCGGTTCTACAGCCAGTGCCCTGGCAATTGCAGCACGCTGACATTGGCCGCCACTTACCTCATGGGGATATCTTTTCGCATATTCGCCTTCAAGTCCACACTGCTCAAGAAGTTCTCTTACCCTTTTCTCCACATCTTCTTTTTTCATTCCACGGTTACGAAGACTCTCACCGATTCCGTCTCCCAATGTCCTTCTTGGGTCAAAGGATCCTACCGGATTCTGGAAAACCATCTGAATATTTCCATATACTTCTTTAAGCTGGCTCTGTTTCAGCTTTGTAATATCTTTTCCTTCAAATCTCAACGTACCCCCTGTTATATCGGTCAGCCTGGTGATCAGCTTTGCGAGCGTACTTTTCCCTGAGCCGGATTCTCCCACGATTCCAAGTGTTTCTCTTTCTTTCAGTGAGAAACTTACATCGTCCACTGCCTTAAAGGGTTCCTGTCCCCTCTGGGTAAATATCTTTGTTAAATGTTCTGCCTCTAAAAGTGTACTCATACTCTGACCTTCCTTTGCAGCCTCGGTACAGCTTCCAGCAATTTCTTTGTGTATGGATCCTGAGGATAATCCAGAACCCTTTCCGCTGTACCATATTCTACTATTTTTCCATTTTTGAGAACCAGAACAGTATCTGCCATTGCTCGTACTACACCAATATCATGAGTTACAATCACGATTGCTGTTCCAAACAGTTCTCTTAATTTCAGCATTTCCTTTACAACCTGACGCTGTACAGACACATCCAGTGCGCTGGTTGGTTCATCCGCAAACAGGATTGGCGGATTCATAAGCATAGCGATTGCAATACCGGCTCTCTGGTTCATTCCTCCCGACAGCTCAAAAGGATAACTGTCCCATACTCTCTGGCTGTCCTTGAAATTCAATTTGTCAAACAATTCCATTGCCCGGCTTTTCGCCTCACTTCTGGTTACTTTCGTATGTGCACACATACTTTCATAAATTTGCTCCCCAATTGTGCGGATCGGACAGAGAGAGGCACCTGCATCCTGAAAAATCATACCGATCTTGGCGCCTCTGATTTTTCTTTTTTCTTTCTCCGGTATATCCAGGATATTTTCCCCCATATATCGGATATCACCTCTTGTCACAAGACCGTCAGAACCCAGAAGCCCTATCGCAGCTTTGATCAGAGTACTTTTTCCACTTCCGGATTCCCCGACAAGTCCCAGTATCTCTCCCGGTTCAAGTGAGAAGTTCACATCATGAACCACTGCTTTCCCGCTAAATGATATCTCCACGGAATCATAGGTCAGTATTTTATTTTTCATTTTTGTAAACTCCTCCTGTTTTACCTCTTAATCATACTCCATAAGACAGACTTCTTAATTCTAATTATTCATTAATATCAAGGTCTGCTGTCAGTTCATAATAATCACAGGGATGTGCAACCAGTCCTGTTACATTTGACTGCATAACCATACTCATTCTCAGATGTGAACAGAATACATACGCATTGTCATCCAGAACAGTCTGCTGCATCTGAATGCCCAGTTCTGAACGTTTATCTACATCAAATTCGTTTTCCATCTGATCTGCAAGTTCTTCCAGTTTGTCGCTGTGATAATGGCCATTGTTACTGACAGACTCGTCAAGTGCACAGGATGTAAAGAAATACTGTGGATCACCTGTAGGTGCAGTTACCATTGCACTTGCATATACATCCCATAATGTTGGATCTTTACGGATCGTGTTGTTGTCAGATGTACAGTTTACCTGAACATCCATACCGATTTCTTTTAAAGTTGCCTGTGCAGACTCTGCAAGAAGAGGAAGTTCCTGACGACTTGGATAAGTAAGCCAACGGATTTCCAGTTTCTGTCCATCTTTTTCACGGATACCATCGCCATCGGAATCTACCCATCCGGCCTCTTCCAGAACCTGTTTTGCACCTTCCGGATCATAACTCTCTGTTGTCAGATTCTGTCCACCAAAAGAGAATGTATCCGGAAATGCACCAACTGCCGGATAACCATATCCGTTAAGAAGTACGGATACAAAGCTGTCTTTGTCAATTCCCATTGCGATTGCTTTACGCACTGCTGGATCAGAGGTTACAGGGCTTTCAAAATTCATCCATGCATAGAATGCACGGCTTGTCGCTGTACTGGAGAATGTAAAATCATCATTCTCAAATAACGGATAGCTTGCATATGCCATACCGTAAGCCGCATTAATTTCACCAGCCTGAAGTGCAAATGCCAGTGTATCACCATCAGAAATTGTACGGACAGTGATTTCATCTATATTGACATCTCCATTCCAGTAATTTTCATTCTTTACAAGATTCAGATGATCATCTGTTACCAAGTCTGTTGCCACATATGGACCAGTACCGATCACGATACCATTATCTGTGATTCCTGCTTCTGTATCAATAATACATCCATATGGATCACTGAGATAGTTAATCAGTGCAGGTTTCGGTTCTGTTGTCTTTATTGTGATCGTGTTTCCATCTGCTTCAATACTGTCAATGCAAAGATCTCCGGCAGCACGTTCATTGTTAGCGATCAAGCCTTCCAGAGATTCTTTTACAGCTTCTCCATCGCAGGCACGTCCGTTTGAAAATACAACGCCATCATTTAATGTAATTTTCCATGTCAGCTCATCCACGTTTTCATATTCTTTTGCAACCCATGGTTCAATCTCCATTGTATCAGAATAGCGGAAAAGAGTTTCTCCAACACCATAACGAATACATGCCCATCCCGCATAAGTATTCTGTGGGTTAATATCTGCCTCTTCATTCTCCGCATTAAAAGTAGTATCACCAAATACGAATGTCTTCTTGTCAGCAGCCAGCGTCGGCACAGAAGTCAGTCCGACTGTCATTCCCAGGGCAATTGCCATTGCTAAAAATTTCTTTGCTCTCATTAAAAAATCCTCCTTTTTTTGTATACATAAACTCTAGTACATCGTTTCGTAAATAACTATACCAATCGCGCAGGATGCGGATTCGAGTGTGCAGATAAAAAAACGCAGGCGTAGCGGGCTACGCTGAGGCTTTTTTATCTGTGCAATCGGATTCGCAGACAAGTGAGTGGTATAGTTATTTCGAAAACGATGTACTGGTACATCGAATATTAAGTAACCGCCATATTGACTTGTCTGATTTTTCATTACTTTATCTGTTGTCTTTCAGATATATCTATTTCCCAGACAGCACATTTTCCAGAATTGCTATAAGTCAGATATCATCACTGTGAACGTGTGTTTTTCGGATCCAGATAATCCCGGACTGTATCGCCCAGCAGATTAAAGATCACTACGGAAACAAAGATTGCGATTCCCGGTGATAATACAACCCATGGATAAGTCTGGATCATACTGCGTCCACTGCTCATCATACTTCCCCACTCTGCCATCGGGATCTGCGCTCCCAGACCAAGGAATGACAGACCTGCAAGCTCCATCATCATGGTACCAATGTCCAGCATGGCAGTTACCAGTACAGGTCCCAGCATGTTTGGAAGAACATGTCTTACCATAATCTGCGCCGAATTGTCACCTGCAAGTATTGCAGCATGTATGTACGGTTCACTTTTCAATGCCAGTGTCTGGCTTCTCGCAATGCGTGAATATTTCGGCCAGCTGATCACCGCCAATGCAATGATTGCATTCTGAATACCTCCACCGAGAACAGCTGCGATTGCCATGGCAAAAACAAGTCCCGGAAAAGCAAGACAGACATCCGAAATCCTCATCATAACAGAGTCCATAATCCCGCCGTAATAACCGCTCCAGACTCCTACAATCGTTCCAAATACAGAAATCACTGCAACAAGAATGAATGTAGAAAAGATACTTGCACGTGCACCGCTGATCACTCTGGATAACATATCTCTTCCATATGTATCGGTTCCCATAGGATGCTGAAGACTCGGCGGCTGCAGAGCGCTTGCCAGATCCTGAGCATATGGGTCATACGGACAAAGATGTTCCGAAAAAACAGCAAGTATCACAAGACCTATCGCCAGAACAAGAAAAAAGATCAGTTTTTGTTTAATATAGCTTTTCTTAATTTTCTGTACACGCACTGTTACATTTTTGTTCTGTTTTTCACTCATTGCTCTACACCTCCCAGACGAATTCTCGGATCCAGGAATCGATATGACAAATCCGTAAGCAAATTTACCAGAACATAGATGATCGCCATCCACATAACATACGCCTGAATGATCGGATAATCACGCATTGAAATGGCATCTACTGCCATTTTTCCAACTCCGTCCCACATAAAAATGGATTCTACAATAGCAGTTCCTCCAAGCAAACTTCCCACGGACAGCATCAATAACGTAATAATTGTTACAAGTGATGCTTTCATAATGCTCTTCCAGAGTGTAACAGAAAATTTTACACCTCTTGCTTTTGCTCCTGCCACATAGTCTTTGCTTAGTTCATCCAGAACTGTAGCACGAACCTGGCGAAGATACTTTGCTGACATGGCAATTGCCAGAGTAATTGCCGGCATTGCCACGCTCTTTAAGCTTACTTCTTTGGCAATAACCGGAAAAATTCTCAACTTGATTGCAAGGAAATACATTAACAATAATGATACAAAAAAGTTAGGAAGGCTGTTTCCTATAAAGCTGCATAAACGGATCAGATAATCCGTGATCGTATTCTGTTTCACCGCCGCCAAAATTCCAAGAGGAATAGATATGGCAATCGTAAGCAGAATAGAAGTCACTGTCAACAGCAATGTAGCCGGCAGTTTCGATATAAATGTATCAAATACCGGAAAGCCAGATACATAGCTGTTTCCCATATCTCCATGAAGTAATTTCCCAAGCCATACAAAATATTGAGTCAGGAATGGTTTATCCAGTCCCAGCTGTTCTCTGGCTGCATTTAAAGTATCTTCCGATACGACCTGTCCTGTGTTTTCCATTTTCTGTGTTACAACATCACTTCCAGCAATCCTCATCATACCATAGGAAAGAAATGTAATTGCAAACAAAATGGGAATCAGCTGAATCAGACGTCTGAACGCGTATTTTTTCATTTGATTATCTCCATCTCATATCTTTATTCTTTGTCCCTAATTATCCGACTGTAAGTCTAACAAAAACAAAAATAGCCTACAACCCACCCTGGGGGTTATAAGCTATTCTTATTTTGCATGAATTTTGTCATATTTTGAATATCAGTTACTCTTAACTCACTTTCTTTCTGCGGTCTGATTTTTCATATGCATTATAAATGTCGTATGGGGAAACGTATCCTCTTCACTGTTTATACTCATTATAACTGTTTCGCATTTTTGTTACGCAACAGGCATTATCAGACCTTAGAGCGTGTTTGAAAAAGGCTTTCTGCAAGATGTGCGTCACAATTTGTGGGAGATTTTGTCCGGATGAGGGCGCCGTAGCGGGCTACGGCAACCGAATTCGGGCAAAATCTCCCGCAAAGTGGGGCGTGCAGATTGCGGGAATGATTTTT
>OKVF01000853.1_pt1 | contig 29240 bp, 23 predicted proteins | sample 1604831 | NCBI WGS metagenome assembly OKVF01 (sample SAMN01760980, study PRJEB22395) | human gut metagenome
GCCGTTTTTGCGTAAAACATCAATTGCTTTATTATAGGCAATGGCGGCTTCGTCTTCTGTTGAATAGGTACCGATCGCATAGTAGCCCGGCAGATTGATCCTGGACTTATATCTGACTTTCCCATGGGATTCTATACGTAGAACACCCTGGTATCGATTGATGATCTTCAGATTTGCGCTACGGAAATCTGTTTCATCACCGTTTAAAAAAATGTAATCTCTTCCGGAGACACTATAACTGCGGATACCATGCCGATTCAGAATATTAAGCTGCATACCATAATCAGCAACAAATAGATGATCTCCACGTTTCATGATTTTATGGGAAGAATAGAAAAACAAATCATCAATATCAAATTTCAATACACAGGAAGGAGATAAATAGTAATAGAAAAATTTACTACGCGCATAGATCGGCGTAGCAAAATAAAGCCCATTATCTCTGAAATTGATGAGAATGACCCATTTTTCAAAAGAAAGGACACAATGATTTTCGTATGAATCCAGAGTGAGCGTCTGATCCTGAAGCAGTCTGTCAGCCTCCATGTAAGCTCCATTGGCAGATTTCTCATTATCAAAACTGCCCAGACTGATATGTTTTCTGCGATAGGTAATAGATGCGCGATAATATATGGAATTGTCCTTTTTTCTGGCGATATATACGCCTTTTAATAATGTATTCATAATAAATATTATAGCACAGGTGTTTCTCAAAACCAAACAAATTCGTGTTCGTGACAGAATAATTATGAACAGGAGTGAATAGACTATTAGAAGGACATGTTATAGAAATTGTCAGGAATGAGGACGTTATGTATCAGAAAAATTATGTGCTTTTGTTAACCTCAATGATCGTATGTACTGTACTTTTATGGTTTTCACGGGTGTATATGGTTCAGGGGGAGGAGAGAAGAACAGAACAGACTCTTACATCAGAATGTGTGGACATGCAGGGATATAAGACATCTTCTGAATGCAGGAATATTTCCCTGGAGGTATTGGAACCGGCATATGTGATAGAGGTTTCCAGTCAGGATATTGAGACACTTATGCGTATTGTTGAAGCAGAAGCAGGAGGTGAAGACCGCAAAGGCAAACTTCTGGTAGCCAATGTAGTGATCAATCGTGTGAAAAACAGTCATTTCCCTGATACGGTCACACAGGTAGTCTACCAGAGAAACAGTAAAGTTGCGCAGTTTTCACCTGTATCTGATGGCAGGATCAATACTGTCAATGTATCAGAAGAAACAAGGGAGGCAGTATATAGTGCCCTTTATGGGGAAGATGTTTCCAGAGGAGCACTATATTTTATGGCGAGAAATATTGCCAATCCTGATAAAGTTTGCTGGTTTGACAATAATCTGACACTTTTGTTCTCTTATGGAGGGCATGATTTTTTCCTGTAATAAAAAACACTTTAGTACATTGCAGTCATCACAATACTATGCTATACTAATTCAGAAAACGTTGATAACTGTAGCAGTTATGGATTTTCAAACGCAATACGCACTCAGTGTGGATAACCTGGTGCAGATAAGTATGGATATGTAAGGAGAATGGCGATGGACTTATTTTACAGGAGTACAAGAAGTAAGGATGAAAAGGTAACAGCTTCCCAGGCAATATTACAGGGACTTGCACAGGATGGGGGATTATTTGTTCCGGAATCAATTCCCAGACTTGATAAGAGTCTCGAAGAACTTTCCAGAATGAATTATCAGGAAACTGCTTATGAGGTCATGAAACTTTTTCTGACTGACTTTACAAAGGAAGAATTACAGGACTGTATCAATAAGGCTTATGACAGTAAGTTCGATACAGAAGTAATTGCACCGCTGGTTGAAGCAGATGGAGCATATTATCTGGAATTATTCCATGGTGCGACCATTGCATTCAAGGATATGGCTTTATCAATTCTGCCACATCTTTTAACTACTTCTGCAAAAAAGAACAACGTACATAATGAGATCGTAATTCTGACAGCAACCAGTGGAGATACAGGTAAAGCAGCATTGGCTGGTTTTGCTGATGTAAAGGGTACCAGGATTATTGTTTTTTATCCAAAGCATGGTGTCAGCCCTATTCAGGAGAAACAGATGGTTACGCAGAAGGGCGATAATACATTCGTAGTAGGAATCACAGGTAATTTTGATGATGCCCAGACAGGTGTTAAAAAATTATTTGGGGACAAAGAGCTTGCTCAGACAATGGACAAGGCAGGATTCCAGTTCTCATCTGCCAATTCTATCAATATCGGAAGACTTGTGCCTCAGGTAGTTTATTATGTATATGCATATGCACAGCTTCTTAAGGAAGGTCAGATCAAAGAGAATGAAGTGATCAATGTAGTAGTTCCTACAGGTAATTTCGGCAATATTCTTGCTGCTTATTTTGCAAAGAATATGGGTATTCCCATTGGCAAACTGATCTGTGCTTCCAATGAGAATAAAGTATTATATGATTTCTTCGAAACAGGTGTATATGACAGAAACAGAGAGTTTGTCCTGACAAGTTCTCCTTCTATGGATATTTTGATTTCCAGTAACCTGGAGCGTCTCATTTATCTGACTGCAGGGCGTGATGCACAGAAGAATGCAACTCTGATGCAGGAATTGTCCAGTGATGGAAAATATGAGATCACAGCAGAGATGAAGGATAAAATGAAGGATTTTTATGGTAATTATGCTTCCGAAGAAGAGACAGCACAGACAATCAAAGATCTGTATGAGAAGACAGGATATGTAATTGATACACATACGGCTGTTGCAGCTACTGTTCTGCATAAATATCGCAAGGCAACAGGAGACGAAACAAAAGCAGTAGTCGCTTCCACTGCAAGCCCGTTCAAATTCACCAGAAGTGTTATGGATGCTATTGATAAGGAAAAATATGACAGTATGTCCGATTTTGAACTTGTAGATGAGCTTTCCAGAATTGCCAATGTAACAGTTCCTAATGCAATCGAAGAGATCCGTACAGCTCCGGTTCTTCATGATACAGTATGTGATAAGGAAGAAATGAAGGCAGTCGTTATGAAGTTTCTTGGAATTTAATAACTATTCTGAATAGTATTACCAACATAGAAGTGATTGTACAATATGTCCTCTGCATGATGATCTCATCTGGTCATATTGCGCAATCATTTCTGCTTGACTGAAGTTTTACTTTAGATTGGGGACAATAAAATATGGACTTTGGTATTATTCTAAAAATATTGATCATGGCATGTGGAATTTATATGATATACTGGTCTGTACAGATGAAGAGTACGCACAAGATTCCACAGATGCTTGTAGGAAAAGGTTTCCCTACCGACAGAGCAAAAGACCCGGAAGGGTTTATGAAAGTGACTTTTCCATTGACGATGGGAATGGGGATCATTCTGTTTGCAGTTGGTCTGACAGGTGCATTGGAGTTGTTTATCCAATATCCTTTGGTAGATACGTTATTGACCGTATTAATGCTGGCTGCGCTTGTAATTTATGGAATGCTCCTGTTGAAAGCACAAAAAAAATATCTGATCGGATTAGACGATAACAACAAAAAAATTAATCAGTAGAGAAAGGAAGTCATAAATATGACAGATAATGAAATTTTAAAACACATTGACCATACCCAGTTAAAGGCATTTGCCAAATGGGAAGATATTGAGAAATTATGTGATGAAGCAGTAGAATATCAGACAGCTTCCGTATGCATTCCTCCAACTTATATCAAGCGTGTACATGACAAGTATCAGGATAAGATCAACATTTGTACAGTAGTTGGATTCCCTCTGGGTTACAGCGTAACATCTGCTAAGGTTGCAGAAGTTGAGCAGGCTCTGAAGGATGGCTGCAATGAAATCGATATGGTAGTGAATATCTCTGATGTAAAGAACGGAGATTATGACAAGGTAGAGGATGAAATCAGAACTTTGAAAAAGGCATGCGGCAATCACATTCTCAAGGTTATTATTGAGACATGCTATCTGACAGAGGATGAGAAGATCGCTATGTGCAAAGCTGTAACAAACGCAGGCGCTGATTATATCAAGACATCTACAGGATTTGGTACAGGTGGAGCTACGATCGAAGATATCAGACTGTTCAAAGAGCACATCGGACCAAATGTGAAGATGAAGGCAGCAGGTGGTGTCAAGTCCAAGGATGATCTGATCATGTTCTTAGAGGCTGGTTGTGACAGAATCGGAACATCTTCTGCAGTGGGACTTTTAAAAGGTGAGCAGGCTAAAGGTTATTAATTGAGACAAAGAAGGCATAAAGATGAGTATTTATAAGACAAGAATTGAGCAGATGAAAAAGCTGCTGGCTAAGGAAGAAATTGATTTTTATTTGGTTCCCACAGCAGATTTTCATAATTCAGAGTATGTAAATGATTATTTTAAAGTTAGAAAATTCTTATCAGGGTTTACAGGTTCTAACGGAACTCTGGTGATCAGTCAGAAAGAAATAGGCCTTTGGACAGACGGCAGGTACTTTGTACAGGCAGAGAAAGAGCTGGCAGGTTCAGGTATCGTTCTGTACCGTATGGCAGAAGAAGGTGTTCCTACCATTGAAGAATACCTTGACCAGAATGTAACAGAAGGACAGACAATCGGCTTTGATGGACGGGTCATAGATGCAACTTTTGGCAAGAAACTGGAGGCTATGCTGGCTGACAGACATGTAAAGTTTGCCTATGAGAAGGATGTTGCAGATACATTATGGACAGACAGACCGGCAATGCCTGCAACAAAGGTATGGGCAGTACCTGAGAATATAGCAGGCAAGACTGCACAAGAGAAATTGTTACAGGTTCGTGCCGAGATGAAGAAAGAGAAAGTGGCACATCTTCTTATCTCCAAACTGGATGATATCATGTGGCTCTATAATATTCGTGCAAATGATGTAGACTGCAATCCTGTAGCATTATCCTATACTTTTATTTCTGAAAATGAGGCAGTGATTTTCATTCAGAAGGAAGCATTAACAGATGATGTGATCAGATATTTTGAAAAATATGGTATCATTTGTAAAGATTACACAGAAATCGTACCTTTTATCAAGGAAGTTAAGCTTACAGGTAAAGTAGGAATCTCTTTCCATGAAGTAAACTATCTGCTCTATAAGTTATTAGGACAGCGTGGGGAACTTAAGGATATGGAGAATCCAACAACTCTGTTCAAGGCTGTAAAGAATTCTGTGGAACTGGAGAATTTGAGAAAGTATTATCTCTTAGACAGTGTGAAGCTGACGAAGTTCCTTTTCTGGATGAAACAGAATGTCGGCAAGGTTCCTATGGATGAATACAGTGTTGCAATGAAACTTGACAGCATGAGAGCAGAAATAGACGGATTCTTTGAATTGTCTTTCCCTACGATCAGTGCATACAAGGAAAATGCAGCAATGATGCATTATAGTGCAACCGAAACTGATAAGAAAGATATCGAGCCGGAAGGTCTGTATCTGGTAGACTCCGGTGGACAGTATGTTGGCGGTACCACAGATGTAACCAGAACGATTGCATTGGGACCTGTAACTGATACCATGAAGAAGCATTTCTCCAAGACAGCATGTGGTATGCTTCGTCTAGCGGATACGAAATTCTTATATGGTTGCACAGGCAAGAATGTGGATATTATGGCTCGTGAGCCGTTGTGGGAGTGCTACATTGATTATAAATGTGGAACAGGTCATGGAATCGGCTACATCTTAAATGTACATGAAGGACCACAGAATATCAGATGGCGCTTCAACCAAGGCGTGAAAGAAGCTGTTCTGGAAGAAGGTATGATCGTATCTGATGAACCCGGCGTATATATTGAAGGCAGTCATGGTATCAGAATCGAGAATATTCTTGAGATTGTAAAAGAAGAGAAGAATGGTGATGGTCAGTTCATGGCATTCAGACATCTGACCTATGTGCCGATTGATCTGGATGTAATTGATACGCAGTATATGGAGCCTTCTGATGTGCGTAAATTAAATGCATATCATGCAGAAGTATACAAGAGATTGTCTCCTTACTTTGAGGGAGAAGAACTTGAAATGCTCAAGAATGCTACAAGAGCGGTTTAGATTTATATAGTAATAGTGACGGCGATGAGGTTCGCCCACTTGTAAGTTAGGTCAAGAAAACACAATCATTTCATACGAAGCCACACTCTTTTATGAAATGTTTGTGTTTTCTTTCATTTTGTGGGTGATATGGATGAACTTTGTTGCCTGTATAATGAAATGAAAAAAATATCTTAAAGAAATCTTAATAAATTACCAACTTTAATGTTCATAAATTTTCCGTTACACTAATGATAGATTATAAAAAGCGCGCAATTTAATCTGGGGGAGTGTGAAAAAACATATGTATAACATACTGGTATGTGATGATGAAAAGGATATTGTATCAGCATTGAAAATATACCTGATGGCAGAGGGTTATCAGGTATATGAGGCAGGAAATGGACAGGAGGCAATGGAATGTCTGGCAAAAGAGGATATTCATCTGGTGCTGATGGATATTATGATGCCTGAGATGGATGGAATCACGGCAATGGTCAGGATTCGTGAGCAAAGTAATGTTCCAGTTATTCTGCTGACTGCCAAAAGTGAGGACACAGACAAGATCCTGGGACTGAATATCGGGGCAGATGATTATGTGACCAAGCCTTTTAATCCGGTGGAGTTACAGGCAAGAGTAAAATCACAGCTTAGACGGTATATGCAGCTTGGCGGTGGCAGTGTCAGAAAGGAAGTGCTGACTATGGGCGGTATTGAACTGGATGACCGTACCAAGGAGGTAACACTGGATGGTGATAAGGTGTCTTTGACCAGAACGGAGTATGACATCTTAAAAATGCTGATGGAGAATCCGGGTAAAGTCTTTTCTCCAACGCAGATCTATACACAGGTATGGAAGGACAATCCATATGGCGCTGAGAATACAGTTGCCGTACATATCAGGCATCTGCGTGAAAAGATAGAGTACAACCCGGCAGAACCCCGCTACCTGAAGGCAGTGTGGGGACGCGGCTACAAGATGGGAGACTAATCAGAACCATGCAAATTAAGACACAATATGCTGTGAATAGAATATTCACAAGCATATTTGGTTCTGATTAGTCTCATAAAAAGTAATAGGATGGTGTGGAAAATTTATGAATAAGATAAAAGGTTCTTTCATTGCCAAAATAGTGGCATGGGTGATCTTGGTAGTTAGTACATGTATGCTTTTGTTCAGTGTTGTTGGGATGTTCTGGATGGAAAGCAATGGCTTTTTCAGTGAAAAATATGATGATATCCGCAAGAATATGCATGAGGATGTAAGCGGGCAATACTCTGCAATTGTTATGATGAATTACCAAAACGGAGAAAGTGATAAAACAAAGGAATATTTTGCTGATAAAAGTTTCAGATACGGAATTATAGAGGATAAGAACTGGGATGATAAGAAGCTGAACAGTGCCCATATATATCTGGAGCGCAATTTTACAAAGACAGTAAATGCGGATGAACTGTACAAATCACAGTGGAACTTGGGTGATGATACGTATATTGAACTGGTAGATAATGGTTTGCTTGGCAGCTACCAGTATTATATGAATAGTAATGGTAAGACTTATTATGCAGACAGAATCTGTTATGATACTAAGGGCGGTATTTTCTATTATCGTGCAGATGGCAGATATTATCCGGTGGATGTAGTCAGTATCTATGTGGCTGCCACTTTGCCAGATGGTTCTACAGAGGATTTTGTATTGGATTTTACTTATGATACGGATTCCGGTAAATACATAAGTAATGCTAAGGAAATGTATGAAGATGTATATTATGCTTCTAATACAATTCCAGACTATGAAACAGCAGTAATATATGAAGGAATTGATACATCAGTGGAAGATTCTGCATTACAGGCAGAATCGGAGACAACGTATGAAGCCGGATACTCAGATGATGATGGGACGCAGTGGCTCAGGATACAGTATGATGATGCAGCATGGAGCATTCTCAATGGGAATGAGAAGCTGACTTTTGATCAGCTGGATAACACAGGACTTTCTTATGATAAATGGCAATCCGTACAATTCAGTGATGTCAGAGAACTGCAGGGCTCCGAGCTTACGTTGATTGATTCCGGTAAAATATCCCGTAGTCTGTTTGTGAAGGATGCGGAGACTTATCTTGATAATAATTATACATTACATGTTTATGGGAAGAGGACTACTTATTGGGTGGCATCCTATGTAGATGAAGAGGTATTAGCGCAGGAGAAGCTGGCATTTGAAGAGAGCATTGGGGGGAAGGATTTTACAGGCAAACTGTTTACAATCCTGACAGACCGGGAAGCGGATAAATATGTGCTGTACGATGTCTTATTGGAAATGACATATGCCCAAAAAGACCAGATATTTACACTGATGATCTGCATGTTCCTGCTGGCATTTGGCAGCTTCATGTTCCTGATGTGTGGAGCAGGGCATAGACGCAATCGGGAAGAGATTGTCCTTACCTTTGCAGATAAAGTACCTTTGGATATTGCATTTGCAGGCATGGCAGTAGTTATTACCTATGCACTTGGAATGATAAGTGTATTTGCCAGATCATTATCAGTAGTTCCGGCAGTGTATTTGTCAGTATTTGCAGGAATTATTGCATTTTGTGTGTTCATAGGATTTTTACTGAGTTTTGCTGTGCGTATTAAGAATGGAAAATGGTGGAAAAATTCCATTCTGTACAGAATCTGTAATTATGCAAAAAGGATTGTTAAAAGTATAATGCATCATATTGGATTATGGACAAAGGCAGTGATAATCTTTGGCGGCTGGACACTGATTGAATTATTCCTTATGGTTGGATTACAGGATTATGATTCAATAATGGTCATTTTCTTACTGGGTAAATTAGTGGAAGCAGCAGTGCTGGTTATTGTGGTGAGGCAGCTTTACAAATTACAGGTAGGCAGCAGGCAATTAGCAGAGGGTAATTTTACTCAAAAGATCGATACGCGCAAAATGTTCTGGGAGTTTAAAAAGCACGCTGAGAATCTCAACAGTGTAGGAGAAGGAATGACCAAAGCTGTAAACGAGAGAATGAAGAGTGAACGGTTCAAGACTGAATTGATCACGAATGTATCACATGATATTAAAACACCACTTACATCCATTATTAATTATGTGGATTTACTGGAAAAAACAGAAATACAGGATGAAACGCAAAAGGAATATCTCGATGTACTGAAACGGCAGTCAGCGCGTTTAAAAAAGCTGATAGAAGATCTGATCGAAGCATCTAAGGCATCTACAGGTAACTTACCTGTAAACAAAGAAGATCTGGAGGCGGATGTATTTCTGACACAGATAGCAGGTGAATTTGAAGAAAAGCTGGAGGCAGGTGGACTGGAACTGATTCTGGATAAACCGGAAGAAACAGTGCATGTCAGCGCAGATGGCAGACATTTATGGCGAGTTGTGGATAATCTGATGAATAATATCTGTAAATATGCATTGCCAAATTCCCGTGTATATGTGAATCTGGAAGAAACAGCGGATGAAATTATAATGATTTTTCGCAATATTTCCAAATATCCTCTCAATATTTCCAGCGATGAACTGATGGAACGGTTTGTCAGAGGCGACAGCTCACGAAATACAGAAGGTAATGGTCTGGGATTGTCCATTGCAAGCAGTCTGATGGAATTAATGAAAGGTAAACTGGAATTGTATATAGATGGTGATTTATTCAAGGTAGAATTAAGGTTACCTAAGAAATAGCATAGTTTTCATATTGACTTGAAAAACTTGAAAGGGGCATCACAATGTATCAAATCGAGGAGAAATCTGACCGTGAAAAATATATTTTATTAATTCCTGCTATGTTGGATGCCCATTTTCCTTTATTGAAATATGCTTTTTATTCACCTGATTATCACCCGGTTGTGCTGGAAAATGAAGAAAATATCACAGAAACCGGGCTGAAGTTTGTGAATCATGATATGTGTTATCCGAGTGTTCTGATCACAGGACAGATGATAGAAGCAATTCGAAAACTGAACGTGGATCAGGCTCGCATCCGCTTATTGATGCCGGCAGCGGGTGATGCGTGCAGAGGTGCAAACTATACAGGAGTGTTGAGGAGGGCAGTTGCAAAAGCTGGTTACTCTCAGGTACAGGTTCTGTCTTTGAATCTGAAGGGGCTGGAAAAAGGAGAACAACTTAAAATCAGGCCCTACATGGTCTGGAGAGCATTGTTTGCGTTATTTTATGGAGACATACTGATGCTTCTGCTTCATCAGATCAGACCCTATGAACTGCATCAGAATGAAACAATTACTGTCTGGAGAAAATGGATAGATATTCTTTCGGAGGATCTGAAACATGGACGTCATTTGACAATTCATGCTATGAAGAAAAATTTTATGGCAATTTCAGAGGATTTTTTTAAAATAGAAAAAAAGGACATAAAAAAGCAGAGAATTGGAATTGTTGGAGAACTTTATGTTAAATATTGTCATCTGGGTAATTGGAATATGATCCGATATTTGGAAGATCAGGGATGTGAGAGTTTTACTAATGGTCTTTCATGGTATGCTATGTACTATATGGATTCTCATATGATGCAATCAGGACGACTCGAGTCGGTATTGTATTGTGCAGGTTTGAGTATCTTTGGCAAAATTCAGAAGGCAATGATTCATGCCTTGCAGAAATATGGATTCTACTCTCTGGAATGTTTTCAGAAATTAAAGCAGGAGGCAGAACCTTTTGTAAGTTTTCACTTTAATTTGGGTGATGGATGGCTGATCGGTGCTGAAATAGCAGGCTGTGTGACTCATAATTGTAACAAAATAGTAGCAGCACAGCCATTTGGATGCATGCCAAACCACTGTTGTGGCAGAGGCTTGTATCCTTCATTACAAAGAAAGCTCCCCCAAGGTCATATTGTCAGTGTAGACGTGGATGCCAGTGGTTCGAAACTGAATGTATACAATCGGGTGCAGATGTTGATTGATTGTAAATAAAAGAACGTGACTGTACTATGATGAGTACAGGGTTAATTTTTTCTGGAGAAAAACAATGAGTTTTTCCAGGGTTTCCTGATTGGTAGAATAATAGATGCGATTACCCTTACTTGATTGCCTGTTCATCGGAAATCATGGATTGTTTCTCAAAATAGTCTTTCATTGAGAATCCGTCACCAAATAGAACACCTACATTTCCAAGGTATGGACTGGTAGATTCACCTGTATGCTCATTTATATTAAGTGTAAGTGCTGTCCTGCAGGGAAAGAAAAGGGTAGGGCGCAATGACCATCCCAATTCTGCATTATCAAGATGTGTATGGGCTAATTGCTCCATATATTCCGGAAATCCCATATTTTGTAATTCGTCAGTCCAGTACTGATAGAATTGTTTTAAAAGAATTTGTATTTCTTTTTGATGTTGCTCAAGTTGTTTCATAGCTGTCTGCAGTAGTGAAACAACTTTTTTAAAATGATCTTTTCGATTGATAATGATATCCTGCAGAATCAGTTTTTTTCATTGGATATATTCATATGCAAAATAAACTGGATGATGTCAGTAAGAGTACTTCCGATTTCTACTTCGATGGTGTCCTCTACGGATTCATTGTAGACACATAATCTACGATAGAGTGTCTGATAATAGCTGGTTTCATCCATCTGAATAATAGAATCAGCCCATTTCTGAGGTGTATCATAATGAATCGGATTATATACATCCCACAGAAACAGCGTTTTGGCTGGAAATTCATGATCCTCTTTATCGGATACGAAATAGTAAAGAACATCTGCCCACACATCTTTTAATGCGTTTTTAGTGTCGTTTTCTATATTTTCCAAAATCGCATAAATCTGTTCGCAACGTGCATTGAACGGAATGATCCTGGTTTTTTCTTCTTTGCGTTCTGTAAAATTCTGTTTTGAAGCAATTGCCCATAACAGGTTCATGGCTTCTGCAACAGGCTCGATTTCCTGATATATTTTATGTTCCATTATCGAAGCACCTTTCAAAGTATGATATTTAGTATAACATATAATAATATCACTGATCAATTCTGAGGTATAGAACGGTCTGCATGCCACGATGCCAAGATAGAAACATGCCAGTCCTATACTGCTGAAGATACAGAGCTGTTTGCCTGTGACTCTCTTATGGATCATTGGATAAAGAACAGAGCCGGCGAGCACGGATAAGGTCTGTTATGACCATCAGAGTTTATATCAAGCGTGAATTATATCTAACAAAGAGTAAGTGATTTCGTTCATTGTATTTCTGTTCCTCACATGGTAGAATATTCCGAGAGTACATAGGGAGGAGAGCAGAATGGATATTTCGATTATAGGAGGTTCGGATGGACCTACTTCTATTTTTCTGGCAGGGAAGATTGGCTTTTCCTGGATCAATACATTTGGACTGGTTATGGTAGTTTTATTGCTGATACCAAATATCATTTATGGATTCAAATTCCGCAATGTAAAGAATCAGTGCAGGAACAGTGCAATGAATATGTTGGAACAGATCGGCAGATACGGATGTATGTTTCTGATGATATTCAATACAGGTATATTGGAATACAGTTTTTCGTCCATAGGAATGTTACTGCTTTACATAGTAGGTAGTATCGTGTTAATGGCAGTTTACTGGGTCATCTGGATGTTGTTTTTTTATAAACAGGATAGTTGGAAGAGATTGGCACTGGCTGTGATACCTGCGGTGTTGTTTTTGCTGTCGGGGATCGCATTGCGGCATATTTTACTTATAATTCTGGCAGTAATATTTGGAACAGGTCATATTTATGTGACAAAAGCCAATATCGCTGCAGCAGAGCAGATATGAGACAGGGGAGGAGACAGAGATGAAAAAGGTAATGACAGCAATCTTTTCAGTTTTTGCAGTAATAGGAATTGTTATGATAATAGGAAGCTTTGTTTTACTGCATACGATGAATCGATTCGAGCAGAATGCGTATGAGGTAGATGGAGTTATCACAGATATTGAGATCCGTTACGGTTCGGATGATAAAATCGATTATGATGTGTATGTGAAATTCTGGTATGATGGTGAGGAGTTCGAAGACAGAAGAATCAGCAGCTATAGTTCTGATATGTATGTAGGAAAAGAAATCACATTGATGTACAATCCCAACTATCCGGACAGATTGGAAGTAAAAGGAACAAAGTACTGGCTGTTTGCAACTTTATGTGGAATGGGGCTTATTTTCCTGGTTTTGGGAAGTGTCTATCCGATTATTATGTTGGTAAAGAACGTCAGAAAGAAAAATCTGCTTCGTAATGGAATGGCATTGAATGCAACCGTTGAAGGAATCAGATGGGATACATCTCTGACAGTAATGGGACGACACCCTTATGTGATCCTCTGTGCTTACCATGATGTAAGTAATAATGTTACATATCATTTTAAAAGTGAAGGATTATGGACGAATCCGGATGAAGTATTTCCAATAGGAAGTTCAATCGAAGTTATGGTAGATGTAAATAATTATAAGAACTATTATGTGAAAGCACAGGAGAAAATGTCTGGAAAAATTGTGGATTATACCTAAATAAATTTGTATAAAAATACGAATTATGCAAAAAAACAAATACTTTATTGACATAACGTGAGAAAGTGATATACTTCATATTAAGTTTTACAGACAAACCGATGAGAAAGAGAAGTAGGCATATGTAACTTTTACAGAGAGCTGCGATTGGTGGAATGCAGTAGAGGGATTATGGTGAATGGACTTTCGAGGCTGACCTGAACTACAGTAGGCGTCAGCGGGATGCGGACCCGTTATCAATCCGACATGTATGATAGTACATGAACAGAGTGGGCTTTTTATAGCCAAATTGAGTGGCAACGCGATAATAAGAATTATTACCGTCTCAAATAGTAGTAATACTGTTTGAGGCGTTTTTTAGTTTGTCTGGGACTAACACAGTTACATATCAATATATCATCAAACAGGAGAGGTAGAAGTTATGAGAAAGAAGTTAGCAGCAATCACATTGGCAGCAATTACAGCAATGAGCATGATGACAGGATGTGGAGCACAGAAGACAGACGGTTATACAATCGGTATTTCACAGTTCGCTGAGCACGGTTCTCTGGACAACTGTAGAGAAGGATTTCTTGCAGGTCTGGAAGCGGAAGGGATCAAGGAAGGTGAGAATCTGACAGTGATGTATGATAATGCACAGACTGATACGGGTACAGCAAGTACGATCGCAGATAATTATGTTTCGCGTAAGGTAGATATGATCTGTGCTATCGCAACACCAAGTGCGATGAGTGCATATAATTCCTGTATGAATACAGATATTCCTGTTATCTATACAGCAGTATCCGACCCGGTCAGTGCAGGATTGGCAAATCAGGATGGTACATCAGTAGGCAATATCACAGGAACAAGTGATGCCCTGGCAGTATCAGAGCAGTTACAAATGATCCGTCAGGTGTTACCGGATGCTACTAAGATCGGTATCCTGTATACAACCAGTGAGGCAAATTCTGTAAGTACAATTGAAGAATATAAAAAATATGCACCTGATTATGGATTTGAAATCGTAGAGAGTGGAATCAATGTGCAGGCGGATGTAGAGATGGCAGCAGTTAATCTTGCAGGTAAGGTAGACTGCATCAACAATCTGACAGACAATACTGTTGTGAATGCATTACAGACCGTAATTAATGCGGCAAATCAGGCAGGCATTCCGGTATTTGGCTCAGAAGTAGAACAGGTCAAGGCAGGCTGTGTGGCTTCTATGGGACTGGAATACTATGAACTTGGCAAGCAGACAGGTAAAATGGCAGCCAAGGTATTAAAAGGCGAAGCCAAAGCATCAGAGATGAATTATGAAGTTATTACAGAGCCGAGTTTATATGTGAACACAGCGGCAGCAGATAAGATTGGTCTTGCTTTACCTGATGGCTTTGCAGACGGAGCATATCAGACTTTTGATGAAATTATTGTAGAATAATTACGAATAATAATAAGTTCGGGGGTAGCATTGTGACACTGATTTTAAGCGTTTTAGAGCAGGGCATGATCTATGCGATCATGGCGTTGGGAATTTACATTACATATAAGATACTGGATTTCCCGGATTTGACAGTTGACGGAAGTTTTCCGTTGGGAGCAGCATTGACTTGTGCCATGATCGCGGGAGGGTGTAATCCTTTCCTGACAATTTTGATATCTTTTGCAGCAGGTGCTGTCGTGGGGGTTCTGACAGGACTGATCCATGTAAAACTCAAAGTAAGAGATCTGTTATCAGGTATTATTATGATGACAGCACTCTATACGGTCAATCTGCAGATCGCAGGAAGAGCGAACCTGCCTATTTACAATTTTGATACAATATTTGACAATCGTGTCATAAATGCTGTTTTCCCGGAATCAATGGGAAGATATCGAACAGTGATCCTTATTCTGATCATTACGGTGATCACAAAGCTGGTATTAGACTGGTATATGAATACCAAATCAGGATTTTTGCTTAGAGCAGTTGGAGATAATGACACGATTGTCACTTCACTGGGTGTTGATAAAGGAATGGTTAAGATCATAGGGCTGTCTATTGCTAATGGTTTAGTATCCATGGGTGGCTGCATCTATGCGCAACAGCAGAGATTCTTTGACATTTCCATGGGAACTGGTACTATGGTAATAGGTCTGGCGAGTGTTATTATCGGAACGAGTCTGCTCAAGAACCTGACTTTCCTGAAAGTAACGACGACAGTTGTGATCGGTTCTATCATTTATAAGGCATGTGTTGCATTGGCGCTCAGCCTCGGATTCCCATCCAATTATCTCAAGATGATAACGGCAGTTCTGTTTTTAGTGATCCTTGTATTTAGTATGGATAGAAAGAAGAAGGTGAAGAATCGTGCTTGAATTAAAGAATATCAGTAAATATTATAATCCGGGTTCGGTCAATGAAATGTGCCTTTTTCAGGACTTTAACCTGACGATCAGAGATCATGAGTTTGTATCAGTAGTAGGCTCTAACGGCTCAGGTAAGACATCCCTGCTTAATATCATATGTGGCAGTATTGATGTGGACAGCGGTAATATTATTGTGAATGGAACGGACATAACAGGCAGGAAGGATTACCTGAGACAGCGTAAAATTGGCCGTGTTTACCAGGACCCATCCAAAGGAACCTGTCCATCCATGAATATTCTGGAAAATATGTCTCTTGCAGATAATAAGGGAAAAGGTTATGGACTTACAAAGGGGGTTAATAAGGCTCGAATTGAAGAGTACAGAGAAAGTCTGAGACAGCTTAACCTCGGACTGGAAGATAAACTATATACAAAGGTAGGCTCTCTGTCAGGAGGACAGAGGCAGGCGCTGGCTTTATTAATGTCCACGATGACTCCGATAGAATTTCTGATTCTTGATGAACATACCGCAGCACTTGATCCCAAAACTGCAGAGATCATTATGGAACTTACTGATAAGATCGTGCGTGAAAAGAAGGTCACGACGATCATGGTAACTCATAATCTTCGCTATGCAGTAGAATATGGTGATCGTATTCTGATGATGCATCAGGGCAATGCAGTATTGGATAAAGCCGGAGAAGAGAAAAAAGCCATCAGTACGGAAGAAATCATGGGAATCTTTAACCGCATCAGCGTTGAATGTGGAAATTGACAGACCCAGAAATATAACGGCAGGAGAGTGATTGCATGATCACACTAAATGACTATTTGTATTCCGGAGACACGGTTCTCAGGATTTTGCAGAAATATATGGCAGATTTGAAGAAGGAAGCTTACAAAAATCGTAATGAAATCGACCAGGTTCATTGCGATTTTCTGGCGCAGATGGAAGGAATGCTGGAACACAATGAATTCCTGACAGCCCAGTCGCAGAAAATCCGCGATTTCTATAAATACATGGCGAAAGAATACCCATATCTTTCCTTTACCTTTAAAGGCAGAATCAAGTCTTTGATTCGTGCAGAGTCGAAATTTAATGGATATGTTGTGGAATATATTTATAATTATTATAATCAACACAAAGAATATCCACCACTGGAGGAATTGAAAGAACGGCTGATATGTTTTCGGGATTTGATCGCATATCGTATTGTGGTATCGATTCCACGCTGCCATGTAAAGGATGGTACAGACCGGGAAACAGAGGAAATCAGGTATTTATATAAAATTGCCAATGTTCTTCCTAAATTCCTGGAGGAACGAGGATTTACACCGGAACATGCAAAAGGCGTGAAAGAGAGTACTTCTTCTCTGCTTGAGGATTCAGTACGACCATATTACAGGGATTATATTACAGGCGAATGTGCGGATGGGTATCGTTCCTTGCATATTACCTTTTATGATAACACTGCCGGATGCTATGTGGAGATGCAGCTTCGCACAAAAGAAATGGATGATGAGGCAGAGATAGGCTCTGCCAATCATATAGCCTATGAGAAAAGACAGCAGAGTGAACGATCCAGAAGAGATGTGATTCCCGAAGGAGAGTGCATATATTTTGACGAAGCATATAAAAGGGGCATGAAGTTACAGCAATTGCAGTTGGCTGAACTGGATGTAAATATGTTCGGGGCAATTAACAACAGTCTTATCAATGATGGATGTGGATTATACAGGGGAAGATTGATTCTTCCGTATGAACATTTGTCCAGATTCCAAAATGATCTCATCGATTAAAAATCCTCTTCAGATAATTGCTGTAACTGGTAAATAGTATCTGTCAGTAATTTGCCGATAGTATGTATAATTTCAATTTCGCTTTGCAGCCACAGACGTTTGTAACCGCAATTATTGATTCCGAGAGTACCAATGATTTTGCCATCTTTGTAAATAAGGACCTGCAGCAGAGTCTGTACTTTCATGCGTTTCAGCTCACTTTTAACAGGCTCCACTGATTTTTCAATATCGGTGCAGAAGAAAATGCCGTCACTGTTAAAACATTTTTTCTCGTATTCACGTCCGGACATGGTAAGATGTGGAGTAATGTTATAATCATCATTTTGCGCGTAAAAATAAGAGCGGCCAATATGCATTTCATCCCTGGTATAGCAGCTTGCATAGGCTCTGGAAACATCAAAAGCATCTACAATGAGTTTGGAAACTTTTTCTATTGTAGTTTTTGGGTCTTCTTTCAGGTTCAGTTCATCAATAACAGAGTCGAGAAGAACTTTCGTAACGGAGAATCCACTTTCTCCAAGCTGGATGATCTGTTCCTCATGTCGACGTTCCTGACTGATCTGTGTGGGCTTTTTTGTCATATTATTACCATAGAGCATATAACCGTTCTTACCTTTTCCTTTTGCCTGATACAGGGCCAGATCAGCCATCTTGTATAATTCAGCATAGTCCTGACCTTTGTTCTCTTCAGAGAAAGCAATCCCGATACTGATGGAAATGTTATAATCCTGATGTTCCTTTTCATATTTTTCTTTTATTTTTTTACAGAGAGTGTCAGCTTTGGTACATATGATGTCTTTGGAAATATTCAGTGTGAAAATCTGATATTCATCTCCACCAATACGACCGCAAAAGAAATCATCCGGGAAAAGGGTACGTATCATATCTGCAATATCTACTAGAAGAGCATCTCCGAGCATATGCCCAAAAGTATCATTAACATATTTAAAATTATCAACATCCAGTACAAGCATGGCTGCCTGATCATCAGCATCTTTCTCCTTTAACCGCTGGGTGATCCATGTCTCCATGCCATAACGGTTATAAAGTTTTGTAAGTGCATCAATATGGGCTGTTTCCCATAACTGTTTAATAGCATTGATATCGTTTTGATATACGCTCCAATTTATCTGCATCGACTTCACTCCTTATTTCGTATTGCTATAATTTAATTGTATCACGAATTGTCATTTTCTTCCTGCTTTTTTTGAAATATTGTAAAACAAATTAGTCAAGTGAAATTTCTGAAAAATATGTGTAAAATTTTATTTTCGGCAGTTTGCTGAAAATGATAAAACACAGTGTGTTCGGTTGATATTTTATGTAACAGGGGATATAATAAGGTTAATCTGGAATGTGCGATAACTCTTGTTATTTTGAACCTACATCACTTTAAACGGGATTCCTATTATTACCTGATTGATGTCAGGCCCCCCATTATGGTCAGGGGAAGGCAGAGAGAAAGGTTGCGGTCGCCCACCTAGCAGCTAGCTAGGAGTCAAAATACAGGAGCCGGCATTTTGGGGAAACGAAAGAAAAAAGCAGCCTTCACGGGCTGCTTTTTTTGCTGGAAGAAAGGCTTGTACATATTCATTCATCAAACAGGAGTGTGTCAAAATGACAAAGCATTTGTGTAACAGGTTATTTGTCGTTTTACTTTGGATCATACTGTCGCTGGGAATTTACCAGTGCAGTGTGCAGGATACAGATACAGAACAGCAGCCAGAGCAGAAAACAGAAGAACCCGTACAGACAGTGCCGCTCATGATGGATGATAAGATCAGAGTCCTTATTAAGACAGGGAGTTATGAGAGAGTGTATCATGATAAGATAGTGGTGAAAGGTCAGAAAGGACTGTACATAGAGACTAAACAGAACCTTCAGGAACTTTCTCCGGATGAGAAATTTACAATCACATCCAATGAATGGAAACAGGGTTCTGTCACCATCTACCCTAAAGCAGATGGCAGAATTGAACTTTCAAATGTGGGGCGAAGTGAGGCAGTTAGCTACAGGGGCTGTATGACTTGTTATGGAACTTCACAGGGACTGATTCTTGTGAATGAATTGCCGGTTGAGGAATATCTGTATGGTGTGGTTCCAAGTGAAATGCCTTCTTCCTACCCGTTAGAAGCATTGAAAGCACAAGCAGTCAGCGCCAGAACCTATGCCTTTTATCAGAAACAGTCCTATGCCTATCCTGAATGGAGAGCGCATGTAGATGATAGTACCACTTATCAGGTGTATCAGAATATATCGGAACAGGATGTGGTGAATCAGGCTGTCGATGAGACGAAGGGGCTGGTTATGACTTACAATGATGACCTGATAGAGAGCTTTTATTATAGCACATCCTGGGGGTATAGTTCTGGATATGATACCTGGCGTGAGGGAGAATCAAAAGAGTATTTAAAAGTGAAGAAATTAAGCCCATTAGATGTGATGACTAATCAAGTCAATTCTATAAAACCTTATGTTTCTACGGATTTTCAGAAAGAAATTGACTGTATAAGTCAAGAATACATAGAGAAAGAGGAACCGTGGTTTCGATGGAATTATGAGAAAAACATAGCTGCACCGAGCCTTTTACAGAGGATTTGGAACCTGTATGAAAGCAATCCTGACAAGATTCAGATAGAATCTGAAAGCAAATCACCAGAGCAGCTTATAAAAGAAAAGAATATAAAAAATATTTCAGTAGACAGACGCTCTGACAGTGGCATGGTGACCAGGCTTGCTGTCGAAACAGAGCATTTTCAAATCATAATTTCGTCACAGCATTGCATCAGGACTGCGCTGGCAACGCCGGGTGATATCCTTATAAAACAGGATGGTTCTGCATATTCTATGGGTGAACTGCTGCCCAGTGCTTTTTTCTATCTGGAGAGTATCAGTGAAGAGGGCTGGTTATCGAAGGTCATAATTCATGGAGGCGGTATGGGACATGGTGTCGGAATGTCGCAGAATGGTGCAAAATGTCTGGCACAGTCTGGATACACTTATGGAGAGATACTAAGATACTTTTATCAGGATATCTGCATAGAAGAATTATCTGATTAAAGAGATTTTGCAATTTTCCCCCTTGACATTCCTGATTGAATTGTCTATCATGACAATATATGAGAAATGCATAGAAGGTGCAAAGTAGAACTATATTTTCTGCCAGAGAGTGAGGGTCACCGGCTGTAAGCCCTCTAAGTTCAGATATAGTATTGAATTTCCCACCGGAGCAGCTCTGTTGAAGCAATCAGTAGGCAGAGACGTAGGAACACGTTACGTTTTTGTGAGCCATTTTGTGAAAACACAGAATGGGAAACAGGGTGGTACCACGATATATTCGTCCCTTATAGCTTAGGCTATAAGGGATTTTTTATATCTTACAGGATTCCCGGTAATTGTATGGAAGAAGGAGACAGGAAATGAAAGAGAAGTTGGAACAGATTAAAGCGGAAGCAATCCGTCAGATTAATGAGAGTGATGCCCTTGACAGACTCAATGATGTACGTGTTAATTTCCTTGGTAAAAAGGGTGAATTAACAGCAGTATTAAAGAGCATGAAGGATGTAGCACCAGAAGAAAGACCTAAGGTAGGTCAGATGGTGAATGAAGCCAGAGAAGAGATCGAACGCGTTATGGATGAAGCCAAGACAAGAATGGAGCGCAGAATCCGTGAAGCCAAGATGAAGGCAGAGGTCATCGATGTTACACTTCCAGCACAGAAGAATAATGTAGGACATCGCCATCCTAATACGATCGCTCTTGAAGAAGTAGAGAGAATCTTCATCGGTATGGGGTATGAAGTCGTAGAAGGACCGGAAGTGGAGAAGGATTACTATAACTTTGAAGCATTGAACATTCCTGCTGATCATCCTGCCAAAGACGAACAGGATACTTTCTATGTAAATGGTGAGATGTTGCTTAGAACACAGACCTCCGGTGTACAGGTTCATGAGATGGAAAAAGGCAAACTGCCTATCCGTATGATCGCTCCCGGACGAGTATTCAGAGCTGATGAAGTAGACGCAACACATTCTCCTTCTTTCCATCAGGTAGAGGGACTTGTTATTGATAAGAATATTACTTTCGCTGATCTTAAGGGAACACTTGCTGAGTTCGCTAAGGAACTTTTCGGAGAAGATACCAAGGTTAAGTTCAGACCTCATCATTTCCCATTCACGGAGCCATCCGCAGAGATGGATGTATCCTGCTTTAAGTGTGGTGGAAAAGGCTGCCGTTTCTGTAAAGGTGAAGGCTGGATTGAAATTCTCGGTTGTGGTATGGTTCACCCAAGAGTACTTCGTATGAGCGGCATTGATCCGGAAGAATATTCAGGATTTGCATTTGGTGTAGGACTTGAAAGAATCGCACTCTTAAAATATGAAATTGATGATATGCGCCTGTTATACGAAAACGATATCAGATTTTTGAAGCAGTTTTAAAACCTCAAGAACTGCAGCAAGGGAAAAAAGGTGTTCAAGCTTGCTTGAAAAGCGTTATTTTTCTTCCTTGATATAGGGCGCAAGCCCGAAACGAGTAAATACGAAGTATTTACGAGTCTGCAGTTCGCCATTAATCAAATAGATATAGAAGGAGAATAGAAAATGAATACACCATTATCATGGATTAAAGCATATGTGCCGGAGCTTGAAGTCGGCGATCACGAGTACTGTGATGCCATGACTCTGTCCGGAACAAAAGTAGAAGGATTTACAAGATTAGACAAGAATCTGGAGAAGATCGTAGTAGGTCATATCGAATCAATCGAGCGTCATCCTGATGCAGACAAGCTTATTATCTGCCAGGTCAACGTAGGAACAGAAACGATTCAGATTGTAACAGGTGCTTCCAATCTGAATGAAGGTGATTATGTACCTGTAGTTCTGGATGGTGGCAGGGTAGCTGGTGGACATGACGGCGGTCCTCTTCCTGAAGAAGGCATTAAGATTAAGGCTGGTAAGCTCAGAGGTGTTCCTTCCAATGGTATGATGTGCGCAATTGAAGAACTTGGCTCCAGCAGGGATATGTATCCTGAAGCACCGGAAAACGGCGTTTATGTATTCAAGAAACCGGTAACTCCTGGCGAGGATGCAATCGAAGCATTAGGCTTACATGATACCGTAGTAGAATATGAGGTAACTTCTAACCGTGTTGACTGCTACAGCATCCTGGGTATTGCAAGAGAAGCAGCCGCTACCTTTAAGAAGCCTTTTGTTCCACCCGTTGTATCTGTAAAAGGCAACGGCGAGGATGTCAATAGATACATTTCCGTAGAAGTAAAAGACACAGATCTGTGTACACGTTACTGTGCAAGAGTGTGCAAGAATATCAAGATTGCACCGTCACCGGAATGGATGCAGAGAAGACTGGCAGCTTGTGGAATCAGACCAATCAACAATCTGGTAGATATCACTAACTACGTTATGGAAGAGTATGGTCAGCCTATGCATGCTTATGATTTAAGCACAATTGCAGGTAACAAAATCGTGGTAAGACGTGCTAAGGACGGCGATGAATTCCAGACTCTGGACGGACAGATGAGAAAGCTTGATTCAGAGGTTCTTATGATCTGCGATGCAGAAAAAGAAATTGGTATTGCAGGTATCATGGGCGGTGAGAATTCCAAGATTACAGATAACGTAGCTACAGTATTATTCGAAGCTGCGACCTTTAATGGTGCAAATATTAGAAAATCAGCAAAGAGAGTAGGACTTCGTACAGATGCTTCCGGTATTTTTGAAAAAGGTCTTGATCCAAGAAATGCAGAAGAAGCAATTAACAGAGCCTGCCAGCTGATCGAAGAACTTGGCTGTGGTGAAGTTGTAGATGGTATGGTAGACGTATGTGAACCACTCAAGGAGTTGAGACAGATTCCTTTTGAGCCGGAACGTATCAATAAATTCCTTGGAACAGACATTGCAAAAGAAGATATGCTTACAATCTTCAAACGCATTGAACTTGTATATGATGAGCAGACTAATCTGATTACAGTACCTTCCTTCAGACAGGATCTGGAAGGCTTTGCAGATATCGCAGAAGAAGTAGCAAGATTCTATGGATATGATAAGATTCCTACTACTTTACCAAGCGGCGAAGCTACAACAGGTAAGCTTCCTTTCAAGATGAGAGTAGAAGAAAAAGCCAGAGATATCGCAGAGTACTGTGGTTTCTCACAGGGTATGTGCTATTCCTTTGAAAGTCCTAAGGTATTTGATAAGTTGTTACTTCCAGCAGACAGCGAGCTTCGTAAGACAGTAACAATTTCCAATCCTCTGGGTGAAGATTTCTCTGTTATGAGAACAATCTCTTTGAACGGAATTCTGACATCACTGTCAACTAATTATAATAGAAGAAACAAGAATGTACGTCTGTATGAATTAGGTAATGTATACATTCCAAAGGCTCTTCCTCTGACAGATTATCCAGATGAAAGAATGCATTTTACTCTGGGTATGTACGGAGATGGCGATTTCTTCACAATGAAGGGTGTTGTAGAAGAATTCCTGGAAAGCGTTGGCATGAGAAAGAAAGCAAAGTATGATCCTAACGCAGAGAAGCCTTTCTTACATCCGGGTCGCCAGGCTCTGATTAAATATGAAGATACAGTTATTGGTTACTTAGGAGAGGTACATCCTGATGTAGCAGATAATTACAATATCGGAACCAGAGTATATGTAGCTGTTCTGGATATGCCTGAGGTAGTTCCTTTCGCTTCCTTTGACAGAAAGTATGAAGGAATTGCCAAGTATCCTGCTGTAACAAGAGATATCAGTATGGTAGTTCCGAAATCCATTTTGGCTGGAGATATCGAAGATGTCATTGAGCAGCGTGGTGGCAAGATCCTTGAAGGCTATGAATTATTCGATATCTATGAAGGTTCCCAGATCAAAGAGGGTTTCAAATCAGTCGCTTATTCAATTACGTTCAGAGCAAAAGACAGAACATTGGAAGATGGCGACGTGACTGGCGCTATGAAGAAAATACTTAACGGATTAGAAGCACTTGGTATTGAACTTAGACAATAGTATGAATGCCTGCAGCAAACGCTGCAGGCATTAGTGCGAATAAAGAAAGGTATGGTTGTAAGATGGAACGTAAGAATTGCTGGAAACAGTATAGTGATAAAAGATTAAACAAAATGGAAGAATATACGAAGGAGTATATGCACTTTCTGAATCATTCCAAGACAGAACGCGAATGTGCAGATACGGTTGTGAATCTGGTAGAGAAGGAAGGCTTCACTGATCTGGCTGCATTGGTTCGTGACAAGAAGAAGTTGAAAGTCGGAGATAAGGTATATGCCACATGGATGAATAAGGCTGTTATTCTGTGCAGAATCGGCGAGAAGCCTATGGAAGAGGGTATGAATATCGTAGCTTCCCATATAGATTCCCCTCGTCTGGATATCAAGCCCAATCCGCTGTATGAGAATACAGGTGTAGCATATCTGGATACCCATTACTATGGTGGAATCAAGAAATATCAGTGGGTCACATTACCACTTGCGATTCATGGTGTGGTAGTCAAGAAGGATGGCATCACAGAAGAAATCTGTATCGGTGAAGACAAAGATGACCCGGTTGTATTCATATCAGATCTGTTACCTCACCTGTCACAGGAGCAGCAGGAGAAAAAGGCATCAGAACTCTTTGGCGGCGAGGCACTTGACATTGTATTTGGAAACAGACCTATGGTGAAGAAGGGTGATGAAAAGGAAGAGAAGGAAGCTGTAAAGGCACAGATTCTTCGCCTTTTGGAAGAAATGTATGATATGAAGGAGGAGGACTTTCTCTCTGCTGAATTAGAAGTAGTTCCGGCTGGTAAGGCAAGAGAAGCAGGACTGGACAGAAGCATGATCATGGCATATGGACAGGATGATAAGGTATGTGCATATGCGGCTATCCATGCACTTTTACACGCTAAGAAGCTTGCCAGAACATCAGTTGTCATGCTGACAGATAAGGAAGAGATCGGCAGCTATGGTGCAACAGGCATGACCTCTCATTTTTATGAAAATGCACTGGCAGAGATCATGAATCTGACAGGAGAATATTCTTCACTCAAATTCAGACGTGCCATGGCAGCTTCCAACCTGTTATCAGCAGATGTCAGCAGTGTATTTGACCCTATGTTTGCAGACAGCTTCGAGCAGAAGAATGTAGCATATCTGGGTGGTGGACTCGTATTTAACAAAGTAACAGGCTCCAGAGGCAAGAGCGGCGCTAATGATGCCAATGCAGAGTACTTGGGAGCACTGAGAGGCCTGCTGGATGAGAGAGAAGTAACCTATCAGTATGCAGAATATGGTAGAATTGACCTCGGTGGCAGTGGTACGATATCTCATATACTTGCAGAGTATGCGATGAATGTGGTAGACTGTGGTACAGCAGTCATGAATATGCATGCGCCATATGAAGTGACCAGCAAGGTAGATGTTTACGAGACGATGAGAGGTTATCGTGCATTTTTGGAGGATTTTGATTTATGCAGGAATTAAAGAAATCAGATTTTTATTTTGATTTACCACAGGAGTTGATTGCGCAGGACCCGTTGGAGGACAGATCCAGTTCGAGACTTCTGGTGTTGGATAAAGAGACAGGAAAAATGGAGCATCGTGTTTTCCATGATATCGTAGAGTATTTGCATGAAGGAGATTGTCTGGTTCTTAACAATACCAAGGTTATCCCGGCAAGACTGATGGGAACCAAGAAGGACACAGGAGCTACCATAGAAGTCCTTTTGTTAAAAAGACGTGAGAATGATATATGGGAAACCCTCGTAAAGCCTGGAAAAAAGGCAAAACCAGGTACAGTCATTACTTTTGGTGAAGGTTTATTGACAGGAACCGTTGTGGATATAGTAGATGAAGGTAACAGACTGATACAGTTCTCCTATGAAGGCATTTTTGAAGAAGTACTGGATAAGCTGGGCGAGATGCCACTTCCTCCGTACATTACACATAAACTTCAGGATAAGAACCGTTATCAGACCGTATATGCAAAGTATGAAGGTTCAGCAGCTGCTCCCACAGCAGGACTGCATTTTACGAAAGAATTATTAGCACAGGTAGAAGCAAAAGGTGTAAAGATTGCTTATGTGACCTTGCATGTCGGCTTGGGTACATTCAGACCTGTTAAGGAAGAGAACGTATTGGAACATCATATGCACTCTGAATTTTATCAGGTGACACCGGAAGCGGCGAAGCTGATCAATGATACCAAGGCAGCAGGTGGCAGAGTTATCTGTGTAGGAACGACAAGTTGCAGAACCATTGAAAGTGCAGCAGATGAGAACGGAGTTGTGCAGGCAGGCTGCGGAGACACTGAGATTTTCATTTATCCCGGGTATCGTTTCAAGGTGCTTGACAACCTGATCACCAATTTCCATTTACCGGAATCTACATTGATCATGCTGGTATCAGCACTTGCAGGCAGAGAACATGTATTACATGCATACGAAACAGCAGTAGAAATGAAATACCGTTTCTTCAGTTTTGGTGATGCAATGTTTATAAAATAATATCGCAATGTGTAGTTAACAGCTCAGAGGAATACCTCTGGGTTGTTTTGTATAATAATGAAAGATAGATTTTCAGTGAAAAAGTAGAGTTGACAGAAAATTATAAGTAGAGTAAAATTTAATTAACATAATTTTCAATTAACTGGAACGAGTTTAATTGTATTATATAGGGAAGGAATTTAATTAATATGGAAGAAAGAAGAAAGAGTAAACGAACAGAGTTGAAATCTAAACTTCTGGTCAAAAGACTGGACAATGGAACTTTTGATGAAGTCAGTGTAGATGTAGAAAATGTATCGAAAACCGGTATTGGCTTCTTTAGTGAAGAACTGCTGGAGATTGGCGCAGTATATGAATCTTACCTGACAATCTGGACCAAAGAAGTCATTCATGCATTTATTGAAATCGTTCGTATCGAGAAGGTGGAAGAGGGATTTCAATATGGTGGATTATTCATTGGTATGCCGGAAATCGATTTACAGAGAATCGGTGTATATAATGTAGTGTCAGAAGCTGATAAGTACAGAAAATAATAAATTAAGAGAAGGATTGTACACAACTTCTAAAGTGTACAATCCTTTTTTCTTTAATTCTTCTCATCTACAATTTTTGCATTTGGATATATTCGTTCCATTCGCTGGTCAGTGAAGTGGGTATCAAGGAATTCTGTAAGTGCATTCGGATTGCTGAAAGCATCTGCATCAGTATGTCTGGCTGTGTATCTGGACAATGCGGCGGCAGATATCAGCATGTTAAAGATCATGAATACGATCATAATATTGCAAAGTACAGGACCGACTTTTACAGGAATCTTCTCGATCAAGGCTGAGAGCCTGGGATAGATCAGTTTCAACCATACCACAGCAGCTATTCCCCAGAAGAAACAGTAGAGCAGGTTGATTCTTCCTCCCAGATTAAAGGCGAATCCACTGTAATCCCAGAATACAGTGCCAAAGACTAATTCGGTGAACACACTGCACAAATATTCGTAAGCACCACCAAGAAATGTACCTGCTATGAATATCTTACCATCTGATTTATCCTTTTGTCGGTACAATACCGCTGTCAATAGCATACAGCCCAGGCCCCATACGATACTGAATGGACCATAGACGACACTGCTTCGGCTCATCAGAATCCCGGTAGTAACATAGCAGAAGATAGTTTCTGTTATATCTCCCAGAAAAGCACCTATAAAAAACAGCGAGATTAATTTATAGAAGCTACATCCCTCTGCGAAAACAGTAGAGGTTGCTTTTTGGGGTGCAGTTTGTGCTGGTTGATCCAATCCGGTAAAGGCTTTCTGCATACGGGATTGGATTCTGACGGTAATGGCATTTTCCAGAAGAAAAGATGCTTTTTGCACCTGTGTATTGATATCCTGAATCTGTTTCTGTTTAGTATGTAGTCCCGCTACTGCAAGAGAGGAACCAAGCACATCACAACCAAGCAGGATACCTAGCACGATCAACAGGATAAAACCTGCCATATGAGGTATAAATGACACAAGTGTCAGCAATAGATGATTGCCAAGATACATGGCAAAAGTACCGAAAATACCCCAGACAAAGGCATATCTCAGGCAGACGTAGCCATTCAGATGAAAACGGTGATTGGAGTAGTCCCACCAGCGTTTGTGGAATATTTTCTCTAACGCAGCACCTGTAAAATATTCGATACCGGAAGCCAGGATCATACTTCCGAGAAACAGAAATACAGGGGAAGCAGTCAACTCTGGCAGGAAGATGGCAAATGCCACAGCGCCGGCTCCGTAAATCGGACACAAAGGACCGGTGACGAAACCGCGGTTAATGAATTTCTTGCGTGCTATAGCAGCCAGTGCAACTTCAGCGCACCATCCCAGAAAAGAATACAGGAAGTAAAGCCAGAACAGTTCATATAAGGTATATTGCATAATCTTTCTCCTTGAATGTTATTGCAGTTTAATGAACAGATTCTAGGGACGGCGGTTTAGCTCGCCTATTAAAGTATGTGGCAGAGAAGCTTGGATATTTCGTTCGAAGACACGTTTCCACT
>OKVF01000860.1_pt1 | contig 29098 bp, 32 predicted proteins | sample 1604831 | NCBI WGS metagenome assembly OKVF01 (sample SAMN01760980, study PRJEB22395) | human gut metagenome
GCGGTAGACCTCTAAATCGTGCACAGGCTCTGGCGAAGATCGCAGAAATCAAAGCTAAGTTCGGACTAAAAGGAGCAAGTGTATGACGGGCAAAGAGGCAATTATTCATTACCTGGGGACGCATAATAGCTTCTGTGCGCCGGACGTTGCCGCGCTAACAGGCGCAACAGTAACCAGCATAAATCAGGCCGCGGCTAAAATGGCACGGGCAGGTCTTCTGGTTATCGAAGGTAAGGTCTGGCGAACGGTGTATTACCGGTTTGCTACCAGGGAAGAACGGGAAGGAAAGATGAGCACGAACCTGGTTTTTAAGGAGTGTCGCCAGAGTGCCGCGATGAAACGGGTATTGGCGGTATATGGAGTTAAAAGATGACCATCTACATTACTGAGCTAATAACAGGCCTGCTGGTAATCGCAGGCCTTTTTATTTGGGGGAGAGGGAAGTCATGAAAAAACTAACCTTTGAAATTCGATCTCCAGCACATCAGCAAAACGCTATTCACGCAGTACAGCAAATCCTTCCAGACCCAACCAAACCAATCGTAGTAACCATTCAGGAACGCAACCGCAGCTTAGACCAAAACAGGAAGCTATGGGCCTGCTTAGGTGACGTCTCTCGTCAGGTTGAATGGCATGGTCGCTGGCTGGATGCAGAAAGCTGGAAGTGTGTGTTTACCGCAGCATTAAAGCAGCAGGATGTTGTTCCTAACCTTGCCGGGAATGGCTTTGTGGTAATAGGCCAGTCAACCAGCAGGATGCGTGTAGGCGAATTTGCGGAGCTATTAGAGCTTATACAGGCATTCGGTACAGAGCGTGGCGTTAAGTGGTCAGACGAAGCGAGACTGGCTCTGGAGTGGAAAGCGAGATGGGGAGATCGGGCTGCATGACTATCAAATCAAATACGCCAGCACACGACAAGGACTGCTGGCAAACGCCGCTTTGGCTTTTTGATGCACTGGATATTGAGTTTGGATTCTGGCTGGATTCGGCAGCGAGCGACAAAAATGCTCTGTGTGCTCACTGGCTAACTGAGGCCGACGACGCGCTCAATTCTGAGTGGGTAAGCCACGGTGCAATCTGGAATAACCCACCGTACAGCAATATCAGGCCGTGGGTGGAAAAAGCCGCTGAGCAGTGCATACAACAGCGACAGACGGTAGTTATGCTTGTGCCAGAGGATATGTCAGTCGGATGGTTCAGCAAGGCTCTGGAGAGTGTCGACGAAGTTCGCATTATCACTGATGGACGGATTAATTTTATCGAACCATCGACAGGGCTGGAGAAGAAGGGAAACAGCAAAGGCTCCATGCTGCTGATTTGGCGACCGTTCATCAGTCCTCGACGGATGTTTACTACCGTATCCAAAGCGGCATTGATGGCGATCGGGCAGGGCGTCAGGAGGGCGGCATGAGGCGACAGCGACGAAGTTTCACCGACATAATCTGCGAAAACTGCAAATACCTTCCAACGAAACGCTCCAGAAATAAACGCAAGCCAATCCCAAAAGAATCTGACGTAAAAACCTTCAACTACACGGCTCACCTGTGGGATATCCGGTGGCTAAGACATCGTGCGAGGAAATGACAATGGATTATTCACAGTTAAGTGATTTTGAAATTAACAAGCGAGTGGCAATTTGCTGTGGATTTGCTCCCGAAGATTGCGAAATCGCAAAGTTGGGAACATCAATCGTTGGTGTTGAGTGGGATGACGAAACTGGTTATGCAATAAAAACGGTTGATTACTGTAAAAGCCCGTCAGACGCAGAGCCGATTATCGTAGAGAACAGAATTGGCATTATTCCAGCGCCAGAAAATGGATTATGGAAGGCAGCGCATAGAAAAGTTGGCAGTGATAGTACCCCATATCATATGACTCAAGATGAAAACCCACTCCGCGCTGCCATGATTGTCTTTCTCATGATGCAGGTCGCTAATAATGCTTAGCCAATCCCAATCCCTTCAATACCAGAAAGAAAGCGTCGAGCGAGCTTTAACGTGCGCTAACTGCGGTCAGAAGCTGCATGTGCTGGAAGTTCACGTGTGTGAGCACTGCTGTGCAGAACTGATGAGCGATCCGAATAGCTCAATGTACGAGGAAGAAGACGATGAGTGATTTCTCTGAGCTTATTTCCTTCAAAAAAGACAGAGAAGAAATGCGGACTGAATCTGTCTATTACGTTCAACACCGGAATAAACGCTCTGTGCTTGATCAGGAGCTGGTTATTACCGGAGACCTGGCATTCAGAACATATAAGGCCAGCATGGAAATGAAGGATTTCCCTAAATGTGGTTCTGAAAGAGAAGCCGCGTTAAAGCTGGCAGAGTGGATGCAGAGAATGGCTGCTGCAATTGAGAATTACTGGAGCGAACCATAATGGCTAAACCAGCGCGAAGACGATGTAAAAACGATGAATGCCGGGAATGGTTTCACCCTGCATTCGCTAGTCAGTGGTGGTGCTCTCCAGAGTGTGGAACCAAGATAGCACTCGAACGACGAAGCAAAGAACGCGAAAAAGCGGAAAAAGCAGCAGAGAAGAAACGACGACGAGAGGAGCAGAAACAGAAAGATAAACTTAAGATTCGAAAACTCGCCTTAAAGCCCCGCAGTTACTGGATTAAACAAGCCCAACAAGCCGTAAACGCCTTCATCAGAGAAAGAGACCGCGACTTACCATGTATCTCGTGCGGAACGCTCACGTCTGCTCAGTGGGATGCCGGACATTACCGGACAACTGCTGCGGCACCTCAACTCCGATTTGATGAACGCAATATTCACAAGCAATGCGTGGTGTGCAACCAGCATAAAAGCGGAAATCTCGTTCCGTATCGCGTCGAACTGATTAATCGCATCGGGCAGGAAGCAGTAGACGAAATCGAATCAAACCATAACCGCCATCGCTGGACTGTCGAAGAGTGCAAGGCGATCAAGGCAGAGTACCAACAGAAACTCAAAGACCTGCGAAATAGCAGAAGTGAGGCCGCATGACGTTCTCAGTAAAAACCATTCCAGACATGCTCGTTGAAGCATACGGAAACCAGACAGAAGTAGCACGCAGACTGAAATGTAGTCGCGGTACGGTCAGAAAATACGTTGATGATAAAGACGGGAAAATGCACGCCATCGTCAACGACGTTCTCATGGTTCATCGCGGATGGAGTGAAAGAGATGCGCTATTACGAAAGAATTGATGGCAGCAAATACCGAAATATTTGGGTAGTTGGCGATCTGCACGGATGCTACACGAACCTGATGAAAAAACTGGAGACGATAGGATTCGACACCAAAAAAGACCTGCTTATCTCGGTTGGCGATTTGGTCGATCGCGGTACAGAGAACGTCGAATGCCTGGAATTAATCACATTCCCCTGGTTCAGAGCTGTACGTGGAAACCATGAGCAAATGATGATTGATGGCTTATCAGAGCGTGGAAACGTCAATCACTGGCTGCTTAATGGCGGTGGCTGGTTCTTTAATCTCGATTACGACAAAGAAATTCTGGCTAAAGCTCTTGCCCATAAAGCAGAAGAACTTCCGTTAATCATCGAACTGGTGAGCAAAGATAAAAAATATGTCATCTGCCACGCCGATTATCCTTGTGACGAATACGAATTTGGAAAGCCAGTTGATCATCAGCAGGTAATCTGGAACCGCGAACGAATCAGCAACTCACAAAACGGGATCGTGAAAGAAATTAAAGGCGCGGACACGTTCATCTTTGGTCATACGCCAGCAGTGAAACCACTCAAATTTTCCAACCAGATGTATATCGATACCGGCGCAGTGTTCTGCGGAAATCTCACATTGATTCAGGTACAGGGAGAAGGCGCGTGGGCATAAGAGAACTAAACCTCACCAAAGAACAGCATGAGTGGCTGAATGGCTGGCTTGAACTGTGGGGCGCATGGGTTTATTCAGGTCGTCTGGAAAAGCGCATGAGCAGCGTAATAGCGAAGTTCATGGAGAGCGTAGAGCCGGGAAGAGTTATGACAAGGCCAATGTGCAATGATGATGATGGAATGTTGATTTCTCAGGTCGTCGATTCCGTCATGTGCATTGACAAGAAAGCCTTTGGCATCCTCCTCAGCTACTACGCTCATGGTTCATCTAAGCGAGCAATTGCATCCTACTATCACGCGACTGCAAAGCCACGCAAGATGTGTGGACGTGGTGGCGAGGGATGGAGAAAACCTTCACTGGCAACCTGTAGAAACGAAATTGACGACATCCTGAAAGCGTCGTTATTTGTTTTGTACCAGCCAATGCAAAATGCTTTCAAAATGCGTAAACGTGTTGAGAAAGTTAAGCATGTTGCTGTTAAAAGCCTTGACATGCAATTATCCATTTAGCCATAATTAGAAGGTAAGCTGCCGTTAGTGACTCTTAAGTTGCAACGGTGGCTTTTTTTATTTGGGTCAGTCGTATAAAGGTCATTACGGAAGGCTGTTAACCTTCTTATCGTGGTTCGAGCCCACGCTGTCCCGCCAAACATGCTGGTTTAGCTCCAATGGTAGAGCAGTCGCCTTGTAAGCGAATGGGTAGCGGTTCAAGTCCGTTAACCAGCACCATAACTGAGCCGTAGCCACTGGCTATCCTGAATTCATCAGTGATAGTTACGCTGCGGCCTTCTACACATGATCTTCGTGAAAGCGGGTGGCAAGAGGCTGCGCTAACAACCTCCTGCCGTTTTGCCCGTGCATATCGGTCACGAACAAATCTGATTACTAAACACAGTAGCCTGGATTTGTTCTATCAGTAATCGACCTTATTCCTAATTAAATAGAGCAAATCCCCTTATTGGGGGTAAGACATGAAGATGCCAGAAAAACATGACCTGTTAGCCGCTATTCTCGCGGCAAAGGAACAAGGCATCGGGGCAATCCTTGCGTTTGCAATGGCGTACCTTCGCGGCAGATATAATGGCGGTGCGTTTACAAAAACAGTAATCGACGCAACGATGTGCGCCATTATCGCCTGGTTCATTCGTGACCTTCTCGACTTCGCCGGACTAAGTAGCAATCTCGCTTATATAACGAGCGTGTTCATCGGCTACATCGGTACTGACTCGATTGGTTCGCTTATCAAACGCTTTGCTGCTAAAAAAGCCGGAATAGAAGATGGTGGAAATCAATAATCAACGTAAGGCGTTCCTCGATATGCTGGCGTGGTCAGAGGGAACTGATAACGGACGTCAGAAAACCAGAAATCATGGTTATGACGTCATTGTTGGCGGAGAGCTATTCACTGATTACTCCGATCACCCTCGCAAACTTGTCACGCTAAACCCAAAACTCAAATCAACAGCAGCCGGGCGCTATCAGCTTCTTTCCCGTTGGTGGGATGCCTATCGTAAGCAGCTTGGCCTGAAAGACTTCTCTCCGAAAAGCCAGGACGCTGTGGCACTGCAACAGATTAAAGAGCGTGGCGCTTTACCGATGATTGATCGCGGTGATATTCGTCAGGCTATCGACCGTTGCAGCAATATCTGGGCTTCACTGCCGGGCGCTGGTTATGGTCAGTTTGAGCATAAGGCTGACAGCCTGATTGCAAAATTCAAAGAGGCTGGCGGAACGGTCAGAGAGATTGAGGTATGAGCAGAGTCACCGCGATTATCTCCGCTCTGATTATCTGCATCATCGTCTGCCTGTCATGGGCTGTTAATCATTACCGTGATAACGCCATCGCCTACAAAGAGCAGCGCGATAAAGCCATATCCATCATCGCTGATATGCAGAAGCGGCAACGTGATGTAGCAGAACTTGACGCCAGATACACAAAGGAGCTTGCTGATGCTAATGCGACTATCGAAAGTCTCCGTGCTGATGTTTCTGCTGGGCGTAAGCGCCTGCAAGTCGCCGCCACCTGTGCAAAGTCAACGACCGGAGCCAGCAGCATGGGCGATGGAGAAAGCCCAAGACTTACAGCAGATGCTGAACTCAATTATTACCGTCTCCGAAGTGGAATCGACAGGATAACCGCGCAGGTTAACTACTTGCAGGAGTACATTAGGACGCAGTGCTTAAAATAATTTTAATTTCACTGAAATTTAACAAGTGACTTTCAGGAAAATGCCTCGCAGATGCGGGGCGTTTTTGTATAGGTATTTCACCGCGCACCGCAGCGCACAATAACCACCGAACCTGACCCTTTGGAATGGGCCTTTGAGGATACCAGTTAGTGCTGGCGAGCCTCGGTGGGCTGGTTTCCTGTGCGGCAAAGGTTCATTTCGAAGTAGCAGGTAACGCCATGAATGAATTAATTGTGAATCATGACTTTGACTTTCGCCAGTTAGTTACCGCAGCAGAAGGTCAACCGGTAACTGACACCTTCCAGATCGCAAAGGCATTTGGTAAGCGTCATGCGGACGTATTGAGGGCGCTGAAAAATTGTCATTGCTCTGAAGATTTCCGGAGAGCGCATTTTTGCGTTGCCGAAAAAATCAATGACTTAGGGATTTTCGACAAGAAACAGATTTACTACCGCATGGACTTTAGTGGCTTCGTTATGCTGGTCATGGGATTTAATGGCGCAAAAGCCGACGCTGTTAAAGAGGCCTATATAAATGCCTTTAACTGGATGTCAGCAGAACTCCGTAAGTACAGCGAAAGTTATGAAGCAGAACGCAACGCCATAATGCTGGAGTATATGAAAGAGAAGGATGTCGCCAGTATGTCTGGCCGCCTGCTCAATCGCTGGGGAAAAATTAAGAAGCCTCAGCTACTGGCGAGAATTGAACGCCTTGAACAGCACGGGCAAACCGTAATCCCCGGGCTCACTAATTAACGGCAGTACCGCGAAGCAACCCAAGCCAGTAAGTGGGGAAATAACACTGGCAGCCACTGAAAGATGAACCTCCTGCCTTATGGCAAAAAAGATTCTTTGTGGTGGCGGACTGATGGAAAGACATCGGTTATTGCAGAGGCCATTCAATGAGTGGTCTCGACAATGAGTAAAAGCACAATATGTGAGGCAGAAACGAATTGGTTATATTGAGTTTAGGATGGATTTGAGCCCATAGGGAGTGGGAACGTAACCCAGCCCCCGAGGTAGAAGAGAGCGACATCGACCATGGTGAGTTCTTCGGTATTCGAGGTTAAGCGTTTTACCGTATTCATGAATTTTTCTGAATATTTCCTCATGGCAACCCCCTTGCTTTTGGCTATATCGCTAACAACTTTTACTGCTTTTGGTATCAGTGGATAAAACAAAAGTCCTACTGCTGTAATGTTTTTCACCACTTGAACGATATCGCTTCCGGCACTCCCTATGGGCTCGTAGGGAGATAGTTTAACTAAATAAAGAGAATAAGCAATGGCACTCACCGACAAACAAGAGATGTTCTGTCGCGAGTACCTCATCGATTTAAATGCCACGCAAGCGGCTATTCGGGCGGGGTACAGCGCAAAGACAGCTAACCGTACCGCATCCGAAAACCTGTCAAAACCTGACATCAAGTTAAGAATCTCCGAACTGAAAGCGCAACGCAATGATCTTGTTGGTATTAATGCAGAATATGTACTTAACCGCCTTATTGAAATCGACCAGATGGATGTGCTCGACATTCTCCTGCAAAACGGTGAGTTAAAGCCCATTAAAGACTGGCCTAAGGTATGGCGCACAACGCTATCAGGAATGGATGTCGTGGAGATGGTATCCGCAGATAGTGCCGCACTTCTGAAGAAAATCAAATGGCCTGATAAGGTCAAAAACCTCGAACTTCTTGGTAAGCATGTTTCCGTTCAGGCATTTAAAGAACAAGCTTCTCACGAGCTAACCGGCAAAGACGGCGGCGCAATCCAGATTGAAACATCACCGATGAGCACTCTGTTCGGAAAATGACCTCGATTAATCCTATCTTTGAACCGTTCATTGAGGCGCATCGCTACAAAGTCGCCAAAGGCGGTCGAGGTAGCGGTAAATCATGGGCAATTGCGAGGCTGCTTGTTGAAGCGGCGCGTCGGCAGCCTGTGCGTATTCTCTGCGCTCGTGAACTGCAAAACAGTATCAGCGATTCGGTAATCAGGTTGCTTGAAGACACCATAGAGCGGGAAGGGTATTCGGCCGAGTTTGAAATTCAGCGTTCCATGATTCGTCATCTCGGAACAAATGCTGAATTCATGTTCTATGGCATCAAAAACAACCCGACGAAGATTAAATCGCTCGAAGGCATTGATATCTGCTGGGTGGAAGAAGCGGAAGCGGTAACAAAGGAATCGTGGGATATCCTGATCCCAACCATCCGTAAGCCGTTCTCTGAAATATGGGTGAGCTTTAACCCGAAGAACATCCTCGACGATACCTATCAGCGATTCGTTGTAAATCCTCCCGATGATATTTGTCTGCTGACGGTGAACTACACCGACAACCCGCACTTTCCTGAAGTTCTCCGTCTGGAGATGGAAGAGTGCAAACGCAGAAATCCGACACTGTATCGTCACATCTGGCTGGGTGAGCCGGTAAGCGCAAGTGATATGGCAATCATCAAACGTGAATGGCTTGAAGCTGCAACCGATGCGCACAAGAAACTCGGATGGAAAGCGAAAGGCGCTGTTGTTTCTGCACATGACCCGTCAGATACAGGGCCAGATGCTAAAGGTTACGCATCGCGCCACGGTTCGGTAGTTAAGCGCATTGCCGAAGGTCTGCTGATGGACATCAACGATGGTGCTGACTGGGCTACTTCGCTGGCGATTGAAGACGGCGCTGACCACTACCTGTGGGATGGTGATGGTGTTGGTGCCGGGCTACGCAGACAGACAACGGAAGCGTTCTCCGGCAAGAAAATCACCGCCACGATGTTCAAGGGCAGCGAATCGCCATTCGATGAAGATGCACCGTATCAGGCCGGAGCATGGGCCGATGAAGTCGTACAGGGCGACAACGTTCGCACTATTGGCGATGTATTCCGCAATAAGCGAGCACAATTCTATTACGCGCTGGCTGACAGGCTGTATCAGACATATCGGGCGGTTGTCTACGGTGAGTATGCAGACCCCGACGACATGCTGAGTTTCGACAAAGAAGCGATAGGCGAGAAGATGCTGGAGAAGCTGTTTGCAGAACTGACGCAGATTCAGCGCAAATTCAATAACAACGGGAAGCTGGAGCTAATGACTAAGGTCGAAATGAAGCAGAAGCTCGGTATCCCATCTCCTAACCTGGCTGATGCGCTGATGATGTGTATGCATTGCCCGGCATTGGTCCGAGAAGAAACAGAAATATACGTTCCCTCATCCTCCGGTTGGTAAACATGGCAGAGATATTAGAGAAAAAACATGAGCGGATCATGCTCAGGTTTGACCGCGCCTATTCTCCACAGCAGGAAGTGCGCGAAAAGTGCATTGAAGCTACGAGGTTTGCTCGTGTCCCCGGAGGTCAATGGGAAGGAGCAACGGCGGCTGGAACTAAGCTTGATGAGCAGTTCGAGAAGTATCCTAAGTTTGAAATCAATAAGGTAGCAACTGAACTTAACCGCATCATTGCAGAATACCGCAATAACAGAATCACCGTTAAGTTTCGTCCTGGTGACAGAGAGGCAAGCGAAGAGTTAGCCAATAAATTAAATGGTCTGTTCCGTGCTGACTACGAAGAAACTGATGGCGGTGAGGCTTGCGATAATGCATTTGACGACGCTGCTACTGGTGGTTTCGGTTGCTTCCGTTTGACGTCGATGCTGGTCAATGAATACGACCCCATGGACGATCGTCAGCGTATTGCTATTGAACCAATATACGACCCGTCGCGCTCTGTGTGGTTTGACCCTGACGCCAAGAAGTACGACAAATCTGACGCGTTGTGGGCGTTCTGCATGTATTCGTTGTCACCTGAAAAATATGAGGCTGAATACGGAAAGAAACCTCCTGCTTCTCTGGATGTAACGTCTATGACCAGTTGGGAATATGACTGGTTTGATGCAGATGTTATTTACATAGCGAAGTATTACGAAGTTCGTAAAGAGTCTGTTGACGTCATCAGTTATCGACATCCAATCACTGGAGAGATTGCAACATACGACAGTGATCAGGTTGAAGATATTGAAGATGAACTGGCAATAGCTGGATTTCAGGAAGTGGCAAGGCGCTCAGTGAAGCGCCGTCGTGTGTATGTATCCGTAGTGGATGGTGATGGTTTCCTTGAGAAACCTCGACGTATTCCTGGTGAGCATATCCCCCTCATCCCGGTTTATGGAAAACGCTGGTTCATTGATGACATTGAGCGTGTCGAAGGGCACATTGCAAAAGCAATGGATCCACAGCGTTTGTACAACCTTCAGGTTTCAATGCTGGCTGATACTGCAGCGCAAGACCCCGGTCAGATCCCTATAGTTGGCATGGAGCAAATTCGTGGACTTGAGAAGCACTGGGAGGCTCGCAACAAGAAACGCCCAGCGTTCTTGCCGTTGCGCGAAGTGAGAGATAAATCTGGCAACATTATCGCTGGAGCTACCCCGGCAGGATATACACAGCCTGCGGTTATGAATCAGGCATTGGCTGCATTACTACAGCAAACCAGTGCAGATATTCAGGAGGTTACAGGCGGCAGTCAGGCCATGCAGCAGATGCCAAGTAATATTGCTCAGGAAACGGTTAACAACTTGATGAACAGAGCAGATATGGCTTCGTTTATCTATCTGGACAATATGGCGAAAAGTCTTAAACGCGCTGGTGAAGTATGGCTGTCAATGGCGCGTGAAGTGTACGGTTCAGAACGTGAAGTGCGCATCGTTAACGAAGATGGAAGTGATGATATCGCTGTCCTGAGCGCACAGGTTGTTGACAGGCAAACAGGGGCTGTTGTTGCGTTAAATGACCTTTCTGTCGGTCGATACGATGTGACGGTTGATGTTGGACCAAGCTACACAGCACGACGTGATGCAACGGTTTCTGTACTGACAAATGTCCTTAGCTCTATGCTTCCAACAGACCCAATGCGCCCGGCAATTCAGGGTATTATTCTGGACAATATCGATGGCGAAGGCCTTGATGACTTCAAAGAGTACAACCGAAACCAACTGCTGATATCTGGTATTGCAAAACCACGCAATGAGAAAGAGCAGCAGATTGTTCAACAGGCGCAAATGGCAGCACAAAGCCAGCCAAACCCTGAAATGGTTCTCGCTCAGGCGCAAATGGTAGCAGCGCAGGCAGAAGCGCAAAAAGCAACTAACGAAACTGCTCAAACTCAAATCAAAGCATTTACTGCCCAGCAGGATGCGATGGAGAGTCAGGCAAACACTGTCTATAAACTGGCTCAAGCCAGAAACATCGATGACAAAGCAGTGATGGAGGTAATACGCCTTCTGAAAGATGTAGCTGAGTCACAACAACAGCAATTCCAGTCACCACCACAGTCACCGGCAGACTTAATGCCGAGTTAACCAGGAATAATCAATGGAAAACGAACTGATCATCGACGGTCAGGTTATTGACCTGTCTGAAACACAGGAAAATGCAGAAGAAACCATCATCCAAACAGAGTCACAGCCTGAGAATGAAATCCAGGATGACAACGGAAAAGAGATGGCAACTGATCCTGAAAAAACCGAAGAGACACCAGAAGATTACGCCTTGCGTATTGGTGATGAAGAAATTCAGCTTAACGCTGACGATGATGATCACATTGACGGGCAACCTGCACCGCAATGGGTGAAGGATCTTCGCAAAGGCTTCAAAGAAACACAGAAAGAAAACCGTGAGTTGCGCCGCCAGCTTGAGGAAGCATTAGCCAAGCCTGCGGAACATCAGCAACCACAACCAGACGCTATTCCACCAAAACCGACTCTTGAGTCGTGTGATTATGACGAACAGGCGTTTGAACAGGCATTGACTGATTGGCATGAGAAAAAAGGCCGTGTCGAACAGCAGCAGCAACAAAAACTACGTCAGCAACAGGAATACCAACAGCGTTTCCAGCAAAGGGTAGAAGCGCATAAACAACGGGCAGCCAAACTTCCTGTGAAAGATTATCAGGAAATGGAGGCCATTGTTCTTAGTGAGCTACCACCAATTCAGCAGGAAATCATCATTCACTGTGCAGACGAAGGCTCTGAACTACTCGCCTATGGCTTAGGTAAGAGCCAGCAATTACGCCAGCGTGTAGCCGCTGAGACAGATCCAATTCGCGCAGCATTCCTCTTGGGGCAGATTAGCAAACAGGTAAGCCTTGCTCCAAAACCAAAGAAAGCCATCAAGCCAGAGCCGGAAGTACGTGGTGGCGGTGCTGATGCGAAACAAGACGAATTCAACAAATTATGCCCCGGCGCAAAAATCGAATAAGGAAAAGATAAATGCCTAACAATCTCGACAGTAACGTCAGTCAAATCGTTCTGAAAAAATTCCTTCCGGGTTTTATGTCAGATTTAGTTCTGGCGAAAACCGTAGACCGTCAGTTGCTGGCAGGTGAAATCAACTCCAGCACTGGCGATAGCGTTAGCTTTAAACGTCCGCATCAATTCTCATCCCTCCGTACTCCCACTGGTGATATTTCAGGGCAAAATAAAAACAACCTGATCTCAGGTAAAGCTACGGGGCGTGTAGGTAACTACATCACTGTTGCTGTTGAATATCAGCAACTGGAGGAAGCGATCAAGCTTAACCAACTGGAAGAAATTCTCGCGCCGGTTCGCCAGCGAATCGTTACCGACCTTGAAACAGAGCTTGCTCACTTCATGATGAATAACGGTGCGTTGTCACTTGGTAGCCCCAATACTCCAATCACCAAATGGTCTGATGTTGCGCAGACGGCATCTTTCCTGAAAGACCTCGGCGTTAATGAAGGTGAAAACTATGCTGTAATGGATCCATGGTCTGCACAGCGACTTGCTGATGCGCAGACTGGTTTGCACGCTTCAGATCAATTGGTTCGTACTGCATGGGAGAATGCACAGATCCCAACCAATTTTGGCGGCATTCGCGCACTGATGTCTAATGGGCTTGCCTCTCGTACGCAGGGGGCATTTGGCGGAACACTGACAGTCAAAACACAGCCAACTGTTACCTATAACGCAGTTAAAGACTCATACCAGTTCACTGTAACATTGACCGGAGCGACAACCAGCGTTACAGGTTTCCTGAAAGCTGGTGATCAGGTTAAATTCACCAATACCTACTGGCTGCAACAGCAGACCAAACAGGCGTTGTATAACGGAGCCACACCAATTAGCTTCACTGCAACGGTTACTGCTGATGCTGATTCAGACGGCAGTGGCGATGTGACGGTTACGCTTTCTGGTGTTCCGATTTATGACACTACAAACCCGCAGTACAACTCTGTAAGTCGTCAGGTAGCGGCAGGCGATGCCGTATCTGTAGTAGGCACTGCTAGCCAGACAATGAAGCCAAACCTGTTCTATAACAAGTTCTTCTGTGGACTTGGCTCTATCCCACTGCCGAAACTGCACAGTATTGATTCTGCTGTTGCAACATATGAAGGTTTCTCCATCCGCGTACATAAATACGCAGATGGCGATGCCAACGTGCAAAAAATGCGCTTCGACTTACTGCCTGCATATGTGTGCTTTAACCCTCACATGGGCGGTCAGTTCTTCGGTAATCCGTAATAACAAGGGGCTTACGCCCCTTTTATGTTTTAAGGAAACAATATGGATCGCATGAGTGTATTCCTTGCCGCAGATAACGAATCCGGGCATGTACAGGCCGTTATCGCAGAAAAAGACTTCCAGTTTTTCGAAAAGTTGGGCTTTGTTGCCTCAGTTGATGAATTGAAACCGACCAGTAAGCGAGGTCGTAAGGCGGCAGACAATGGCAACAGTACTGACAAAGGGTGAGATCGTCCTTTTTGCGCTTCGTAAGTTTGCTATTGCTTCTAATGCATCGCTGACTGATGTTGAGCCGCAATCAATTGAAGATGGTGTAAATGATCTGGAAGATATGATGTCCGAGTGGATGATTAACCCCGGCGACATTGGTTACGCTTTCGCAACTGGAGATGAGCAGCCATTACCAGATGATGAGTCAGGTCTTCCAAGAAAATACAAACACGCAGTAGGCTATCAGTTATTGCTGAGAATGCTATCTGATTACAGCCTTGAACCAACTCCGCAAGTTCTCAGTAACGCCCAACGCTCATATGATGCCTTGATGACCGACACTCTGGTTGTTCCTTCAATACGACGACGTGGAGATTTTCCTGTAGGACAGGGTAATAAATATGACGTGTTCACATCTGACCGATATTATCCAGGCGATCTCCCTCTGATTGATGGCGATATCCCAAACGCATAGGTGAATAAATGCCTATTCAGCAACTTCCGCTTATGAAAGGTGTCGGCAAAGACTTCCGAAACGCCGACTATATCGACTATCTGCCAGTGAATATGCTGGCTACACCCAAAGAAATCCTGAACAGCAGCGGATATCTTCGCTCATTCCCGGGCATTGCCAAACGTTCTGATGTGAACGGTCTATCTCGCGGCGTCGAGTACAACATGGCGCAGAATGCTGTTTATCGCGTGTGTGGCGGCAAGCTGTACAAAGGAGAAAGTGAAGTCGGTGATGTTGCCGGAAGTGGTCGTGTATCAATGGCGCATGGTCGGACATCACAGGCTGTAGGCGTTAATGGTCAACTGGTCGAGTATCGTTATGATGGCACGGTTAAAACCGTCTCAAACTGGCCTACAGACAGCGGATTCACGCAGTATGAGTTAGGTTCTGTTCGTGACATTACGCGCTTACGCGGGCGTTATGCGTGGTCAAAAGACGGCACTGATTCATGGTTTATCACTGACCTTGAAGACGAATCGCATCCTGACCGCTACAGCGCACAATATCGTGCCGAGTCGCAGCCTGACGGCATCATCGGAATCGGAACATGGCGAGACTTCATCGTCTGCTTTGGTTCATCGACAATTGAATATTTCTCCCTGACTGGTGCAACCACCGTTGGTGCCGCTTTGTATGTCGCACAGCCATCACTGATGGTGCAGAAAGGTATTGCCGGAACCAACTGCAAAACGCCGTTTGCTGATTCGTATGCGTTCATCAGCAATCCGGCAACGGGTGCGCCGTCTGTATACATCATCGGCTCCGGTCAGGTATCACCAATCGCCAGCGCGAGCATTGAGAAAATACTACGCTCCTACACTGCTGATGAACTGGCTGATGGCGTGATGGAGTCTCTGCGATTTGATGCGCATGAGTTGCTGATTATCCACCTTCCGCGCCATGTTCTTGTTTACGACGCATCTTCAAGCTCCAATGGCCCGCAATGGTGTGTACTGAAAACAGGCCTGTATGACGATGTGTACCGCGCTATCGACTTCATTTACGAAGACAATCAGATAACGTGCGGCGATAAGCTGGAATCGGTTACCGGCAAATTGCAGTTCGATATCAGCAGCCAGTACGACAAGCAACAGGAACACCTGCTGTTTACTCCGTTGTTCAAAGCAGATAACGCCAGAGTTTTCGACCTTGAAGTTGAATCTTCAACTGGAGTTGCGCAGTATGCTGACCGCCTTTTTCTCTCTGCAACCACTGACGGCATCAATTACGGGCGTGAGCAGATGATTGAGCAGAATGAACCGTTCGTTTATGACAAACGTGTTTTGTGGAAGCGAGTCGGGCGCATCAGGAAAAATGTCGGCTTCAAATTGCGCGTTATCACGAAGTCACCTGTCACTCTGTCTGGCGCTCAGATAAGGATTGAGTAATGGCGGATTCGAATCTCAATGTGCCGGTAATCATTCAGGCTACACGGCTCGACACATCAGTCCTTCCACGCAATATCTTCTCGCAGTCGTATCTGCTTTACGTTATCGCACAGGGCACTGATGTTGGTAACGTGGCTAACAAGGCCAACGAGGCCGGACAGGGCGCTTATGATGCACAGGTCAGGAACGATGAGCAGGATGTGATTCTCGCTGACCATGAGCAGCGAATTTCTGCTGCGGAAGCAACGCTTGTTAATCATGAGGAGCGAATCAGCCAGGCAGAATCAACTCTTCAGGAACATGAAACACGAATAGCTCAGAATGAAAGCGATATTGCGTCGCTTGATACCAGAGTTCAGTCGCTGGAATCGCAGGTTTCAGACCATGAAACGCGCATCGATGCTCTGGAGTATGCCACTACTCGCAAGAAGTCAGAGGTTGTTTACTCTGGCGTATCTGTAACCATCCCGACAGCGCCGACCAACCTTGTTAGCCTGCTGAAAACGCTCACGCCGTCATCCGGCACGTTGGCACCATTCTTCGACACCGTTAACAACAAGATGGTTGTGTTCAACGAGAACAAAACCTTGTTCTTCAAGCTGTCGATCGTCGGGACGTGGCCCAGCGGAACCGCCAACAGGTCAATGCAGCTAACCTTTTCCGGCTCTGTTCCTGACACACTGGTAAGCAGTCGCAACTCGGCGACAACAACCGATAACATCTTGTTAGCTACGTTCTTCAGCGTGGATAAAAACGGCTTTCTTGCCACAAATGGCAGCACGTTAACCATTCAGTCAAATGGTGCGGCGTTTACTGCCACAACCATCAAAATCATTGCGGAGCAGTGATGGAAATAAAGCTCATCGATAATCCGGTGAAGCTTGCAGAATTCCTCAACAACCCGGCAAACACGGGAAATATCGTAGACATTGGAGATAAATACTACATCAAGACTGATGCGGTATACCTCGGCATCTACGAAGGATTAGTGCTGGCTGGCGTTCATGAAGTGCGTAACTTCTGGCATAGCGTTGTTGAATGCCATGCGGTGTACGACCCCGGATTCCGTGGTGAATATGCACTGCAAGGGCATCTATTATTCTGCAAATGGCTTCTCGAAAACTCACCATTCCTTAACAGCATCACTATGGTTCCTGACACAACGAAATACGGACGGGCAATTATCCGTTTGCTTGGCGCTACCCGTGTTGGTCACCTTGATGATTCTTACATGAGTAACGGAAAACCGGTTGGAATCACCCTCTATCAATTACCTCGTTCGAAATATGAGGAGCTATTAAATGTTAGTACTTAGCGAAAGCTTCAAGAATAAATTGCTTCCCATGAATGGGTATATGAAAGGAGGCAGCGACTCCGGATCTAAAGCCCAGGCACGCGCAACTGAAAAGGGCATCGAACTGCAACGTGAAATGTGGCAGACGAACATGCAGAACCTTGCACCGTTCACGCCACTCGCTCAGCAGTACGTATCACAGTTGCAAAATCTTTCCTCTCTTCAGGGGCAAGGTCAGGCGCTTAACCAGTATTACAACTCCCAGCAGTACAAAGACCTTGCAGGGCAGGCGCGTTACCAGAGTCTGGCAGCAGCAGAGGCAACGGGTGGATTAGGCTCTACAGCAACAGGAAACCAGTTAGCAGCAATCGCACCTACACTCGGTCAAAACTGGCTGTCAGGTCAGATGAACAACTACAACAATCTGGCAAATATCGGCCTTGGCGCTCTTACAGGTCAGGCAAACGCCGGGCAGAACTATGCCAACAACGTCAGCCAATTGTATCAACAGCAGGCGGCAGCATCTGCGGCTAATGCGAATAAACCATCAGGATTTCAGAGCGCCCTGGGTGGAGCGGCAGCAGGTGCAGCTGCAGGTACTGCAATCATGCCTGGTTGGGGTACAGCAATTGGTGCTGGCGTCGGTCTTCTTGGTTCACTTTTTTAATGGAGGTGTCTCTTGGCTACATGGCAACAGGCTGGTAATTCAGGCGCGCTTCTTGCCGGGTTAGGCGGCATGAACTCCAACGCTCCAAGAGCAAGTGATGCAGATGCCACGCTTGCATACATTCGACAGAATAACGAGATGGAGCGTTCAGGACGTAATAACGTTGGCTTGCAGGCTTTGCAGGGCATTTCATCTGTCATGGATATGTATAAGCAGATGGATCAGCAGAAGCGACAGCAAGAGTTTCAGCAGGCTTATGCTGATGCATATACATCTGGTGACCGCGATGCAATGCGAAAACTGGCATCACAGTATCCTGAGCAGTTTGACGCTGTAAGAAACGGCATGAAATTTGTCGATGAAGACCAGCGTTCCACTGTCGGCACACTGGCAGCAAGTGCCAGACTGGCAGCTTCATCTCCAGAAGCCATGATGTCATGGTTGCAGAACAACTCATCTGAGCTTACTCGTGCCGGAGTAGACCCTCTGGATGTGGCGAAAATGTATCAGCAAAATCCACAAGGTTTCACAGAGTTTGTTGATCACCTTGGAATGGCTGCACTTGGTCCAGAACAATATTTTCAGGCGCAAGACAGAATCGTTGGGCGTGAGATTGATCGCGGAAAACTTGCAGAGACAATCCGCAGCAATCAGGCTGGCGAGGCGCTAACAGCACGAGGTCAGAACATCACGATGCGCGGTCAGGATTTATCTGCTTCTACTGCGCGACGCGGGCAGGATTTGGCAATGCAGCGAGCGTCAACAAGAGGAACCGCTGGGAATGATGAGCGTACAGTTCAGTTATCAGATGGCAGAACTGTAACGGTTGGCGGGAAACTTCACGGCGCTGGGGCAAATGCGTTCTACGAAGGCATCGACAACGAGGGGAATATGGTTCGCGTTCCTGCCAGTTCAATCGCAGCGCCTGCAACATCGTCTGCATCAGCACAAAACTATGCCATGAAGAAGGATATCGACGCGATCGCAAATGCAGACGCTTCTGCTCTCGATTTCATGACAGGAATGACCGGCGGCGCAGGTAACCCGGCAATTGGTGCTGATGTTCGCAGCCGATTAACAGGAAAAGAGCAGCGCCAGTTATATAACTCAGCACAACGTATTCAGGGCAGAATGCAGAATCAGGGTGTGGCGGCAGCAAGGGACATGGGGGCCAGTGGTATTAACACCGTTGCAGAAGCGAAGATGTATTTTCAGGGGATGCCGCAGGTTGACTATTCAAGCCCGGAGGCTATGCAGCAGTCGATTCGTGAGATTCAGGAATACACCAACAATTACAACCAACAATATAACGTTAATGTTGGTAAATCTCAGCGGCAGCAATCTCAACCTGCACAGGTATCACAGCCAGCAGCCAGCAGTAACTTTTCTTCACTATGGGGTGATTAATGGCTAAAGCATGGAAAGATGTTATCGCCTCTCCACAGTATCAGGCGTTAGCACCAGAACAAAAAGCGCAGGCTCAGGAGCAATACTTCAATGAAGTCGTGGCCCCGCAAGCCGGAGAAAATGCAGAGCAGGCTAAGCAAGCTTTCTATGCTGCCTATCCATTGCCATCTGTGCAGCCAGTGGATACACAGCAACCAGTAGCACAGCAACAACCACAGCAAAGTGGATTTATGTCTGATCTTGGTGAAGCAGTGAAAGAGACTGGTCGCGGACTGGTGCAGGCTGGCGTGAACGTGGCAAACATACCTGCATCAGTTGCAGATGCTGTAACAAGCGCGGCGGCTTGGGCTGGCGGTAAACTCGGCATTGGCGATGGTACATATCAACCAGCGCCACGAGTAACAACGCAGGGATTAGAGCAGGACTTTGGCCTTCAGCAAGGCGCGCTGACTCCACAAACGACAGAGGGAAGGGTATTTGCTGAAGCATTGCCTTACCTCACTCCTGCTGGCGTTGAGAGAGCGGCAACACAGGCACCAACACTTGCTGGTCGAATTGCTCATGGGGCAACACGACTTCTCGCAGAAAACGCAGTTGGATCACTTGCTGCAAATAGTGCGAAAGATGATGCGGAAGCACTCGCCACCGATTTAGGCGTTGGTGTGTTGGCTGGCGGTGCTATTAACGCTGCCGGACGTGGATTAGGTGCTGCTTATCGTGGCGTTCGTGGTGCTATTGCGCCAGAAGCGCAGCAGGCTATCAGATTTGCAGAGCGTGAAGGAGTTCCTCTGCACACCACAGACCTGTTACAGCCTACTTCCCGCGTCGGGAAAATGGCGCAGACTACAGCAGAAAATATCCCCCTGGCTGGCACAAGCGGAATGAGAGCAACGCAACAGGAAGCGAGAAGTCAGTTGGTGCAGAGATTTGCTGATAAATTCGGCGAGTACGATCCGGCAGTTGTTATTGACAGCCTTAAAGCGAAAACATCAGGAATTCGGCGTGCCGCCGGTAATCGACTGGAGCAGGTTCAGAATGCTATGGCTGGAGTAAACATTCAGCCTGCGCGAGCAATTCAGCAGATTGATACAGAAATATCTAACCTGCAGAAGCTTGGTAAGGTTGCTGATAACGAGACTATTTCAAAACTTCAGTCATATCGTGATGAGCTTGTTCGCAATGCTGGCCCTGATGGTCCTGTAAATCTGGATTTGAAGCAATTAAGTGACCTGCGCAGCCAGTTCAGAATGGACGTGAAGGGTGAGCGACCAGTGTTACCAAACCGTTCCGATGCTGCCATTCAGCGCGTTTACAAGGCAATGACCGACGATATCAATGGTGCCATTGGTCAGAATCTTGGCAACGATACTCTCCGTAAATATCAGCAGGCCAATGCCGTCTATGCTGACGAAGCAGCGAAACTCAAGAATACCAGGCTGAAGAATGTTCTCATGAAAGGCGATCTGACGCCAGAAGTTGTCAACAACATGCTATTCAGCAAGAACAAATCGGAAATTAAGACTCTGTATAACTCAGTTGGTCGTGTTGGCAGGGCGCAAATGCGCAATGGCATCATTGGAAAGGCGATGGAGAAATCAGGTGGTTCCCCTGACCAGTTCCTTCGGCAGCTTAACATCCTGCAAAACCAGACTGGCATCACATTTAAAGGTCAGGAAGCCGCTTATCTGAAAGGATTGAAAAACTACCTGCAATCCACGCAGCAGGCTGCAAAAGCGGCAGTAACAACACCAACAGGGCAGCAAACCATCCCGTTCATTATCGGGTATGGGACGGCAATGAACCCGGCGACAACTGGCGCAGCGGTAAGCTACGGACTTCTTACTCGCGCCTATGAGAGCGAACCATTCAGAAATGCAATGCTCCGAATGGCAAACACCCAACGCGGATCAACAGCCTTTGAGAAAGCAATGCAGCAGGCACAAAAGGCAATTAACGCTCTGACGCAGGGGGCTAAGTCTGATGCGTTGTCAGAATAGCTTTTCAAACACCAGGAAAGTGCAAAAACCAAATATGTAGAATGCAATATTCATCATATCTCTTTGCATAAATCCTCCGTAATGGATGGTTAGTTGCTGTCTTTTTTATATAGCTCCTTGAGCGTATCAAAGACAATTTTCTTAACCATATCAGATTGTTGTTCTGCCATACGCTCTGCATCGTCAATGTAAACTGATGCAGAGCTTTGTTTATCCAATGATTCTTCAATCGCTGCAATTATCTCTGAGTTCAGCGACCTGTTATTCATCTTCGCACGCTGCTTAATTTTCGCGTGGAGTTCATGCGGAAGTCTCAAGTGAAACTGCGCCTCGTCGTATTTGCTGTACATCCTTGATGCCTCACCAGTTGGGTGGAATGGCATCGTAACCTACTGGATAAATACTCAATAGTACCATTTCGGTATGCAATCATATCATGGTTGCATCATATCATTCGTCTGGAGCAATGAAATGTCAGATATCACCGCAAATGTTGTGGTAAGCATGCCTTCTCAACTCTTCACTATGGCTCGTTCTTTTAAAGCTGTAGCCAATGGCAAAATTTATATCGGTAAAATTGACACTGACCCTGTAAATCCTGAAAACCAGATTCAGGTTTATGTGGAGAACGAAGACGGCTCTCACGTTCCTGTATCGCAACCAATCATCATTAACGCTGCTGGTTACCCGGTATATAATGGACAGATTGCCAAGTTCGTAACTGTGCAAGGTCATTCTATGGCTGTGTACGATGCGTATGGGGCGCAGCAGTTCTATTTTCCTAATGTGCTGAAGTATGATCCTGATCAGCTACGGCAAGAATTACAGGGGAGCGCAGGAGCCATTATCGTTGGTGGTGCTATTCTCGAATGCTCATCCGTTGAACAGGCCCAATCAATATTAGGGTTAACAGATGGGAAAAAGGTTAGAACTTATTATTATAATGTTCCAGTTGTAACAGATTGGGTGTTTACAACTGAAAAACCACAGTCACCTATATTTTATATTTCTGCAGTTGGTGGGTATCTTATTTTAATGACGCCTAATTTCGCTTCCGCTGGCATTATTGAAGGTGAATATGTTCCTGTTAATGCAGCAAACAATAGAAATGTGATTCAGGCACTTACTCGTGACACACGATTTAGCAAATTTTCTTTTGGGTGTATTGGTAAATTCTATATACTAGGGTCTATACATCCTTTAAGGGATGACATTGAAATATTACATGAATCAGGCGTTACTATGATAGGCCGTTATGATGATCCAAGTATTAGTCCTGATGTTATGGGGATTAATGCCGGGCATATGTGGGGATTTATGCATTTCTTAAACCCGGATGCAACTATATATGATGAAAATAATTACATTATTACTGCTGTAGCAAGAAATATAAATTATATATTACATGGAAAGATAGGGACGGAATTTAATGATTCTCACTCTAAAAAACATAACAATAATCCAATAGGTTTCTATGAATGCGAGAACTGTAGTGTTGTTGGGAGTGGTGGAGTAATATGCTCTGATCATAGAGGAATTAACGTAGATGGAGCAGGTGATAATTGTAAGTTTGATATTTCTTATATAACAAACACCAGTAACAACCCAATACAAATGAAAATAAAACCTGAGAGATATGCTTGTATTAGAGTTGGTTCTGTGCATGGAATTAAATTTGATGGAGGCGATCAGATGGTGGTTGCCTGGTGCGGAGGTGGATTTATTGATTTACATATTGGTAATTATAGGTGGGATGGAGTTAAAAAACCAATTATTGCATATGCTAATGCTTGCCAAGAGTTAAGGGTTAATTGTGGTATCATATCTGGAGCATCTCAGGTTGTCAGGCAATACATAACGCCGGTATGCAGACTACATGGAGCATGGGTTAATAATACTGATAGCATTATCAATAAGGCCGAAACAGTAGAACTTCCTGGTGTTACAGTAATATCAGAAATAACTGGTGTATATGCTAATGATGAAGTTTTAACAAGCATATTTTTTGATGAAACAAAACTTGCCCCGCAAGATCAAATTATTATTTATAATAACAATTTTCGCTCGGCATCAAAAAATCTTCTTTATTTCAAAGGGAAAACCAAAAATGGAATACCGAAGTCGTGGGATGTAAGAAATAACTTAGATCCAAGCGGATTAGTTGATTTTTCAGATTGGAATTTATTGATTGGACAGGAGAACTTGCTGTCGATTTCTGGAACTGCATTTTCATATAAAATAAATAGAAGGTTTCAGTTTTTGTCTGTTCAATTTGTTGATTCAGGAGGCACTGAGAGAGTTATAGTTATACCTTTAAGAATGACATTAAGTTCCACTGCAACGGTAAGTTATATTGCAGGAACTAGCAACTTAAGTGTGACTGGAGTGGGAGATACGTTATCTGCAGTATTAAGCGCAGGTAGCTTGCGCTTTGCTAAGGAGCACAATTAAATATTTCAATGAAAATATGAACCTCTCATAAATTAAGAGGTTCATATTACCAATAAAAATTATAACTCAATTAATCTTCAAGTGGGTTTTTATTATCTTGCAAGTATTTTTTCGCAATCCACATCATTCCATTGATGCTTAAATGACCATTGTCATGGTACATAGGGTATCCCATTGCGAAAGGTGTGTATTTTTTATTCTTAAGCATTAGGTAGTAAGGATCAACAAGATAAACATTATTAAAATGTGATGCTGCGCTTTCTATTTTTTTACGCGACTCATCCAATCCTGGTGCTAGATCAAAATTAGTTTCAGCATCACATGTTCCTCTCTCGTAGCAGGCAGCGGGATTTATTACCCACTCAGGCATTTGATCCATAATAATAACTTTCTTTGCGTGAGATGAGTAAAATGATAGGAACTCGGTGAAGTTAGCGTTTTTATATGACATATTCTTATCATCTCTTGCCCATCTATTAGCAATGATAATTGTATCATATTTACCAGATTTTATTTTTTCATTAATTATTCTTCTGAAGTTTATGCAGACATCAGGGTTTTCTCCATCTTTCTTAACTTCTCTTGTTGGGTAACAAGATGAAGTGCTCAGTTGATTTATTTTTATTCCAGCCCTGCGACCCATTTCATCTACAAATGGACCGTAATGCCCTGCATTGGAATCACCAATATATAGAGCTTCTTTATTTGATGTTTTATCACCTATATAACATTTGGCCATAGACTCATTAAAAGTTATGCCATTTTTTCCTTCTGCGCTAACATGACACCATCCTTCGTCCATTCCAGCATATTTCACATCTAAATTATGATTTTCTCCTACACTTCTGAATTTGAAGCCATTTGTTATAGTTGACATAAACAACACAATAAAAGCAGTTGCAATAAAAAATGTGTTAATAAAAATAAAAGAACGAACAAATGATATTTTTGATTTTCTTATTGGATTCTCAATGAATTTTAAACTTAAATATGATAAAATAAATGTCAGGAGTACTATTGTCAATTTGACTTCAAGTGAGTCTATCACTCCCATATATGTTGAATATGCAATCAACGGCCAGTGCCAAAGATATATTGAGAATGATAGCAATCCAATTGTGGATATTATTTTTGAACCATAGATTTTTGATATCACATTGCCATTAAAACCGTTCCCCCCCTAAAATTACTAACATTGCACCAAATGATGGTATCGCAGAATTTAACCCAGGAAACACTGATAATTTGTTCACTGTTACAGATGATGCCGCAATAAGAATAGTACCTAATATTACTACTATGTAAGAATTAAACTCCCTTATTTTTTTATAATCTCTATTCATTAATGCTAGGGCGGACCCTAGAAGCAAGCCTCCAGAGCGTGTGATTGGCATATAATATGAGAACCCAGCGTAACGCCTTGCCATTATTTCAGAGAATATAAAGGCAAATACTGAAATTATTAATGTAATAACACCAATATGTTTTGTCTTAATGTGCTTTAGTGCAAGTAAAATAATAATTGGCCATATAAAGTAATATTGCTCCTCTACGGCCAATGACCACATATGAAGTAGTGGCATCTCATCTGCAGAAGATGAAAAATAAGCTCCTGTCGCTTTCCAAAAATAAAAATTAGCAGCGTAGATGGATGTGTACAAATAGCTACTAATAAGTGAAGAATAATCCTTTGGTAATAGGATGAACCATCCGGCTATAATTGTACAAGATGCAACTAAAAAAACATTTGGTACTATTCTCTTTATTCTTCTGTTAAAGAAGTCAGATAATGAGAAACTATTTCTGCCAATAGCTTTTATAACAATACCAGTGATAAGAAATCCAGAGATAACGAAGAAGACATCAACACCAATAAAGCCACCACTAAAAGGTGATAGCTTGAGGTGATAAGCAAAAACAAGAAGGACAGCAAGTGCTCGTAGGCCATCAATATCAGATCTATATCGTGTAGTCATGGTCATCAAACAATTCAATGTAAAGTAGAGTAAACGACAATAATATCAGCTAAAGAGGCTCAAAACACTAGCATCGAATACTTGATTTAACGATTTGTTACTCATCATTCTGAAACATCATCACTAAGATTACTTGGTTGCTTCTTAATTAACCGTTGCGTGAGTGAATATTTGTTTGCAATGCTAAAATGTAATATTGGACTGAAACTATTAAACTATTAAACTATTAAACTATTAAACTATTAAACCATCAAGCCAGTCCGCCCACCACTGCATCATTTCTCTGCGCTTATCGAGATACTGAGCATGGTTGTAAATTCAACTAACCCAGTGCGTTGACAAAAAATTAGCGCAAGAGGACAAAAATCACCTTGCGCTAATGCTCTGTTACAGGTCACTAATACTATCTAAGTATTTGATTCATAGTGACTGGATATGTTGTGTTTTACAGTATTATGCAGTCTATTTTTTAAGCTAAATGCATTATAAGACATTGATATTAATGATTTTACTGTTTCTTGTTCAGCTTTTTTATACTAACTTGAGCGAAACGGGAAGGTAAAAAGACAAAAAGTTGTTTTTAATACCTTTAAGTGATACCAGATGGCATTGCGCCATCTGGCAGAGTGATTAACTAAACATCGCAGTAATCGAGGCGCTTGCCAGAGAGTGGAAATGAACGTTAAACCCGACCATCGCGCCGCTGGCACCTTCATCGACATCAATACGTTCTATATCCAGCGCGTGAACGGTAAAAATGTAGCGATGGGTTTCGCCTTTCGGCGGCGCTGCACCATCGTACCCGGTTTTACCAAAGTCGGTACGCGTCTGCAAAACGCCGTCTGGCATTGCTACCAGACCAGAGCCAAACCCTTGCGGTAATACGCGGGTATCAGCGGGTAAGTTAACAACTACCCAGTGCCACCAGCCGGAGCCGGTTGGCGCATCCGGGTCATAGCAGGTGACGACAAAGCTTTTCGTTCCCGCAGGAACATCATCCCACGCCAGATGCGGTGAAATATTATCGCCATCGTAACCCATGCCGTTAAAGACATGACGATGCGGCAACTTATCGCCATCGCGCAGATCATTACTGATGAGTTTCATGAACCCTCCTTTCTAGTTTGCAGAAAGTGTAGCCAGAAACCCACACGCTGACTTCCCGTTATTGGCAAAAAAATGTTTCATCCTGCACCGCACGGTTAACCGCTGCGGTCAGACGCTGCAACTGTTGCGGGAGAATAATATAGGGCGGCATCAGGTAAATCAGTTTGCCAAAAGGCCGGATCCAGACACCCTGTTCGACAAAGAATTTTTGCAGCGCCGCCATATTCACCGGACGAGTTGTTTCGACTACGCCGATTGCCCCCAGCACGCGCACATCGGCAACCATTTTGGCATCACGGGCTGGTGCCAGTTGCTCGCGCAGTTGTACTTCAATAGCCACCACCTGCTGCTGCCAGTCGCCAGATTCGAGAATCGCCAGGCTGGCGTTTGCAGCCGCGCAGGCCAGCGGATTGCCCATAAAAGTTGGCCCGTGCATAAAGCAGCCGGCTTCGCCGTTACTGATGGTTTCTGCAACCTCGCGCGTGGTGAGTGTGGCGGAAAGGGTCATTGTGCCGCCGGTTAAGGCTTTACCGAGGCACAAAATGTCCGGCGCGATTTCTGCATATTCACAGGCAAACAGTTTGCCGGTACGACCAAATCCGGTGGCGATCTCGTCGGCAATCAGCAAGATACCTTCGCGATCGCACATTTTGCGGATTCGTTTTAACCATTCCGGATGGTACATGCGCATCCCGCCTGCGCCCTGGACAATCGGTTCAATGATCACTGCGGCGATTTCATGACGATGCGCCGCCATCAGGCGGGCAAAGCCCACCATATCGCGCTCATCCCATTCGCCATCCATGCGGCTTTGTGGAGCGGGAGCAAACAAGTTTTCTGGCAGATAGCCTTTCCACAGGCTGTGCATTGAGTTGTCCGGATCGCACACAGACATCGCGCCAAAGGTATCGCCATGATAACCATTGCGGAAGGTCAGAAAACGCTGGCGCGCTTCGCCTTTGGCTTGCCAGTACTGCAACGCCATTTTCATCGCCACTTCTACCGCTACGGAGCCGGAGTCCGCGAGAAAAACGCATTCCAGCGGTTGCGGCGTCATCGCCACCAGTTTGCGGCACAGCTCAATGGCTGGCGCATGAGTGATACCGCCAAACATCACATGCGACATGGCATCAATTTGCGACTTCATCGCCGCATTAAGCTGTGGGTGATTGTAGCCGTGGATCGCCGCCCACCAGGACGACATACCGTCAACCAGGCGTCTGCCGTCAGACAAAATTAGCTCGCAACCTTCGGCGCTCGCCACCGGATAAACCGGTAGAGGGGAGGTCATGGATGTGTATGGGTGCCAGATATGGCGTTGGTCAAAGGCAAGATCGTCCGTTGTCATAATCGACTTGTAAACCAAATTGAAAAGATTTAGGTTTACAAGTCTACACCGAATTAACAACAAAAAACACGTTTTGGAGAAGCCCCATGGCTCACCGCCCACGCTGGACATTGTCGCAAGTCACAGAATTATTTGAAAAACCGTTGCTGGATCTGCTGTTTGAAGCGCAGCAGGTGCATCGTCAGCATTTCGATCCTCGTCAGGTACAGGTCAGCACGTTGCTGTCGATTAAAACCGGAGCTTGTCCGGAAGATTGCAAATACTGCCCGCAAAGCTCGCGCTACAAAACCGGGCTGGAAGCCGAGCGGTTGATGGAAGTTGAACAGGTGCTGGAGTCGGCGCGCAAAGCGAAAGCGGCAGGATCGACGCGCTTCTGTATGGGCGCGGCGTGGAAGAATCCCCACGAACGCGATATGCCGTACCTGGAACAAATGGTGCAGGGGGTAAAAGCGATGGGGCTGGAGGCGTGTATGACGCTGGGCACGTTGAGTGAATCTCAGGCGCAGCGCCTCGCGAACGCCGGGCTGGATTACTACAACCACAACCTGGACACCTCGCCGGAGTTTTACGGCAATATCATCACCACCCGCACTTATCAGGAACGCCTCGATACGTTGGAAAAAGTGCGCGATGCCGGGATCAAAGTCTGTTCTGGCGGCATTGTGGGCTTAGGCGAAACGGTAAAAGATCGCGCCGGATTATTGCTGCAACTGGCAAACCTGCCGACGCCGCCGGAAAGCGTGCCAATCAACATGCTGGTGAAGGTGAAAGGCACGCCGCTTGCCGATAACGATGATGTCGATGCCTTTGATTTTATTCGCACCATTGCGGTCGCGCGGATCATGATGCCAACCTCTTACGTGCGCCTTTCTGCCGGACGCGAGCAGATGAACGAACAGACTCAGGCGATGTGCTTTATGGCAGGCGCAAACTCGATTTTCTACGGTTGCAAACTGCTAACCACGCCGAATCCGGAAGAAGATAAAGACCTGCAACTGTTCCGCAAACTGGGGCTAAATCCGCAGCAAACTGCCGTGCTGGCAGGGGATAACGAACAACAGCAACGTCTTGAACAGGCGCTGATGACCCCGGACACCGACGAATATTACAACGCGGCAGCATTATGAGCTGGCAGGAGAAAATCAACGCGGCGCTCGATGCGCGGCGTGCTGCCGATGCCC
>OKVF01000861.1_pt1 | contig 29042 bp, 18 predicted proteins | sample 1604831 | NCBI WGS metagenome assembly OKVF01 (sample SAMN01760980, study PRJEB22395) | human gut metagenome
TCCATGCTTTACAACAAAGTGGAAAAACGACAGGAATGGCTGGATTGTGCCGTTCAGGGTGGTGAATTCTTGAAAAAATACGGACATGACGGGAATTATAACTGGTACTTTTCACTCGACCGTTCGGGTAGACCACTGGTAGAACCATACAATATTTTCTCATATACTTTCGCCACGATGGCCTTCGGACAGCTGAGTCTAGCAACTGGTAATCAGGAATATGCGGACATAGCAAAGAAGACTTTCAAGATCATCCTTTCCAAGGTTGATAATCCGAAAGGCAAGTGGAACAAGCTTCATCCGGGTACTCGTAATCTGAAGAACTTCGCCCTCCCGATGATCCTCTGTAATCTGGCTTTGGAGATCGAACATCTTCTGGATCCCGGTTATCTGGAACAGACGATGGAAACCTGTATCCATGAAGTGATGGATGTCTTTTATCGTCCGGAGCTGGGGGGCATCATTGTTGAGAATGTCGATATGGACGGTAATCTGGTGGATTGCTTCGAAGGACGCCAGGTGACTCCCGGTCATGCTATTGAAGCGATGTGGTTCATCATGGATTTGGGCAAACGCCTGAATCGTCCGAAATTGATAGAAAAAGCAAAAGACGTAACCCTGACAATGCTCGACTATGGTTGGGACAAGCAATATGGAGGTATCTATTACTTTATGGACCGTAACGGTTGTCCTCCCCAGCAATTGGAATGGGATCAGAAACTTTGGTGGGTGCATATTGAATCTCTGATATCACTGCTGAAAGGTTATCAGCTGACCGGAGACAGGAAATGTCTGGAATGGTTTGAAAAAGTGCATGACTACACATGGTCGCACTTCAAAGATCCGGAATATCCGGAATGGTACGGATATCTGAATCGGCAGGGAGAAGTATTGCTGCCACTCAAAGGTGGGAAATGGAAAGGATGTTTCCATGTACCAAGGGGATTATTTCAATGCTGGAAAGTATTAGAACAGCTATAGAAACAATGAATTATTATGTTAACCAATCTTATTAATAATCTAAAAATTAATTCTATGACAGAGTTTAACTCAAAAATTAAGCAAAACTCTCGCATATTGAAGATATTTCTTTTCTCAATATGCGCACTTTTTGCATGTGCTATCAATGCTCATGCACAGAGTTTGGTGCAAGGTACTGTTACTGATGAGACAGGAGAATCTCTACCTGGTGTAAGTGTTGTAGTAAAGGGGACTACTAATGGTACAGTTACAGATGTTAATGGAAAATACAGCATTCAGGCGACTTCAAAAGATATATTGTCTTTCACATATGTAGGTATGGCGGAACAAGATATAAAAGTTGCCGGACAGAAAACGATCAATGTGGTGATGAAGGATGATGTGGCATCTCTGGATGAAGTGATTGTCGTTGGTTATGGTACTGCAAAGAAACAATCCCTGACAGGAGCGGTTTCTGCAGTCAAAGGCGACGAACTGTTAAAGGCACCGGCAACCAATGTATCAAGTTTGTTAGGCGGACGTTTGCCGGGCATTTCTTCTGTTCAAGTCTCTGGAGAACCGGGTGATGACCAAGCAGTATTGCGGGTTCGTGGTTCTATTTACAATGTTACTTATATTGTAGATGGTATGCCTCGTTCCATCAATGACATTGATCCTAATGATATTGAGAGTGTATCTGTCTTGAAAGATGGAGCTTCTGCGGCTGTGTACGGTTTGAAGGGCGCAGGTGGTGTTATCATTGTTACAACAAAGAGAGGACAGGAAGGAAAGTCAAGAATCACATATAACGGTTCAATAGGAGCATCTATGAATGCAAACTTTCCGCAGTTTATGAATGGTCCCCAGTTTGCATATTATTATAATATGGCTGATATGATGGATAAGCTGGCTAACGGAAGTATTACGGACATGAAGCAATATACACCGGTATTCACAAAAGCAAATGTGGAAGCGATGTTGAACGGCGATCCTACTGATGGGTGGGATAATGTCAATTATATTGATAAAGTATTTGATACAGGTATCAATCAGAAGCATAACATCACCGTACAGGGTGGTAGTGACAAAATGCGTTATTTCACATCTGTCGGCTATTTGGGACAGGATGGTAATATTGATAACTTTACTTATAGACGGTACAACTTAAGAACCAACATTGAAACTCAGCTGGCCAAGAATTTCCAGGTAAGTTTGGGAGTTGCCGGAAATGTAGGAAAACGTGAAACTCCGGGATATGCCTCCGGTGGTACAGATTCTAATTCCACATTGGGAGAACAAGGTTGGTTATCCGTTGCTCACCAGACTATCATGATGCATCCGTATTTACCGGAAAAATATGATGGACTTTATACCGCTACTACACAGAATAATACAAGCTTACCGAATAGTCCGCTAGCAGCTATTTATGAATCCGGCTACAAACATACCAATAGCTTTGATTTGCAGACTAACCTCTCTTTACAATATAATCTGCCTTGGGTAAAAGGATTAAGTGTAAAGGTTACCGGAGCTTATGACTACAAGACCTCACATAATAAAAACCTGAATACACCTTATTCTACTTATATCAATAAAATGCCGACTTCCACTACAGACTGGACTTGGACTAAAGCGGATGATCCTCGTGGAACTGCAAATGGAATAAATTTAGGTGAAGGACAATTCAGTTCCCGTCAAATGGTAGGCCAGGGAAGCATCAATTATGCGAATTCTTTCGGTAAGCATAATGTTGAAGCCATGGTACTTGCGGAAATCCGTGATTATAAAGAAAACAGTTTCTCCGGATATAATAAGAATATGAGTTTTGCAGAACTTCCGGAACTGAGTTTCGGACAACCGGCAGACTCCCCCATTTCCGGATATAGCGATGCCAATCGTAGCATTGGTTACGTTTTCCGTTTGAAATACGACTATGACAATAAGTATCTGGCAGAATTCACAGGACGATATGACGGTTCGTATAAGTTTGCGGGTAATGTAAGTGGAAAACGTTGGGCATTTTTCCCATCAGCATCAGTAGCGTGGAGAATATCCAAAGAAAACTTTATGTCCGATCTGACTTTCCTGGATGATATGAAAATACGTGCATCTATCGGTTTGTTGGGTAATGACGATGTGAGTCCGTATGCATTTCTCAGTACTTATAACCTGATGGACGGTAACAAAAATGCGTACCAGACAATTCTGAACGGAAAAGTCATGCAGGCGCTGCGTGCATCTGTAATTGCGAATCCTACTCTGACGTGGGAAAATACGTTAACTTACAATGCAGGTTTCGACTTTACCATGTGGAATGGTTTACTGGGTATGGAATTTGATGCATTCTATAATTATACCTATGATATTCTGACAGCAATGGGAGGCGATTATCCGCCATCAATGGGAGGATATTATTATACGTATGCCAACTATAACAAGGTAGACAGCAAGGGAGTTGAAATCACAGTGAGTCATCGTAATAAATTAAATCTGGCAGGGAAACCATTTTCTTACGGAGCCAGTTTCAACTTGACTTTTGCAAGAAATCGCTATCTCCGTTATCCGGATAGTCCCAATACTGTAGAATGGAGAAAACGTACAGGTCGCAGTGTAGACGCTTCAGTTGTATGGGTGGCAGAAGGCTTGTTCCGTTCGGAAGAAGAAATTGATAATTCCGCATGGTATGGAACCCGTCCTAATGTAGGTGACATCAAATATAAGGATTTAAATGGCGATGGCAAAATAGATGAAGATGACAGAACACGTGTAGGACGGGGCAATCGTCCAGAACTGACTTATGGTCTGAACTTGAATTGTGCCTGGAACGGATTTGATTTGAGCGCGCAATTTACCGGAGGCGCATTGTTCGATGTATCATTAACCGGAACTTACTATAATGGTTATGATGACAATACGGTCTGGACACAGGCGTTCAAAGAAGGCGCCAACTCACCTTTATATCTGGTTCAGAATGCGTATACCACGGAAAATCCGAATGGAACATTCCCACGTCTGACTCTGGGAAATCAAGGACATGGAGGAGACAATGGATTAGCTTCTACCTTCTGGTTGCGTAATGGCAGATACCTTCGTCTCAAATCGGCACAGCTGGGTTATACATTCCCTAAAAAGTGGATGAGCCCTGTGGGAATTCAGAATCTTAGAATTTATGTAGAAGGCTCCAATTTATTCACGATCTCCGGTCTTCCCGATGGAATCGACCCCGAATCTCCGGGAGTGAATAACGGATATTATCCTCAACAACGCACAATCATGGGCGGTATAACTCTGACTTTCTAAACCTTTAAAAGATTTATTATGAAAACAAAATTTATAAGTATCATATTGTTGGGAGCCTCTTTAGGGCTTGGTTCATGTAGTGATTATCTGGACATGACACCAACGGACAAAGCATCAGATAAACTGGTATGGAGTAAACTGGAATATGCCGAACAAGCTGTCAACGATTTCTACCGTTATATCGATTATTTAGGAGTTTATCGTGACGGACAATGCCTGGCCGGTATGACGGAAGCGTTGACAGACCAACTCAAATACGGTTCCTATAACTATATGTCTAAATGCCAGATACCTAGCGAAATCGCTTATGGAGGATCGGTTCTGACAGTAAGTTATGTCAGTACTTATTTAGGCAATTGGGGAACGATGTATGAATATGTACGCCGTGTCAACGAAGGTATCAATAAACTGAAAAAATATGCCTCATTCGGTCAGACGGAACAAGAACGGCTGGAAGCGGAAATGCGTTTCTTCAGAGGATATTTATATACCGACCTAGTAAAACGTTATAAGGAAGTCATTATATATGATGAAGATCTGGATAATATAAAGAAGGATATGCCGGTCAGTTCCGAAGCAGAAGGATGGAACTTTGTATATGATGACCTAAAGTTCGCGGGCGAACATTTACCGGTTGATAAAACCCCTAATGGACGTCTGACTAGCGGAGCAGCTTATGCAATGCTGTCACGGGCAATGCTTTATGCAGAAAGATGGGATGATGCCCGGATCGCTGCCGAAGAAGTGATGGGCATGGGATATAAGCTGGAAGAAAAAGAGAATTATTCTAATGCATTTAAAGCAGGAAGTCAGGAAGCTATTCTGCAATATTGCTATGACAAGAGTTCTACTGTGACTCATGATTTTGACGGCTATATGGCTCCCGGAGGTGATAAAGCGTTGGATGGTAATTCAATGACCGGAGGATTTGGAACTCCGACACAAGAAATGGTAGAATCTTATGAATATGCGGACGGTAGCGGTTTTCCGGATTGGAGTACCTGGCATACTGCAGAAGGAACAACGGCAACTCCTCCATACGATAAACTTGAACCACGCTTCAAAGCAACCATTCTTTATAATGGTGCGACGTGGAAAGGCAGAACGATCGCATCTTATGTCAATGGTACTGATGGTTGGGCTGCATGGAAAACGGATGCCAAACCAGAAGGACGTTCTACCACAGGTTATTATTTGCGTAAGCTGGTGGATGAGACTCATAGTTTCACTTCTGTGCAGGCAAGTACACAGCCATGGACCGAAATTCGTTATGCCGAAGTGTTACTAAATCATGCCGAGGCTTGCTATCATTTGAGTGGCTATGCCGATAAAGCCAATAAAGACATCAAAGACATTCGTAACAGAGTCGGCTTGCCTTATTCGGACAAGAGCGGAGAAGACCTGATGAAAGCGATTCGTCAGGAACGTAAAGTCGAATTAGCTTATGAAGGACACTATTATTGGGATATGCGTCGCTGGAGACTATCTGCAACGGCATTCACCGGTATCCGTCTTCATGGACTTAAGATAGAACAGAATGCAAACGGTTCGTTCAATTACATTTATGTAGAGTGTGATGACAAAGATCGTAACTTCCCGACTAAGATGTACCGTTTCCCTATGCCACAGGCGGAGTTGGACAATAACGGTGCGGTAACTCAATATGCAGAATGGCAATAAATCTAAAATGAAAACAATTATGAAAAAGAATATACAATATTTACTATTAGGAGTATTGGCATTAATGAGTTCCTGCCAAGATCCGGAATATGTACTTCCAACTGCTGAGCGGCAGGGAATCACAAGCTTGACCGCACTTTTTACATCAGGTCCTTATGTGGACAAAGAAGCTGTTGTCTACACAATTGCGGATGCGTCTGTAGATAAATATGTGATTCCTATACCATGGTTTTATCCGGAAGACAGTGAAAATGAAACGGCGGAATATATGAAGACAATGAGGGTCCAGGCAAAGTTAGCTCCTAACTGTACTATTAACCCTGTTTTGACGATATTGGATTTGACTAAAGAAAATTACTTCACTTATACAGATGCGCAGGGATATAAGAAACAAATCTGCATTACGGGTGAAAGAGTGAAATCCAATAAATGTCAGTTATTAAGTTTCTCAATACCGGCCGAAGATATTAGTGGAATTATTGACGAAGAGCATAAGACGGTATCTCTGATTTCTGCAGAAGATTTATCTTCCTGTCTGGCAGAATATTCACTTTCCTCTCATGCGACAATGTCGCCGGATCCTAAGACAGAGGCGCTTGACTTCAATTCACCTGTAGAACTGACGGTCATCGCTCACGACGGAGTGACGAAGCAGACGTACACAGTTCAGAAGGCAGTGCCGGATAAGATCCCTTATGGATATAGAAAAGGCAGTGAGACAGAATTGTTTAAATTGGATATGGGAGTTATAGGTTTGCCCTGGACTTCAGCCAACTCACCTTCACTGGCCGTTAATGGCAATAATTTAGTTGTTTGCTTAGGGGACGGTTCTACTGCTCCTACCTATTATAATGCCTCTACAGGAAGTAAGATTGGCAATATGACTTTGGGAAGTGTAGGTGTTGCATCTTTAGGTTGTGTGACAAGTGATAGTAAAGGAAACATATTATTGGCAACAAAAGCAGCTAATGGTAAATCCTTCTCTATCTATAAGACTTCTTCTGTAACCACAGCTCCAACTTTATTGACATCTTATACCAACAATACAAGTCTGGATATGGGTACAAAAGTATCTGTACAGGGCGATATCAATACAAATGCCGCTATTATTGCTACGTGTGACGGAACAGCCTCGTCCGGTTCTAATACGTTTGTTCGCTGGATTATAACAAACGGTGTATTGGGAAGTCCTGAAGTAGTATCGGTAAATGGTGTTGGCTATTGGGGATCTCCTGTGTCAAACACGAAGGTTGTCACCAAAGGAACTACTGCACAAAGTGATTATTTCTTATCCTATTATGATCCTAACGTACTTTATTGGGTGAATGGAATAAGTAATAATGCGTCCAAGTCTTTATCCAATTCGGACAATGGCAATTCCTGGGCAATGAATAATAATTGTCTGGATGCAAGAACGTTCAATAATGCACAGTATCTTGTATTGGTATCTACGGCTCACTTCCCGCAATGGGGCGGCACTCCGTATTTATATATGTACGATGTAACCTCGGACGGATCGTTCACTGGTACGGTATCTACTTCAGATGCTTTGACATTCAATCCTTCACTTTCTTCGTTCGGTTCTGCAGATGGTGTAGCGGCAACAGGTGATGTACTGCTTGCTCCAACTACAGATGGATATAAACTTCGTCTCTACTATGTTGACAACAACTGTAAGATTATCGGAGGGTATGAATTTGATTGTATCGACAAATAATTAATGTGTTTCAAAAGAGATACTGACATTAATAAACATATATAATATGAGAAATCTTTTTAAAATATTATTATTGACGTTTTGCGGAATGGTTGCTATCACTTCATGTAGTGATGATTCTGATGGAATCCCCGGATGGCCCTGGAATGATAATTCAACAGAGGGACCGGAAAATCCGGATGTAACAGAAATCAAGCCACGCTATGTCTGGATTGATGCGGCAGCTAATTTTCCGGATTATGCGAATAATAAGGAGAATATCTCCACAGATATGGTGAAAGTAAAAAACGCAGGGTTTACTGATATCATTGTTGACGTGCGTCCCACTACAGGAGATGTTTTGTTCAACACTACTGCAGTAGATCAGGTGAAGCGAATGGATGTGTGGGGAAGTTCGGGTTATGTATATTATGAACGTACTGAAACATGGGATTACCTGCAGGCATTTATAGATGCAGCCAGAAGTCAGGGGCTGAAAGTACATGCGTCAGTCAATACTTTCGTCGGTGGTTACTTATGTCCCTATAACCTCGGATCAGATGGAATACTGTTCCGTGATGACTCGAAGAAGGAATGGGCAAGTGTGGCTAATCTCGCTGACGGTCTGACAAATACGATGGATTTGTTGAATGACGAGACCGATTATGGAGCTAAATTTTTGAATCCGGCTAACGATGATGTGCAGAACTTCGTTTTGCAGTTACTGGGTGACCTGGCTAAATATGACTTGGATGGAATAATTCTGGACCGTTGCCGTTATGACGATTATGGCTTGGAAAGTGATTTCTCGGCTGTTTCTAAACAGAAGTTTGAAGAGTACATTGGGGAAACAGTTGCTCATTTTCCGGAAGACATTATGGCACCAGGCACAGATGAGATACCTTCAGATCAGCCTGCCTATTTCAAGAAATGGTTGGAATTTCGTGTAAAAGTGATTCACGACTTTATCGTCAAGGCACGTGAGAAAGTAAAATCCGTAAATTCAGAAATCAATTTTGGAGTGTATGTAGGCGCATGGTATTCCAGTTATTATACTTCGGGAGTAAATTGGGCAAGTCCTAAATATGACACCTCAGCCTACTATCCTAAATGGGCAACAGCAGATTATAAGAACTATGGTTATGCCGATCATCTGGATTATATATTCTTAGGTGCTTATGCATCTGTCGATAAGATTTATGGTAGCGGCGAATGGACAATGGAGGGATTTTGCAAAAACGGTCGCGAGTTGCTGAAAGGTGACGTTCCCTTCTCCGGAGGTCCGGACATAGGCAATGGTACCGGATGGACTAACGGTGGACAAGCCGCTAAAATACCTGATGCCATCGACGCATGTATAAACAATAGCGACGGCTTCTTCGCATTCGACCTCTGTCATATCAAGATGTACGACTATTGGAACGCTTTCAAGACAGGATTTGATAACTATCTGGAGTCCGTTCAAAAATAGGAAGTTGATAATTCAATCTGAGAATATACTCAATCAAGTATTCTCCTTTCTATTCATAGCACTAAGTCTGAGCCGCAAGGTTCAGACTTAATGTTAATGAATTGCCTTATTTGTATAAAGAACAATAGATAACTATGAAAATATATTTATTACAACTTGTCATTTTGATGAGTTTGAGTTTGAACTTGCAGGCTCAAAATTTATCCGGTACTATTCGTGGAAAGGTAACCTGTCATGGGAAAGGACTTCAAGGAGTAGTTGTAACGGACGGAATCGACTGTGTTCTGACTAATAAGTCGGGCGAATATGTGCTTGCTCCTCAAAGGGATGCCCGGTTTGTTTACTTGTCCGTGCCTTCCGGTTATCAGCCGAAAACAGAAAAGACCATTCCCTTATTCCATCAACAAATAGAGATGGATAAACAAGACGGATATAATTTTGAGTTGATGAAAAATCCTCAGAATGATGCGAATCATCTGTTTCTGGTGCAGGCTGATGTGCAAGTCACTTCCGAAGACGATGTGAAAGCCTATGGCAGATTCCTGCAGGATATAAAAGAATATGTACAGCCTTATTCGGGAAAAAGAGACATATTCGGTATTGATTGTGGAGACATCGTGGGTGATACCCCCTCTTTGTATCCATCTTACATTAATACCGTATCTACTTTGGACTTTCCCGTTTATCGTGCTATCGGCAACCATGACATGACCTACGGAGGACGTACTTTTGAGTACTCGTACCGTACTTTTGAAAGTTATTTCGGCCCCATCTACTATTCGTTTAATAAAGGAAAAGCCCATTACATTGTACTCGACAATTGTTTCTATGTCAATCGTGACTACCAGTACATCGGATATATTGATGAACGGACTTTTGCATGGCTGGAAAAAGACCTTTCGTATGTGTCCAGGGATAAGCTGGTATTTGTGGTCATGCACATTCCCTCCAGCCTTCAGAAAAAGTTAAGATATAATACTTTGGATCAGGATGAAACAGTGAATACAGCTGCACTATATAAACTCTTGGAGGGCTATAATGCGCATATCATTTCCGGGCATACCCATTTCAATACGAACGTTTGTTTCAATGATTCGTTGATGGAGCATAATACGGCAGCAGTGTGTGGCACTTGGTGGCGTGCAGACATCAATGTAGACGGAACTCCCAGAGGTTACGGTATATATGAAGTGAACGGAGATCAATTGAAGTGGATTTATAAAAGCGCAGGTTATCCGCTGGAACACCAGTTTCATGCTTATCCGGCAGGATCGTCGGATGAATATCCTTCTGATATCATAGCCAATGTATGGAACTGGGATGATCTGTGGAAGGTAGAATGGTATGAAAATGGACAAAGGATGGGCGAAATGCAAAAGTACAAAGGATATGATCCTATGGCAAAAGTCATCTGTTCAGATAAGGAAAAGGTGAAATATGACTGGATATCTCCGGTTCTCACCGAGCATCTCTTTCATGCAACTCCTCATGCCCCAAACGCAAGGCTAGAGATTAAGGTGACTGACCGTTTTGGTAATGTATATACTCAAACTATTGAAAACAAATAAACTAAAATCATATGTTCAGAAACAGATACTTTTGGCTACTTATAAGTTTGTTCTTTGTTCTGAAAACAGAAGCTAAAGTAACCCTGACCTCCATTTGGGGAGACAACATGGTGTTGCAGCAACAAGCAGAAGTTACTTTTCGTGGAAAGGCTACTCCCGGAAAACGTGTATATGCTTCCGCTTCATGGAATCATCGGAAAATCTATGCAGATTGTGACCGGAACGGACAATGGACACTGGCTCTTCCGACTCCGGAAGCCGGCGGACCATATACCATTACTTTTTCGGACGGAGAAGAGCTGACCTTAAAAAATATCCTGATCGGTGAAGTCTGGTTCTGCTCCGGACAGTCGAATATGGAAATGCCGGTAAAAGGGTTCCGCGGACAACCGGTCTATGGTTCGCAGCCCTATATCGTGTCCGCTAATCCTAAACGACCATTAAGACTTTACACCGTAAAGAACAATTGGAGCACGACTCCGAAAGAAGAAGGAATAGACGGACAATGGAGTGAAGCATCTTCGGAAGAAGTGGCCGATTTCAGTGCAACAGCTTATTTCTTCGGCAATCTGTTGCAACAATCCTTGGACGTGCCTGTAGGATTAATACATTGCTCCTGGAGTATGTCAAAGATTGAAGCATGGATGGACAAAGAAACCTTATCTCATTTTTCCGAAGTAACCTTGCCGGATACAAATCAGGATAAATTCGAATGGGCTGCCGGGACGCCTACCCTGTTGTGGAACGCTATGGTAAATCCATGGAAAGGATTCCCTGTCAAAGGAGTTATCTGGTACCAAGGCGAGGCGAATACTCCCGATCCTGCTCTTTATAAAAAGCTTTTTCCCGCCATGGTCTCTCAATGGAGAAATTTCTTTCATAATGCTGAAATGCCATTTTATTATGTCCAGATTGCTCCCTGGAAGTCCGAAGGGAATGACAAGTTGGATTGGGCATGGTTCCGTCAATGTCAGTTGGAGCTGATGAAGGAAGTTCCCGGAGTGGGAATGGTGACCACCGGAGACGCAGGCAGCGAACTCTTTATACATTCACCTTATAAGATCAAGGTTGGAGAGCGGTTAGCTTATTGGGCATTGGCCCAGACATACGGCCGAAAAGGATTCCAATATTCCGGTCCTGTCTACAAGACCTATCGTATCCAGGGAAATGCCGTAGAAATAGACTTTGAATATGGAGAGGAAGGACTGACTCCGGAAAATCAGAATGTGAAAGGTTTTGAGATCGTAGGTTCCGATGGTATATTCCGACCTGCAAAGGCGGAGGTCATCAATGGCACATCTACTGTGAAAGTATGGAATGATTCTGTTAGTGCCCCGACAGAAGTCCGCTACTGTTTCCGGAATTATATGCAGGGGGAATTATGCAATAATGCCGGGCTTCCGGCTTCTCCTTTTCGGATCGTTATCAAAAAGAAACCGGCCTTAATGTGGATTGATGCCGAAGCAAACTTTGAGCGCTTCAGTCATAAAGATTCGATTGATTATTACTTGGAAAAAATCAAATCGCTGGGCTTTACACATGCGGTTGTCGACATTCGTCCGATCACAGGGGAAGTTTTATATAAAAGCGAATATGCTCCGCAAATGAAAGAATGGAAAGGAGCCAAAGCCGGTGATTTTGACTATCTGGGATACTTTATCAAAAAAGGGCACGAACTGGGGCTGGAGATACACGCCTCATTGAATGTATTCTGTGCCGGACACAACTATTTTGACCGTGGAATGGTATATAGCGGACATCCGGAATGGGCTTCGATGGTGTACACTCCCGATAAAGGAATCATTCCAATCACCGAAGAGAAGCATAAATATGGTGCCATGATCAATCCTTTGAACGAAGAATATCGTACCCATATCCTGAATGTTCTGAAAGAAGTCGTGACCAAATATCCCGACCTGGACGGTCTGATGCTCGACCGGGTACGTTACGATGGAATAACCGCTGATTTTTCTTCATTGTCACGTGAGAAGTTTGAAGAATACATCGGTAAAAAAGTCGCAAACTTCCCCGAAGATATTTTCCGTTGGACTAAAAATGCAGATGGGAAATACATAACGCAACCAGGAAAATATTTCCGGAAATGGCTGGAATGGCGTACTAAAAACATTACTGATTTCATGGCGCTTGCCCGTAAAGAAGTAAAGGCAGCCAACCCTGACGTTTCTTTCGGCACCTACACCGGTGCCTGGTATCCATCTTATTATGAAGTAGGCGTAAACTTTGCCAGCAAAGAATATGATCCGGGCAAAGATTTCAGCTGGGCAACACCCGAATATAAAAATTATGGCTATGCCGAGCTGATAGACCTTTATGCTACCGGTAATTATTATACGGACATAACCATCGAGGAATACAGAAAAACGAACCGGAGTATCTGGAACGAAACTGATTCGCAGGCTCAATCCGGTACGTGGTATTGTGTAGAAGGCTCTTGTCAACATTTACGTCAGATATTGAAAGGTAATAAATTTATGGGAGGTATTCTAGTGGACCAATTCTATGACAACCCTGCCAAACTTTCGGAAACGATAGAGATGAACCTTCGCCGTTCGGACGGATTAATGGTATTTGACATCGTACATATCATTACCAAAAATCTGTGGAAAGAAGTAGAGGAAGGAATGAAAAGAGGAGGTTCCTTATGAATAACCGGGCCTATGCATTAGACGCTTTGAGAGGATATGCGATTATTACGATGGTACTTTCTGCTACCATCGTAACGCAGGTGCTCCCCGGTTGGATGAGTCATGCGCAGACGCCGCCACCTGATCATATATTCAATCCTTCTTTGCCCGGCATTACATGGGTAGACCTTGTTTTTCCTTTCTTTCTGTTTGCGATGGGAGCAGCTTTCCCTTTTTCCATAGGTAAGCGTGCAGAGAAAGGTGACTCTAAACTGAAATTAATATATGAAGCGGTGAAACGTGGAGTACAACTGACTTTCTTTGCCATCTTCATTCAGCATTTTTATCCGTATGTGTTGAGTTCTCCGCAGGACATCAGAGCCTGGCTGCTGGCTATTCTTTGCTTTGCGGTTCTGTTTCCGATGTTCATGCGCATTCCTTTGAAAATGCCGGACTGGGCACATACCGGCATAAAGATAGCCGCATACGGAATTGCGGTAATCATGATGCTTACTACTTCTTATGCCGATGGAAGAACGTTCAGTCTGTATTTTAGTAATGTGATTATTCTGTTGTTAGCCAATATGGCCATCTTCGGTTCTGCCCTCTACATTTTTACGATGCATAACCGATGGTTGCGTTTGGGAGTTTTATTGCTGCTGATGGCTGTCATTTTGGGAAGTACTGTCGAAGGTTCCTGGACACAGGTGGTGTTCAATTATACTCCTTTGCCCTGGATGTATCGGTTTGATTATCTGAAATATCTGTTTATTGTAATTCCCGGCAGTATTGCCGGTGAGTACTTGATGGAATGGATGAAGGGCCGAAAAGATACCGAACAGCCAGCTTCACCGCAATACCGTAAGATAGGAATTGCGTTACTGATATTGACTATGGTGATTATTGTATTTAATCTCTATGGGCTTTACACCCGTATGTTGGCTGTGAATTTATTAGCGACACTTGTGCTGTTATTGATTGGCAAATTTATATTCTTACGTCCGACAGAGGGAATCGCTTTGTTATGGAAAAAGCTATTTAATGCCGGAGCATATCTTCTTCTTTTGGGGCTATGTTTTGAACCTTTTCAAGAAGGTATCAAGAAAGATCCTGCCACTTTTAGTTATTTCTTTGTAACTTCCGGTCTAGCATTCCTTGCGCTCTTATTCTTAAGTCTTGTCTGTGATTATTTCAGATGTGTGCGAAGTAGCCGCTTTCTTGTTATGTCCGGGCAGAATCCGATGATCGCTTACGTGGTTAGTGATTTATTCATTATGCCGTTGGCTAATATACTGGGACTTGTCTCGCTGTTGTCTTACTTCCAGCAGAATGCGTGGCTCGGATTCCTTCGGGGAGTAATCATTACGTCTTTAGCTGTCTTGGTAACGATGTTTTTTACTAAGATCAAGTGGTTTTGGAGAACTTGACATCATTCAATAGATATACCCACAGTATAATAACAGGCATTAAAAACAAATTAAACAGAAAACAAAATGATAGATAAATAGCAAAACAGGAAGCATAATTTCCTTATTTTCCTGTTTTTGCTATTTCTATCTTTTGATAGATGAGTAAAGATAGAAAGAGATATGCATAAAATCATGAATTAATATGCATGATTATGAATAAACGAGCGGTCATTTGCATAAAAAACGCCGTATAGTTTGAAATAAACATAAGGTTGATTGAGCTAAAACATAAGGTTGATTGTAAATAAACATAAGGTTGCTTTTAAAGGAACGTCCCATTGCTTTTAAAGCAACGCTAAGTCCGTTTAAAAGGAGCATATTTTAGCTCTAAAATGATGGGTATCTTATTTATTAGACTTTGTTTTAGGATGAAAAATATTAATCAGAATGATGCAAAGTAATATAAAAAGAGAAAGATATTACAGAATAGTGTGAAAAATAACACAAAAAGAATACATCTAGATGTATATTCGCAACAAAGTGATTTCCCGTAACGGCAAATCTCTGTCATTTTATTCTCTATCCTATGAAACGATGGAAATACGCCCGTTAGAGAGTTTATAATTATCAAAATGACAAAATGCCATTTTGATAATTATATAACATGGTAAGTCTTAATAAAACGATTCCTTTTTCAATGGCCATCCTGTGATAGTTGACATATAAGGAATCAATGACATAGCCATTTTCATTTGACCTTTGTAATTTGGATGCCATACTGCTCCTAGGTCTGTAGTCGGATCGCAAAGGCCTTCGGGAAGAACTGCTATATAAACTTTCTTATCATTCAAGTCTTTGCGCATACGCTCCATGTATTGAACGATCTGCCGTTGAGTAATAGCCGGACTGATGCATAATATAGGGACATCTCCGTAATTTGCACGAAGACGGCTTATTAGTAGCTTATAAGCATGAATAAACTCATCTTCCAACGGATATATATTGGTGGAAAAATCATTAGTTCCTAAATTAACAACCACCAAATCGGGCTTGTATGTTTTAAAGTCCCATTTCTTATCCAAATTCATATCAAATGTATTCAGCATACGGTCTTTCATTGTCACGGCAGATATTCGGACGGAATCTCCATAATTGCGGACTACTCCACGTCCGGAATGTGCAATAAGCGTATAATCGGCATTGAAATAGCGGGCGATAATAGTGGCATAAGATAAGTTGCAATTCTCCGTTTCAGCTTTATAAGGTTCGCTACGGTCTTTCCCTTCTACACCATAGCCACACGTCAGCGAGTTACCGATAAATTCGATATGTCTGGACGGGCACTCCGTTTCTTTCATCAGTTCTCCTTTATTGTGAAGCACAAATTGATGAATGGTTGTCTTTCCCCATTCCCCTTCCGTACGTTTTTGAATCAACACATGATGGATGCTTTTATCCATGCCGGAAATGAAATTAATCAAAGTATCTTTACCGGATACTTTTACCGTTTTGTGTAAAAGGCTGTCTACAAAAACATTGTAATAATTAATACCAGTATCTGAAATCTTCATAGACAATTCTCCTCCCGAAAGTCGGGTACGAAGATAAGTACCGGTCCAGTCGAAAGAAACGGAGCCATCACTCTGTATTTCCGTACGTCCCACGTAAGAAACGTTTTCATCATTAGCTTTATAGTATCTGTTCTTTGTAGTTTGAGCATTTACATCTTCAAACAACAGACAGAGGCTAACCAGAACTAACACATTTTTCCACATATCGTTTTCTAAATTAATCAAAGGTAATCACACAACTTCCGGACCCGTCGGATACAATTCTAAGTCCTTTGGCTGTTACTTTATTACCGGTAATTGTTATTGATTTACTTTTCTCTATAATCGTAAAAGACTTCTTTGTATAATCGACAGGCAACTGTATTGTCCTGTCGACGCTCTTCTTGCAATCTATAAAAAGGACCTTTTTATTATCTATAACACCTTCATAACACAGCAAATCATCATCATCAGAAACAGGAGACTTAAACCAAGTATACACTCCGCTCCAATGAATAATATCCCCCTTTTTGTGTTCTCTATCAGCTATAATCTTGTGGTACGTCTTATTGCTGGAATTTCCTATGAATATAATATCATCATCTGATATTTCTTCATGATTTCCCAATCCATCGGCAAACAGATAAGAAGATTGATACGCATTTGCGCTTTTCTCAATGAAACGGCGAAATGACGGATACTCTTTCTTTGTAAAGGTAGAAACATCCTTTTGTACTGTCCAGTCCACATACTTGCCATTGGCAGTTAATGTATGTGTCTCCTTGTCAAACATAGATTGCATTCCGTAATACATTTGTACTGTCACGGGAGACTCATTTTGAAATTCATGAGTAACCAAGACTTGAATGTTATTTCTATAAATAGAATAATTGACAGTCTCAATACATAAGATCTCATTCAGAAGTGTTTTTCCACTACTGGTATCGGCTTTGGAAGGGTTCATTATTTCATTGATTACTTCAATCTTTATCTCTTTTGTCAGAGTCGATAGATCTGTCTTTATTTCTTTTCCGTCGATATAAATACGATAACCGATATTGCGGGCAGTTTGAGTAACTTCATCCAGATAGGGATGATTTCCTCCACACCACCCGTATCCGGTTATATTAAAAGGACCGATATTGTCACTGTAAGCCAGATTCAGAAGAGAAGTCGGAGAAGCATCTGGCAGAGTAGCAGGAGTAGGCATATTGTTGTCAATTGTTCCTACTCTATAAAATGTGAACAGTTCATTGAACATACACTTCTTGAACCAATAAAGAATATCGGTTTTGGCATCTAACTTGGCTGATATATATAAATCTTCGCCGGTTATTTTCACTCTCATTTCTTCGGATATCGTTTCAGTCCCGGGAGAGTCTTCTTCCGCAGAAGGCTTATCCGGGAGTCCGGAAGAAATTCCCGAATCTCCATTCGAGCAGGCTACTAAGTGCCAGGATAAAAATACGAATGCAAGGATTAAACGTTTCGTCATGGCTTCTATCTTTATTTTAATTCAAATTTGAGAACATCTTTGATATCCATAGCTGATGCTGCTATGATAGCTTCAAATTTGCCCGGTTCACAAATCCATTCATGTTTTTCCGCATCAAAAAAGCTTAATGCCTCTTTATCAATAGACAAAGAAACTATTTTTTCTTCACCCGGCATTAATTTTACTTTCTTAAATCTCTTTAATTCTTTCACCGAGCGGGGAAGAGAAGACTTTATGTCTCTGATATAAAGCTGAACAATTTCCTGTCCTTCACGGTTCCCTGTGTTCTTGACAGCTAAACTGAAAGTTATTGTTTCGTCAACTGACATGACTTTCTTGTTTGCTGTTAGTTTTCCATACGCCTACCACTCTGTCTCCAATGGGGTGATTCACATCTTGATAAACAGGAGCTTGCGTCATGAAAGATGATGCCAGAAAAGGCATGATTGCTATGATATTAATTGATTTCATTGTTTTGTTATTCTTGTCCGTATAAACAGTATAAATATAATATGCTGATGGCAGATTCCATCAGCATATTATCCAAATGATTATTATAAGCCTAAGAAAGCTGTCGGTGCATCTGTGGTTATCAGATCAAAACCATTGTCAATACACCATTGCATCTCAGAAGGGATATTTACAGTCCATACATTGGAGGTCATCCCTGAATTTTTCAGATCTTTCAACCAATCCGGATTTTTATGATAAGCCCAATAATTGTAATCTGCCCCGGTAGCTCCCAATTGTTTCAGTTCCTTGGGCGAAATATCCTGTCCCAAATACAAAATTGGAGTTTTAGGAGGTGCCAGACGTATAAACTCACACATCACATGACGGGAAAAAGAGATGTATTCTACTCTGTGAGTCAATTTTTTCTCTTCCACCAACTTTAGGATCATTTCAACGGCTTTCGTTTCACGTTCCGGAGTACTGAGGGGTTTCATCTCCAGTATCAGATGTATTTTAAGTTTCTTCGCTTTATCAAGGAACTGCTCTAAAGTTGGCATATTCTCCCCATTGCTTAACTTTAAAGTGCGTAGCACGTCAGAAGATGTTTTCTCCAGAGAGTATCCGTCATGCCATCCGTCATGATTCAACATCAACTCATCGTCAGCTGTCAGCCATACATCAAATTCCGAACCGTAACAACCTATTGAATCAGCTTTCACTAAAGCTGCTAGCGAGTTCTGTGCAGATCCGGGTGTATTCCAGAATCCACGATGGGCAATAACTTTGGTCTGATGAGATTCTTTTTTTTGCTTGCCACGTCTTGATACAATCAGATTAGCCAGTCTGTCCATGACTTCATGATCTTTCGGGTTCGTTGATTTATACATATCAAGAACAGCATGATTGCCACTATAATAGGCCATTGCAGATGTACGGAAGGCTTGTTGTCTTTCAAAATGATCAATATACGCTACCAGACGATTATAAAACGAGTCCTTGGCATCAAACAATGCTCTTTCGTCAAATTCAAGTTCCATCCCCATGTTCAGAGTGGCGGCAGATTGACATGCTTCTTCCAATCTTTTATCGGGAATAGAGGCTTTAAAAAAGTGGTTCGGTTGTTGATAAGCAATATCAAAGCCTAATTCTTTCCATTGGTTGTAGCCTTTTGCCTGCCAATACGGAATCCAGCAAAATGTTTTGTTCATTGAATGAATATACTTACTTAATGGAACTGACAGATCTTTAGTGAAATCAATATCCTCTGCCAGCCAGTAGAAACCTGATAGTTTCAGATGTTTGTATTTTGCCTGTTTGAATCGCTTCATTAACTCATCGATATACCAACGGGTGGCCTTCACCTGATCCTCTTGTCTGGAAAAGTCCATTGGCTCGCCATCCACTTCTCCCCAATCTTTTTGTCCGGGAAGAACTTCCGGAAGACATAGTACTATCTGATGAGTAAAATCCGGTTTTCCAATTTCTTTAATCTGTGTTCCGATACATCGATCTAAGGCAGACAGCGCTTTTCCATCTTCAAAAAGACGATCTAATAACCATAGCCATTCTTTTTTTCTTGCATTTTTATCTGAGTAGCGTGTTGCAAAGCCACAGCCTTTCCCATCTGTGAACTCCAAAAACAAGAATCCGTCAAATAACCAGTCTTTATGTCCATCTGCAAACTGATGTACCACATAGGGGAGAAATTGATCCGAAGTCCAGTCAATACGATGCACTCCTCCCTGGTAAATAAGTGCCAGATCTTTTATTTTATTCTGTCTATATCCTTTATCTATGGATAGCGCATGACTATCCATAGTAATAAATAACAGACAGAAACATATCAATCCTTTTAGATATAGTGAGAAATAGTTCATAATTTTCATGTTTTTAGTTACATACCCCAAGCATAAACTTCACCAAGACTAACTCTCAGCCCGTCATAAGTCGGATAGGTATCAGTTATTACAAAACGAATGTATCGGGCTTGTGTCGCAGGAACATCCATATTAACGTTGGGTTCTCCGATTTTGGGAGAAGTCCAGTCTTTTAATTTAACCCAATTCTCGTTATCAATACTAGCTTCTACATAACCGGCTTTCGATGTGCCTGCCCAAACGTGTGCTGCTGGTGCAACAGGGTTAGCAAATCCAAATCTGAATAATGTATATTCTTTCCCCATGTCAAATACAAAGTAATAGGGCAAGGGCTCTTTTACATCCCATCGGCATAGCCATTGTGTGCCAGGATTATTGTCTATCAATGATTCCACTCCCCATCCCATATTCAGATACCATCCGCCGTCTTGGGTACAACAGTTGTTGAAATCTATAACACTCCATCCTTTCTTGTCTATTGGGTCCGGTTGGAATTTAACTGTGTACAGTTTGGACGCAGCATCAGGACTTATACCATATTTTGAAACGGAAGTAATGCGTAGTGGAAGTACATAGTCACCAAATAAATAAGTACCCTCTTCCGGTATTAACCCTTTCTTGTGGTATTTAATTTTAATGAATGTTTCCTTCATGCCTGTTAATATAACTCCTTTATTATCTACAGTAAAGGAACTCTCCGGCAACATTTTATAAGCCGTGCCATGAGCGGTATTATAATCAATGACTAACTGAGGATCGACTTCAATCTGAAATGAAATATCTTCGTCATTAGAATAATTAGTTCTTATCTTTACGAACAGTTCTCTTTCATTCAAATCGCCGAAAGTCGGCATAAAATCAGTAACCGGACTCATACCAGGAACATCCATTTGCAAATAAGGTTCCTTAATAGTAGGTACAATAATGGTTTTTAGTCGCTCATCATCTGCAGAGATAAAATTTTGCACCACACTCATTTGTATGGGCAAGCCATATTCCTTTCCCGTAGAAAGAAGATCGGATAGACGGTCGGCATTCCATTTAATATCAAAAGCTTTCCGATAGTCGGAATCGTTGAGACGCAGAGCAGGCTGAAGAATGGTATAACAATCGGAAGGTAATAATTGGATCGATGTTCCATTATCCGTATTATAACTCTGAAGAACAGTCTCGTCAACAGAAATGGAAACTTCTGTCTCCTGCTTTCCTTTCCCACTTTTGATAACAAATAATTGATAGGGGGTATCCATACCACGGAATATCTCCGTTTCTGTATAGGTAGAATGCAATAGTCCGATTTGATCATTAACCATGAGATTATCACGATCATCAGTACATGCCGATGCAATAAAAAGTGCAGCAACTATGAATTGTATTGTCTTATGTTTTTTCATATTTATATCCATTACATATATTTACCATCCGTAATTCTGAGTAATATTCTTCATTTCACTCAATTGTTCTTGATTGATAGGGAAGAAATAATGCTTAGGCTCAAATACCCGAGGACCACCTTTCCAAACATTTGATGTCCGCGACCAAGAATCTTCGTATGAAGTGGCCAATAAATTAAGAGAATATTCCGGTCCGGGAAACTCTTGTTGAGCAATCATCCAGCGACGGGGTAGGCTAAGCATCCAACGCCCTGCCGTATTACTACGGTGGGTTTTCGGAAGCTCGCCCCCAAACCGGACGTACACGTCTCCGCGTATCCGGCTTTCTACTAATAATATCAATCTATTCATTGTTACTGAGTTTTTTGTAGCACTTACCACATATGGCAATAGTCTTTCGTTTGCGAGCCATCATTTGTTTTTCGCAGGTAGTTTTCCCTTGAAGATTTTTTAATTTTCTCACATGGTGCATCACTAACTTATCGACTGCTCCACATAATTCACATTTTTCCGCTTTCAGCCTATCTATAAGACTTGTGTTTGTAGGATGATATGTGAATTTGGGCAAGTTGTCTAAATCCTTAATGTTCATTGGATTTTTCTTTTTGAACCCACCATGATAAAAGGTCAAGTCTTTGGCAGTACCGTTCTTTAAATAGTATCTAACTGAAAAAAGTCCATTCTTGGTGTACTTTTTTCGGATTTGCGACATCGTTGTCCGATATTTCTGCGCAAATGTTTTGTACATACTATATTTCATGATATACCCAAGTTTTGACAGACTACTACAATTATTAGCCAAACAATAGTAATTGTAAATGCCCTTTATTTCCTTGTTGTACCTGTCAAGTATCTCAAAGTCATTGTTGTTTGAAAGTTTGGGACGGGATTTTGCTTTCCAATACTCCTTGCCGTTGTGTATCTTTATTTCTAAAACACGATATTCGAGCAACTTTTTCTTAAACGTATCCTTTCCAAGTGCCAATTGTATCCTCTTATTGAAGACACGTCTTAGTACTCCGTATTTGCTTCTTTTGGTGTCATTGGATTTCCTTACAAAAATCTCATATCCGAGAAATTTTGCAGCGTTTTCAGCATGGGTGATAAGTGTTTTCTCATCGGACAGTGTAAGAGCCAACTTTTCATAGAGGAAGTTCTTTATGTCCTCTTTGATGATGATAGCATCTTGTTTACTGCCAATAATTCCAATTAGAAAATCATCCGCATATCTCACATATTTGAGTTTTCTGTAGTTCATATCCATTTCGTCACCATCAGAATACTGCAAACCTTCTTTTTGATAAGCCTTATATTGTCTTATCAATTCTGACCTTTCACTTTCGTCTTTTACCACTTTCAACTTTTTCAGAATACGGTGTCGTTTGCCTTCAAGTGATACTACCTGTTTAGTTCTTTTCCGTTCTTTCCCCTTATCAAATTTTTCAGTGTATTCCTTCATGAATTTATCCAACTTATCAAGGTATATGTTTGCCAAGATAGGGCTGACAATTCCGCCTTGCGGTGTTCCGCTGTAGGAGTTATGAAAGTTCCAGTCTTCGATATATCCTGCATTCAGAAATTTTCTAATCAAGCGAATAAATCTTTCGTCAGCGATACGTTCTTTCAGAATACCTATCAGTATCTCATGATTGATATTGTCGAAAATCCCTTAATATCACCTTCTACGAACCATTTCACGCCCGAAAATGTCTTCTGAATATCAGACAAGGCAGTGTGGCAGCTTCTTAGAGGTCGGAAGCCATGTGACGTTTTTTCAAACTGTCTTTCATAGATGGCTTCCAATATCATTCTGACCACTTCCTGCAATAATTTATCATTAAAAGCTGGTACACCTAATGGACGCATTTTCCCATTTTTCTTTGGGATATACATCCGTTTTGAGGGTTGGGGCTGATAACTCTCATCTTTCAACGATGTTATCAGTTGTTCAATTCGGTTCAGGCTCATTTGGTCAATGGTTTTCCCATCTGCACCTGCTGTCATATTGCCCGGTTTCGCATATATGCGTTGGTAGGCAACGTAATACATTTCCTCATTGAAAAAGATACGGTACAAGCGTTCAAACTTGTAATTCAAATTTTCACTGTGTTCCGTTAGACTGTTTAATACATACTCTGGACTTCTCATAATGTCTCTCACATTTTCCGTTATTTGCATTAAAATTATTAGCTGCTTCCCTTCGCCATGTACAGGGCTTTCCCCTGCTCAGACTACTACGGAAGCTCCGTTGCCTTGTCGGATTTTCATAGGTCTGTACCTAATAGCCTTGCGGCGTTCCGATTTAGGCAATCCCCGTTTACGATATAATAACATGGCTATGATAGATTGTCGGATATGACTTCCGCCCGTTACCGCTTACTGCGGTTGTGCCGTAATTTGTTCCTGCCTCTACTACACGACGCTCGCAACAGAGGTATTACGGTATAGCGAGTTAAGTTATCTTTCACTATAAAACATACTGGGTTCACTTGGACTATCATTCAATCAGTTTGGATTTTATCCTCGTATCTATCTGTTTCATCTCACCATTCAGTTGCAATTTGATAACTAATTGACTTATGGCTTTCCAGCGTGCTATACTCCCTGCCGTCCTTTCGTGGGCAGATAAGCTGGTGATGATAGGTAAATATTGGAACACTTACCTAATAGCTTGCCAATGCTACATTTATTATATCGCCTATACGGGCGCACCATCATAATATCGGTGTCCCTCAAAGGCTAATTCTACCATGCGTTCCTTTTGAATCAGCATCCGCAACAAATCCTTATTGCCTTTCACTTCCGGATACGCTGTTTCGAGGGCATTTAAACCGGAACGTTCGCGAACAAGGTTAATATACTTCAATGCTTCCGTTTCATTGCGTTCGGGCTTCTCATTGCAAGCTTCAGCATAGTCAAGATATATTTCGGCCAAACGGAAATAGGGCCAGAATACGGTTCCCCAACTGCCACTTTCTGTATTAAGAGCAGGATCGAGTGGGCGTCTCCACATATATCCGACTTTGACACAATCTCCGGATTCTAAGTACGAGGACGATCCTCCCGTAAAAAAGGTAACTTGTTTTATGCCTTTATATTGATTGATCCAATAAAAACCATTTGGAAATACAGAAGCATAAAAACGGGCGTCACGTCCGACACAGCTATTATGCGCTTTAAATCCAGGTGCAAAACTGACTCCCGGCTGCTTGAAATTTTCTGTAAAACCGGTATTTGTATATCCCGATTGCTCATCAATTACAGGATTCCCGTTATTGTCATATCCGGTAACAGGATATCTTCCGGATTTAGCCATCGGATAAGTATCTACTAATTTCAGAGACGGGCAGAAACCACCGACACCCAATTCACAAACTCTAGGAGGCATGCACCGGCTATACAGATAGAAACCTATAGCTCCGAGTCCAGTATTAGTAGGATTACGTCCCCAGGCACCCCAGATCGTCTCTTTATTCCACTCTTCAAAAAGAACTCCTTGATAAGATTTGATGGCACGCAGTAAAGGGTCTGCTTCAGTCTGGTCTTTGTACAATTCATAGATGTTCATATCTATAACGTCTTTGGCAGCTTTAGCGGCTTTTTCCCATTTTTGAGGATCGGGACTTTGTGGAAAAAGGAAATCACCATACAGATTCTTCATTTGTCCTTTATAAAGATCGCATCCATTATACAATGGACTGGCGGCATAGAGCATTAAGCGCGCTTTGGCAGCCATTGCCGCTCCCTTGGTGATACGTCCTGCCCATTTTGTGAAATCGCTGATCTCTGCAGGAAGTTCTGCAATAGCCTTATCATATTCTTCAGCTATGAAATTTACGTTTTCATCAACTGTATGACGGTCTATCGTTTCCGGTTTTATAAGTTCATCCGATTCGATGTCTCCCCAGATATACACAGGACCATATTGACGGAATAGTTCAAAGTAATAATAAGCTCGCAGAAAACGTGCTTCTGCTTTCATTATACGTCTCGTTTCAGAGTCAATCTCCAAACATTCGTCAACATGGTTCATGAATATACTAGCTTGTTTTATGCCTGTATACTTTGCTTTCCAAATATTATAGTTTGGAGTAGAAGGTCCCCATGATCCATTATTGAAAGAGAGGTAGTTGACCCACTGATACCAGGAGAACATGGCTTCATCACTACGGGGAACTGCGCTTCCTTCTTCCAGATATTCATATTCCCGTGGCAAGTAGCTATAAACATGCGCTAAATACTGTTCGGTAGAGACACGCTTACTAAAGGTTTCGTCTTGTGTAAGCTGGTCGAGCAAAGTCACATCCAGATAATCGTTGCATGATACAAAGCTGAATGCAACGGTGAAGTATAGGAATATTCCTAAAATTCGTATCTTTTTATTCATAGTTCTAATATACTTTAAAAGTTAAGATTAAGACCTAAGGTGATTGTTCTCATCTGAGGATATATATTTCCATAGTTGGAATCGAGTTCGGGATCCCACAATTTGAATTTGCTGAATGTCAAAAGGTTGACACCCTGTGCATAAACACGAATTGATGACATGCCCAGACGTTTATAAATATGCTTCGGAAGGGTATATCCTATCTCCACATTTTTCAAACGAAGAAAACTCATATTACGTTGCCAGTAGGTGGAGGGTTGAAGATTATTCTCTACCTTGCTCATAGAAAGCCGTGGATAAGTAGCATTAGGATTAGGATTGCTGGTTGTCCAACGTTTTTCGGCTACATCTGCGTAAATCTGTCCTAAACGCTCTATATTATCAGAGGCACCATAAAGAGCGTCTCCACCGATAATACGAGTCACATTTCCTACTCCCTGCATAAACAGAGAAGCGTCAAATCCTTTCCAGCCCAGACTAATACCAAATCCATAATTTATTTCCGGTACGTCCGTATAGCCAATCGCTACCTTATCGTATGCGTCGATAACGTTATCACCATTGATGTCTTTATATTTAATATCACCAGGACGAACGTTTCCAAAGTTTTGTTTGGGGCTATTGGCTATATCTTCTTCTGACTCAAAAAGACCTAGAGCTATAAGACCGCGTTGCTGACGATAGGCAAATCCAGCTTCACTTTGGTAGGGCCATATAGGAGTCGGTTTATCATCATACAACTTTTTATTTCGATTGTAAGTGAAATTGGCACGGGCAGAGACATACCAGTCATTAAATCGTTGTTCATACTCCATAGAACCATCGAAACCTTGATTCTTCATTTCTCCAAGATTCACATACTGGGTTTCATTGAGACCGACGATTGAAGGAACACTTTCTTGCTGAATATAGATACCGGTACGCTTTTCATAAAAATAATCAAGTTGGAATTTAAGCTGGTCAAATAAGCCAAGTTCCAGTCCCACATTCGCTTTTTGAGCTTTCTCCCATGAAACATTCAGGTTTCCCGGAATACCTGTAGAAATACCTACGATACTTCCACTACCGGGATTCGTTCCGAAAATATAGCCGTATTGTCCTTCTTTCATGGTGGAGTTGAATGCAAAACGTCTGTTTCCGCCAATCTGGTCATTACCTATTTCTCCATACGAACCTTTGATTTTCAACAGGTGGATAGTAGAACGCAACGGATCCCAGAAAGCTTCGTTGCTTAGCATATATCCTATAGCAAAAGAGGGAAAGAAACCAAAACGTTTGTCAGGTGCGAAATTCTCAGAGCCATTGTATCCGAAGTTAAATTCAGCAAAATAACGGTCGTAATATGAATAAGTAGCTCTACCGGCAATACCGATGTTTTTGTGGGCAAAAGCGTCTACATAATTACCCGGGAAATTGTCTGTATAGTTACGCATACTAAAAAGAAACAAGGCTCCAACACGGTGCTTTTCTCCAAAGAGGCGGTCGTAATTGGCTGAGGCTTCAAAGTTGATAGTACGTGTGCCCGAATTCGTCCGTGTGAGTTTCATATAATCACTACCTTCAGTACTCCTTACAAAGTCAAGATTTCCTTCTTCATCACGTCCTGTTGCATAGTAGGTAGATGGTGTTACAATGCGGTTTAGTGTATGCGCATTGTAGGCGTCCCATGAGAACTTAACATTGGCTTTTAATCCCGGAGTTACCATTTTTGAGAAATCCTGTGTAAGCGAAATAAGTGATTGCGCATTGTTGAAGAAATCCTGCGAGTACCCAGAGTTATTCAGGCTGTTATAAGGATTGGTACCCGTACTTGGTTTAGCTAAAGTGCCATCTGAATAAATAGTAGGAGTAGCTATCGGAGAAGTTCGGATCATATAAGCATACAAATCTGATAGTGAACCATAAGGACGGTTCTTGGTCTCATATTGATTGGACAGTGAGAGACTCAGCTCAGTAGATGAAGTTACATTGATATCAATATTTGAACGAAAACTAAACTTGTTATAGCGCATTGAAGCATCGTAGCGGTCTTTATCCGAAATATTGAATACACTGCCTTCCGAATAAAAGGAGCCGCCTACATAATAACGTATTTTAGGAGATCCCCCGGTAACGTTGATATTCACGCGTGTGGTGTTGGAGAAGTCTTTAAACAATGTTTGCATCCAATCTACATTCGGGTAAAGATCCGGATCTGTATTATTCAGGTATTTTGCTTTTTCTTCAGGTTGTATAGCCAAGCGTCCGGATGATTCCAAAGTAATATCATTATAATAATTGATCCATTGTTCCGTATTAGCCAATTCGGGCATACGTACTGGATTGGTAAAACCATATTCTACGCGTGCATTAATCTTAGGTGCTGATTCGGTTCCACGTTTTGTCGTGATAAGTACAATACCATTGGCTCCACGCACTCCATATAATGCTGTTGCGGTAGCGTCTTTCAGAATAGAGAAAGAAGCGATATCCTCAACATCTACAAGGTCCATACTACGTTCTACTCCATCAACCAGCACTAAAGGTTTGTTGCCTGCACCGAAAGTATTGATACCCCGAATCCAAAAATCAGCACCTGCACCCGGTTCACCTGAACGCTGCATGACAACTATACCAGCCAACTGTCCGGCCAAACCGGAACTCAATTTAGCAACAGGCATTTTCAGCTCATTCATCGAAACTGTATTGATGGCACCAATAACGCTTGCTTTTCGCTGTTTACCATATGCTACTACGGTAACTTCGTCAAGTTCTGCTGTTTGGGGTTGCATTTTAACTACGATATTTGTTTGCTTACCCACCAAAATAGTCTGCGTTTCCATTCCAAGAAAAGAAACGACTAGTTTATCTGTTGGCAAGACTTCTATCACAAATGTTCCGTCCAAGTCAGTGATAACTCCCCTTGAACGTCCTTCTACCAATATTGATGCACTGGGAATAGGTTCTCCAAATTCATCCAAGACTTTTCCTGTTACTTTCTTGCCAGGATTGTCCTTTACTTCTTTGATCTCATCTTTTTGTAAAGAATGAGCGAGAGTATTACTGGCGTTCATGTTTACTAGTGATAATAAACAGAATGTCGTAACAGTCCAGATTTTTTCTTAAAAATCGGCATAAGGCGCAAAGAAAAGCAAAGTTCTACATAAATAAATGCAGG
>OKVF01000871.1_pt1 | contig 28653 bp, 27 predicted proteins | sample 1604831 | NCBI WGS metagenome assembly OKVF01 (sample SAMN01760980, study PRJEB22395) | human gut metagenome
TACAGTCATTAAATGGTCAATGGGAGTTTGCTTACAGCAAAAATGTGATGGAAAGGCCTGTTGATTTTTATAAAGATACATTTGATACATCAGGATTTGATAAAATTATGGTTCCAGGACATATTGAACTGGCTGGATATGATAAAATCCGTTATATCAACACTATGTATCCATGGGAAGGAAAAGAGTACCACAGAGGAGCCTATAGTATGGAGGCAACTGGAGCAGAAAAAGGAATGTTTTCAGAGGCAAAGTACAATCCGGTGGGTTCTTATATAAAATACTTTGATTTGCAAAAAAGCATGTGTGGAAAGAGAATCCATATCTGCTTTGAAGGTGTAGAAGAAGCTATGTATCTTTGGCTTAATGGTCAGTTTATAGGTTATGCCGAGGACAGCTTCACACCTTCTGAGTTTGATTTGACACCATATATTAGGGAAAAGGGAAATGTACTGGCAGTACAGGTACATAAGATGAGTACTGCAGCATTTTTAGAGGATCAAGACTTTTTCAGATTCTTTGGAATTTTCAGAAATGTTACTTTGAAGGCAATACCAGATGTTCATTTGGAGGATGTTTGGTTCAAACCAGTATTAAACCGTGATAATGTAAGCGGAAGTATAACTGTAAACATGAAAGTGTCCGCCCTTGATGGTCAGAATGTAACTGCAGGCTTTATTTTAAAAGACAGGGAAGAAAATGTATTAGTAGAGAAATCCATACAGCTAAATAAAGATAATGACTATTTAGAAGGTACGATATGTGTTGATTTAGAAAATGTTAAACTGTGGGATAATCATAACCCATATTTGTATCATGCTTATGTTGAACTTAAAGCTGAGGATGGTTCCTTGGCAGAGGTAATCCCTTATGATATCGGTTTTAGACGAATAGAGATTATAGATAAAATAATTTATTTAAATGGAAAACGCCTTATTATTACAGGTGTAAACCGTCATGAGTGGAATGCAAAAACAGGAAGATGCATTTGTATAGAAGATATGAAAGCAGATATATCCTGTTTGTTAAGGAATAATATTAATTCTGTGCGTACCTGCCACTATCCTGATCAGATACCATGGTACTATATGTGCGACGATGCAGGTATTTATGTGATGGCAGAAACAAATTTGGAAAGCCATGGTTCGTTCCAGAAGTTAGGTGCAATTGAACCATCATGTAATGTACCAGGATCTTTTCCACAGTGGAAGGGTGCCGTAATTGATCGGGCAAAAAATAATTTTGAAACTTTTAAAAATCATACATCCATTCTTTTCTGGTCATTAGGAAATGAATCATATGCAGGTGACGACATAGAGGCAATGAATGTTTATTTTGCTGAAAAGCAGGATGGAAGATTAGTTCATTATGAGAGTGCTTATTATAATAGGGTATACGAGGATACAATTTCTGATTTAGAGACCAGAATGTATGCGAAGCCAGAGGATGTAGAGAAATATTTGAACAACAGTCCGAAGAAACCATATATTTTATGTGAATTCATGCATGATATGGGAAATTCCATGGGAGGACTTGGCTCGTATATGAAACTGATTGACAAATATGATATGTATCATGGTGGATTTATATGGGACTATATTGACCAGGCAATTATGGTAAAGGATCCAGTGACAGGAAAAGATGTTTTACGATATGGCGGAGATTTTGACGATAAACCAGCAGACTATGAATTCTCAGCAAATGGAATTGTATTTGCTGACAGGAAAGAAAAACCAGCGATGCAGGAAGTGAGGTACTACTATGGCTTATACAGATAAATTAAGAGTTGTCTATGGTGACTATACACTTGGTGTACATGGAGAAGGATATGATTATATTTTTTCTTATGCACAGGGTGGATTGGAATCTATCGTTAAAAATGGCTACGAGTGGCTGTATCGTTGTCCTAAACCTACTTTCTGGAGAGCATTGACAGATAATGACAGAGGAAGCAGGTTCCACATTAAAAGCGGTAGCTGGCTTTCAGCAGATATGTTTATTGACTGTAAAGAAGTTCAGGTTATCATGGATGGTAAGGAACAAAAACCTTATGCACCAGATAATAATAGCTATGGTTGTGATGTTTATGCTGATGAAATTGTCGTAAAATATACATATGAGACCATAACAACTCCAGCGACAACTGTACTTGTAAGCTATACGGTTGACGTATCTGGAAAGATCCGTGTGGATGTACATTATAATGGGGTACAGGGACTTCCAGAATTTCCTGTATTTGGAATGAGGTTTATTATGCCAACCCTGGCAGACAAATATTTATATAAGGGACTGTCTGGGGAAACATATCCTGATAGAAAGGCAGGAGCCAAAGAAGGAATCTATGAGATTAATGACCTGAGTCTTACAAAATATCTTGTTCCACAGGAATGTGGTATGAGAATGGATACAGAGTGGCTTGAAGTTACAAGACATACAACGCTTGATAACAGCAGGACGGACAGCTTATCTCAAATTTTACGCATTGAAAAAAATGACAAAAATTTTGCATTTTCTTGTCTGCCTTATACGGCATCGGAGATTGAAAATGCCCTCCATCATGAAGAACTGCCACCAGCAAGAAGAACTGTTTTATGTGTATATGGTGCAGTAAGAGGTGTTGGAGGCATTGACAGCTGGGGAACTGATGTAGAAGAGGAATATCATATCAGTGCAGAAGATGATAAGGATTATTCCTTTAGCATATGTTAATCGCGGGATGAGAATATGAAGTTTAAGATTACCAAAGACAGGGTAAAGAGTTTTTTTGTGATAACTATATTAATGGTGATTACATTGGGACCTACAGTGGATTTGGTTGGTCGAATAATTAAAACAAGAAGGGTAGTGGAGAAACAGGGATTATAAATAAAAGGAGTTGCTTGTAAGTGTTATTGGTATATGAAAATAAAAATACGGGATTATCATCCGAGTGGAAAGAACCAGTACATGTGCCGCCGCATCTGCATGAAGCAATAGAAGTTGTGTATGTAACGGATGGAGAAGTAGAGCTTGGAGTGGGACCTGAATTGTTCCATATGGATGAAGGGGATTTTGCAATAATATTTCCTAATGTAATACATCATTATCAAGTTTTTGGGAAAAAGAAGAATAAGGTAATATATTTATATCTTGATCCAAAACTATTTCCCTCATACTATAAAGAACTTCAGAATTACAGTCCTGAAAATCCAGTTGTGAAAAAAAGAAAAGTGCATCCGGATGTAGTAAATGCTATAAAATATTTGGCAGAAATAACAGATGGCAATCCAATGCTGATAAAGGCATATGCACAGATGATTTTAGCACATGTTTTCACAACAATGCCATTGATTGATAAAAGTGCAGTAGGAAGAGATGATCTGATTTACAATGCGGTGGAATATGTAGCCAAAAATTTTAGAGAAAACATCAGCCTTGAAAAAATGGCATATGAATTGTGTGTAAGCAAATATGTATTATCAAGAATGTTTGCGAAGACATTTCATTGTAATTTTAGTAAATATGTGAATGGAGTCCGGTTAAATTATGCAGTTGCAGAACTTGAAAACTCGATGGATTCTATAACAAACATATGTCTAGATTGCGGATTTGAAAGTCAAAGAACTTTTAACCGTGTATTTAAGGATAGATATAAAATTACACCTAGAGAATATAGAAAAAGGATGGAACATGGTAAATAATATTTTATATGTTGATGGCCAAATTCCCCACAAATAATATGCATATTATTAGAAAAAGCAGAGAACCTATATTCTCTGCTTTTAGTTATATGTTTTTTCTGTATTCAGATGGTGATAAACCTTTTAACTTTTGAAATATTCGGCTGAAATACAGAGGGTTTTCATAGCCCACAATCCTGGCAATTTCGTTAATGTTATATTGAGGATTCTGCAGAAGTGCTTCTGCATTGTATATTCTTTTACGCATAATAAATTGTTTAGGTGTAATACCAGTATATAAGCGGAAATTACGAATGAACCAGCTTGTACTTATATTATTTTGCTCTGCATAGCTATCAATATTAATTGGTTCATTATAATGTTCACTAAAGTATGAAACAGCATTGTCTATTTCATCAGCTTTATGTGTATTATCATGAGATACAGAAGATAAAAAAGTCCGATGTAGTCTTATAAAAATTTGTCGTAGATACATTTCTAGCATTTCAGGATATCCATTCTGACACATCTGCAGTTCTTTGATCATTTCACGAAACAGAATCTGATATTCAGATCCAGAACCACAGTAGAAAACTCTTTTGTCATCAGTTAATCCATAGGAACGAAGAAGATTGGTAACATTATTCCCAGTGAAATGTACCCAGTAAACTTCTACATTATCTTTTGCATAATATTCATATTTTTGAGGTTCTTTAGGTCTGTATAATACCATATGACCAGCATGAACGATGGTTTCATCTGAATCATTATTAAAATGGAAGTGGGCTTTTCCAGATGCGATAAAAAGTAATTGGAAATCCAGTCTGCCACGCGGACGCCATGTAGGGAGTTTTGGTTTAGTATATAGCTTATAGGTACCACACATGGTTATAATTAGTTCCTTTGATTTATCTTTCCTGTCAATAGTGGAATTGTTCAAGTATGCGTTATTGGTATACATATAAAGCCCCCTTTATGTGTAATTAAAAAATAATATGCATATATACTGTTGTAAATATAGGAAATCATTAAATACACAATGTTATTTTATCATTTTATGCATATAATGTCTATTTACTTTAATAAAACAAGTCATAAATGAAACAAACTAATGTAATGTTATAAATTATTTGAATTATAGGCTTTGAATGAAAAATCATAATGGATTAGGAAAATAAAAATTATGCTTAACTGGGATGACTAATAATATTGTTTTGTGCATAATCTGTACAATTTATGATATGGATTTTTTGGGCTATTTTTTGTATATTATGTATAACAAGAATGCAAGGTGATTTTACGGATAATAAAGAATAACAATAGGATTAATTTCTATTAGTAAGTATAATTAGATATGATCGGCTGATAAAAATTATTCGTTATTATATATTATCCGATAAATGTTGATTTAAGTGGGGTGATTGAGATGCAGACAGATATATTGATACAAAGTTTCCTAGATGGCGTATATGATGAGAGACTTTTAGATGTGTATGCTGATGAGACGAAAATTTATTATCAAAGAGAACGCTATATCAATGCAATAAAGAAATTCGAGCAGTGCTATAAGCCGGGAGATGTGGAAATATTCAGTGCTCCGGGAAGAAGTGAGATTGGCGGTAACCATACAGATCATCAGAACGGAGAGGTTTTGGCAGCCTCAGTTAATCTTGATACTATTGGGATCGTTAAAAAGACGGATGATAATGTAATCAGATTGGTTTCTGATAACTATGATGAAATCATTATCCGGCTTGATGATGTATCTGTAAAGGAAAAAGAAAAGGAAACAACAAAGGCTTTGATAAAAGGTGTGGTTTCTGGATTTCTTGAGAGAAAATATGCAGTTGGAGGTTTTCAGGCATATATAACAAGTGATGTGCTGATTGGTGCGGGACTTTCATCTTCGGCAGCATTTGAAACTTTGATTGGGACAATTTTATCAGGACTTTATAATTGTGGAACAGTTTCAGCAACAGAGATAGCCATTATTGGACAGTATGCTGAAAATGTTTATTTCGGAAAGCCTTGTGGTCTGATGGATCAGATGGCAAGTTCAATTGGTAATCTTGTACATATTGATTTTGCCAACCCAGAATATCCATATGTAGAAAAAATTGATTTTGATATGGAAAAGTATGGTTATAGGTTATGTATTACAGATACAAAAGGTTCACATGCTGATTTAACAGACGAATATGCAGCAATTCCAAAGGAAATGAAACTGGTTGCAAAATATTTTGGAAAAGAAGTGTTGCGCGACATATCTATAAATGATGTATTGGATAATATTACTGATTTAAGAAAAAAACTTGGAGACAGATCTGTCCTTAGGGCATTGCATTTTATCTATGAAAATAAAAGAGTACAAAAAGAAGTAAGTGCATTGAAAGCAGGAAATATAGGAGCATTTCTAGATGATGTGAAAGCGTCAGGCAATTCTTCTTTTAAATATCTGCAGAATGTTTACTCAAATCAGGATATAAAAAATCAGAATGTATCTTTGGCATTATTTGTAAGCGAAATGTTTTTGGGACAAAATGGTGTATGCAGGGTACATGGAGGAGGTTTTGCTGGAACCATACAGGCGTTTGTGAAGAACGGATATGTGGAGAATTACAAATACGAAATGGATAAAATATTTGGTAAAGATTCTTGTAAAGATTTGAGAATAAGAAAATATGGTGGCATAAAAGTGTTATGAAATAGAAAGAAGGTATTATTATGAGAATCTTGGTTTTAGGCGGAGCTGGTTATATTGGTTCACACACAGTATATGAGCTGGTTGATGCAGGTTATGAAGTAATTGTAGTTGATAATTTGCTTACAGGGTTTAAAGAGGCAGTACATCCTCAGGCAAAGTTTTATGAAGGAGACATAAGGGACAAAATATTCCTTGACAATATTTTATCAAAGGAAAAGATAGATGGTGTTATTCATTTCGCTGCCAGCTCACAAGTTGGAGAGAGTATGAAAAATCCACTGAAATACTATAATAATAATTTATGTGGAACAGAAGTATTGCTTGAAAGTATGGTTGAGCATGGCATTGATAAGATTGTATTTTCATCAACCGCAGCTACATATGGAGAGCCAGAAAGTATACCTATTTTGGAAACGGATCGTACACTTCCAACAAACTGTTATGGTGAAACAAAGTTGTCAATGGAAAAAATGTTTAAATGGACATCTAAGGCGTATAATTTACGATATGTTTCACTTCGGTATTTTAACGCTTGTGGAGCACACCCGAATGGAAAAATCGGAGAGGCACATAATCCAGAAACACATTTGATACCGCTTGTTTTGCAGGTTCCGAACGGAAAGAGAGAATACATATCTGTATTTGGAAATGATTATGACACAAAGGATGGAACCTGTGTAAGAGATTATATCCATGTAAATGACTTAGCTCAGGCACATATCCTTGCAATGGAATATCTCTCAAAAGGTGGAGAAAGCAATATTTTTAATCTTGGTAATGGTGTAGGGTTTACAGTAAAAGAAGTTATTGAGATGGCAAGAAAGGTAACAAATTATACAATTCCTATAAGAGAAGAAGAAAGAAGAGCTGGTGATCCTTCAGTGTTGATAGCATCCAGTGAAAAGGCAAGGAAAGTGCTTGGGTGGAAACCGCAGTATGCAGATCTTGAGACGATTATTTCAACAGCATGGAAATGGCATGTAAATCATCCGGACGGATACTAGGAGGTATAACATGAATGAACTTATTTCAGAATTAGTAGGTTACGGTATTGAAAAAGGATTGGTTGAGGAAGACGATAAAATTTATGTGATTAACAGACTTTTAGAGTTGTTTAGACTTGACAGTTATACTCAGACGGATAAAGCAATCAGACAGTTATCAGAAATTCTATCTGATATGACTGATTATGCCGCGGAGCATGGATTGATACCTGAAAATACAAATGTATACAGGGATTTATTTGATACTAAAATTATGGGGATTTTAACACCTGCACCCTCTGTGGTCAGAGCAAAATTTACAGATTTGTATGTCAAAAATCAAAAAAAAGCAACCGATTTCTATTATCAATTCAGTCAGGATACAAATTATATACGTAAGGACAGAGTTGCAAGAGATAAAAAATGGAAAGCAGACACACAGTATGGCAAGATAGATATTACAATTAATCTTTCTAAACCAGAAAAAGATCCACGGGACATAGCGAGAGCAGCAACTCAAGCAAAGAATGATTATCCTAAATGTTTGTTATGTGCAGAAAATGAGGGATATGCAGGAACACTCTCACATCCGGCAAGGCAAAATCATAGAATTATTCCACTAAAGCTAGATGGACAAGATTATTATATGCAGTATTCGCCTTATGTGTATTATAACGAGCACTGTATTGTGTTTAATGCAAAACATACACCGATGAAGATTGATGAAGCTGTTTTTGTAAAGCTATTGGATTTTGTAAGACAGTTTCCACATTATACACTAGGCTCAAATGCGGATTTGCCGATAGTAGGAGGTTCAATTCTTAGCCATGATCATTTTCAGGGTGGAGCATATACTTTTGCTATGGCAGAAGCTCCATATGAGTATATGTTTGAGATTGCAGGATTTGAAGATGTGACAGCGGGGTGTGTTAAGTGGCCACTGTCAGTCATAAGATTGCAGGGAAGCAGCATTGGAAGACTTGCAAAAGTGTCTGACTATATTTTGCAAAAGTGGCGTGGGTATACGGATGAAGAGGCATTTATTTTTAGTGAAACAGATGGAGTACCACATAATACAATTACGCCAATTGCACGTATGAATGGGAATTTATATGAAATGGATTTGGTTCTCAGAAATAATATTACGACAGAGGACAGGCCATGGGGTGTGTATCATCCAGAGGAAAAACTGCATCACATTAAAAAAGAAAATATTGGATTGATAGAAGTGATGGGGCTTGCAGTACTTCCTTCCAGGCTGAAAAAAGAAATGGATATACTTGCAAAAGCTATTATTGAAGGGAAAAATATTCATGATATAGAGGAAATAAAAATTCATGCTGACTGGGTAGATGAATGGCTGGATTATTATGATATTACAACAGAAAATATAGAGAGTATTATTCAGAAGGAAATTGCAGATTGTTTTGTGCAAGTTCTGGAATGTGCAGGTGTATACAAACGCACAGAAAAGGGATTTGCTGCATTTAAACGGTTTTTGTCAGTACTATAAAAATCTTCACAGTGGTTTTAATAGATCACATCATAGACTTTACAGTGTAAGAAATTCGTAAAAGTAAGCAGACAGAAAGCTGAGGAAAGTTGTAAAACTGTATTCAGATTTTATTTAGGTACTATGGATATAAACATTTATTGTAACTAAAGAAGTTCCGGCATCAACAGAATTAACTGTTACACATACTGTATGTAAAAATAAAAATGATGACAGTTATTTTAAAGATAATACGATAGCTGCTGTAATAAAAACCAATGGAGTTACATTTGAAATCACCAATACTGCCACACCTGATTTTATAAAAAATATTATAGAGAAATTTAGTACAAATATAAACAGAAATGAACACAACCTCCAGAAATGGAGGTTTATGTTTAACAAGGTGTTCACGAAAAGAAAGATAAGAAAAATCATGAAAGAAAGGAAATAGAAAATAATGAACAAACAAGAAAGCGATATCTTGAATACGCTTTTATTGGAACCATTTATCAATCAAAGGATTCTGGCAGAAGTATCAGGTCATTCATTAGGAGTAGTAAACCGTTCACTAAAGGAACTTATCAAAGCTGATTATTTAGATGAATCTATACGTCCAACAGTGAAAGCAATTACAGAATTCAAACAGAAAACTCCACAGCGTGCTGTTATTCTGGCAGCGGGATTCGGTATGCGGATGGTTCCCATTAATACGGAAATGCCAAAAGGTCTTTTGAAAGTCAATGGTGAGCCATTAATTGAACGTATTATCAAGCAGCTTCATGAAGTTGGGATTAAAGAAATTTATGTGGTTGTAGGTTTCATGAAAGAAAAATATGAGTACTTGATTGATGAATATTGTGTAGAACTCGTGGTTAATGCTGATTATGCGGCAAAGAACAATTTACATTCGATCAAACTTGTAAAAGAACATTTGGAGAATGCTTATATTATTCCTTGTGATATTTGGTGTGATCGAAATCCGTTTCATCGCCATGAATTGTATTCCTGGTATATGGTTAGTGACATGGTGGTCAATGAAAGCAATGTTCGCGTTAATCGTAAAATGGAACTGGTAACTGTGCCAGAAAGTTCTGGTGGCAATGCAATGATTGGTATCTGCTATCTGGTAAAAGAGGATGCCGATACAGTTGCGAAATGTATTGAAGAGTTATGTAAAAATCAGCGGTATGATGGGGCATTCTGGGAGGAAGCTCTTTATAACAAGGATCGGATGATAGTACTAGCTCGCGTGGTTCATTCAGCAGATGTAGTGGAAATCAATACTTATGAGCAACTACGGGAAATCGACAGCAATTCTAATCAGTTGAAAACAGATGCAATTCAGGCGATTTGCAATGCTCTAAAAGCAAAGCCGGAAGCGGTTACGGATATTACTGTTTTGAAAAAAGGTATGACAAATCGGTCTTTTCTGTTTACTTGCAAAGGGAAAAAATATATCATGCGTATTCCGGGTGAGGGAACTGACCGGCTTATCAATCGTCGTCAGGAGGCAGCAGTTTATCAAGTTATTGATGGAAAGCACATCTGCGATGATATTGCGTATATCAACCCACAAAATGGCTATAAAATCACGGAATTCTTGGAAGGCGCAAGAGTATGCAATCCATTGAACTACGAAGACGTTAAGAAATGTATGATGCGGCTACATGCGTTCCATGACTTGAAATTAAAAGTAAATCATGAGTTTGATATTTTTTGGCAGACGGAGTTCTACGAAACACTGTGGGATGGAATGCCTTCTATTTATAAGGATTATGAGAAAACAAAAGCAAATGTTTTGTCACTAAAGCCTTATATTGATGCACATGTGGGAGAAAAAGTTCTGACTCATATTGATGCAGTACCGGATAATTTCCTTTTTGTGGAGAAGGACGGAAAAGAAGAAATCAGACTGATTGACTGGGAGTATGCAGGAATGCAGGATCCTCATGTGGACGTTGCAATGTTCTGTATTTATTCTCTTTATAATAAACGTCAGGTTGATCAATTAATTGCAGCCTACTTTACTGAAGGCTGTAGTGATGAGATTAGAATCAAGATTTATTGTTATATTGCAGCTTGCGGACTTTTATGGAGCAACTGGTGTGAGTATAAGAGAAATCTCGGTGTGGAGTTTGGTGAGTATTCGCTTCGACAGTACAGATATGCAAAGGATTACTATCGAATCGTTCAAGAAGAATTGAAAAAGCAAGGGGAGGAAGAGTAAATGCCAAAAGTAGAAAGAGCTATTATTATGGCAGCTGGTTTAGGAAATCGAATGCACCCAGTGACACTGTCAACACCGAAACCGATGGTTAAAGTGAATGGGGTGCGGATGATCGACACAGTCATTGATGGTCTGCATGAAAATGAAATTTATGAAATTTATGTTGTTGTCGGTTATCTTAAAGAACAGTTTGTGACACTTGAAAAGGAGTATTCTGGTGTCAGGTTGATTGAAAATCCATACTATGATACTTGCAACAATATATCTTCCCTTTATGTAGCACGAGAGCATATTGAAAATGCGATTATTCTGGATGGTGATCAGATTATTTATAATCCTGAAATTCTTGCACCAGAATTTGAACGCTCTGGTTATAACAGTGTTTGGACAGATGGTGAAACGGATGAGTGGCTTCAGACTGTTGAGAATGGCATTGTTACGGCATGCAGTCGGACAGGTGGAAAAGGCGGATGGCAGCTGTACAGTATTTCCCGCTGGACTGCAGAGGATGGGAAAAAACTAAAACGTCATCTCGAAATTGAGTTTGAACAAAAGAAGAATCAACAAATCTACTGGGATGATGTGGCGATGTTCTGCTACCCAAAGGAGTATCAATTGGGTATCCGTCCTATGAATAGAGACGATATTATAGAGGTGGATAATCTGAGTGAGCTAATTGCTCTAGATGCCAGCTATAAAAAATATGTGGAGGAAAAGTAAATGAATACTAAAAAAGAACATGGAAAAATAGACTGGATGATAACACTGGTGCCCTTGGCAATCGTAATTGCATTATGTGTTCTATTCTTTTTGACACCAGAACAATCGAATGCAGTACTGAGCCAGATTCGTTTTTTTTTAGGTGATACTTTTGGAACATATTACTTAGTAATTGGATTGGGAATTTTCATTCTTTCTCTGTATATTGCTGGCTCTAAGTACGGTAACATAGTTTTTGGCGAGCAAAATGAGAAGCCGAAGTATTCTTTTTTTGTGTGGGGTTCAATGATGTTCACCTGTGGTCTTGCAGCAGATATTCTGTTCTATTCGTTTTCGGAATGGGTGTTGTATGCAACTGATCCGCATCTGACAGAGATGGGAAGTATTCAGGATTGGGCAGGCGTATATCCACTGTTCCATTGGAGCTTCATTCCGTGGGGATTCTATCTGGTACTGGCTGTTGCCTTTGGCTTTATGCTCCATGTAAGAAAAAGAAACCGTCAGAAATATTCAGAGGCTTGCCGTCCGATTCTTGGAAAGCATACCGATGGCTGGGCAGGTCGCATTATTGACCTGTTAGCTGTGTTCGCACTCCTGGCTGGTACTGCTACCACATTTAGCGTGGCAACACCGCTGATGGCAACTATTATTGGCGAACTGTTCCATGTTGCCGTTAGTCGTACTGTAATCAACATTATTATTCTTCTGATTATCTGCGCTGTATATACATATTCCTTACTGCATGGATTTAAGGGAATCAGCAAGCTGGCAAACATTTGTATTTATATGTTCTTTGGTCTGATTGCCTTTGTGCTGCTGTTTGGTGGAGAAACACGGTACATTATTGAAACTGGTTTTTCTTCACTTGGTCGAATGATACAGAACTTTGTTGATCTGTCTACATTTACTGACCCGCTCCGTACATCGAACTTTCCGCAGAATTGGACGATTTACTATTGGGCTTATTGGATGGTTTGGTGTGTGGCTGCTCCGTTCTTTATCGGAAGCATTTCTCGTGGCAGAACAGTGCGTCAGACAATTCTTGGTGGCTATATATTTGGTGTTGGTTCCACATTGACGAGCTTTATTGTACTGGGTAACTACTCTATGGGAATGCAGGTGACCGGAAAAGCTGACTTTATTGCACAGTATCTGGAGAGCGGTGACCTGTACGGGATGATCGTATCTATCATTAAGACGATGCCGGGTGCGCCTGTTATTATGGTAGTTGTTTTGTTGACAATGATTGCTTTTTATGCGACGTCTTTTGACTCAATTGCATTGACAGCATCCTGCTACAGCTATCACACATTGAGAGATGGTGAGCAACCGAATAAGGTCATTCAGTTGATGTGGTGTATTTTGCTGATTTTGCTTCCGATTGCATTGTTGTTTGCAGAAAGTTCTATGAACAATCTTCAGTCGGTGAGTATTGTGGCGGCATTCCCGATTGGAGTGGTAATTGTGATGATTGCGGTTAGCTTTATGAAGGATGCCAAAAAATATATGGAAAATGTGGAAGAAAAGAAACCAAAGAATTAAAGTTACAAGAGAAAATCTTGTCAAAATGGCTGATTTGTTCTTTGCTCTGTGATATATTTAAAAAATCTAACTTTGGAGTCAATGTGAGACCATGGCTCTTGCTGCTCTGATAAATCAAAAATCTTTTTGATAAATCATACACCTCTATGCGGTGAGCAGTAGGCAACGATCTTATGATTGGCTGAGAAGTGAAGAAGAACCAATTTGTCGCTTATTGTTTTATTTGGAACTTGGCTGAGTTGCATAAAGTTAAAATTCGAAACCATTTATAAGGAAAACAGATATTGAATATCTTGAATTTTTTAAGGCGGATTATCTGCTGGGATGGTTACTGGAGCTGTAATAAGAGATTTTTTGCATATTATACATTGCAATTTAAAGGTGGTTACAGTGATGATGCTAAGTCATGTTACGAAAATATTACGCTTAATGCTTATGAAGAATATATAAGAAAAAATGGTAATATTAAAACTGCGAATACAGCAAAGAATCAATTTTTTTACATTAAGTCATTTATTCTTAGCCGGGCACATAATAAGAATTTTGATATTGGCAGCGGTGTGATTTTGAAGCGGTGTGAGGATATATTAATTGAACGCGACAGAGCTATGAAAACAGCTGATATTAAGAAGATTGTAAGGATTATTAAGCATATTGAGAGGCAGAGAAATGGCGTCAGAAATAAAGCTGTTTTCTTGATTTTGCTATGCTTTGGAATGGAGAGAAGGAGAATCTGCGAATTAAGATGGAGTGATATTGGCGATAATTGTCAGACTATTAAGATAGGAAACGGTAATAACAGCAGATTTATGGTTATGCCGGCAATTTTGCGCAATAGCATAAGAGAATTAAAGGCGATGAAAACTAATAATGCTGAATACATTTTTGGTAATTCCAGAACACAGTGGTTAAAGCCGTTGCCAGAAGGTGGAATTAATGGCATTTTGGAAAGCATTAAGAATATTGACAGAGAGGACAGGTTTTATAATAATTTTTCTCCCGCTAATTTCAGAAAATGGTTATTCAGGTTTATGTTTTTAGAAAATAAACTGCCTTTACAAGATATACTTGTAACTATGAATATTCCTATATGTAATATTGTAAATTATATTTCGGATGATGAGATGATTGCTGGGTATACGGATAGGATTGGGAATGGGGATGGATATATCCTTGAGGATTGGTGTTGGAGGAGTATGAGAGGATCTAATTAACCGTGATAAGCAAATTAAAATAATTGACATTGACAAAAAATATTGATACCATATCAATGATGACTTTATATAATACCAATAGGGTGTCTGCTTACAGTATGTGGTGGATGGTTAGCCGTTGATATAATATCATCAAAAATGGAGAACTTGAAGTGATTTAGATAGAATCTTAAGTGTATCCTCTCTATTTTCTTATTGTTTTATATAGGTATCTATTATTAACATTGAGCCTGCATTTAAGGATAACATGTGGGGCGGAACCAAGTTAAGAATAGTATTTGGCAAGAATGAAATGTGGTATGTAGTTGACTGTGAACCGGGAACATATCTTTATTGCGGATTATTAAGAGATGCCAGTAAAGAAGAGATAAGAGAACGCATTTAAAATAACACAATAACAGAAATCTTATATGTGAAATCCAGCAGTAATGTATACGATGAAGCTTTGAATGAAGCCGCAGCAACTATTGAAGAGGACTCACCAGAAGGCCAGTTGTTAGTAAGCTGCAAATATTTTGAATGTTATAAATATGATATATCCGATTCAGTATCAATTAATGTCGATACAGCTTCTTTCCTCTCTGTGATATTCACGGAAGGATGTGGAACTATACGCGTGGGCGAAGATGTTAAGGCATATAAAACGGGTGATAGTTTCTATATAACTGCAGGTAATAAAACTGTGGAAATAGAGGGAAACGGGGTTGCTATTGTTACAAAGGTTTGATTAAGATGTGAGTATGTATTTGCTTAGTTCTAGTTTTGTTATGGACACAAAATAATGCATGAATTTTTAATTTAATATATATGAAGTTGACCTCCGTTGGTGAAGCATTTGCTTTGCTGGCGGAGTTTTTTTGATATTCTGGAATGTGGTTTGTGATTGGAGCAGATAATTCAGGTAGAGAATTGCAATATTGATTGATAAACGGATTATAATATGTTAATATTTAGGCAAGTCGGATTGTGAAAATAATTGTTTGGATTAATTCAAAGATACATAGGGTAAGGAGTAATGTACTATGGGTAAGGTTGGGTTAATTCAAGTTGTAAAACGAAGTCCCCTTGGGGACTGGGATATTTGATGGGAGAGAGGTTGATGAGGCCTCTCTTGAAGTGTTGGTTATATTATTTATTTTAAAGGTTTCTAAATATAAATTAATAAATATTCTACTAGATAATTATGAAATAGTTACTGTTAGTCTTGGTGTAGATAACAAAAAAATTAAGTACATATTTATTTAGATAGTTTGACAGTAGTAGGTGAAAAATGTATTCAAAATATGAACTTATAATATCAGATTTTTTTTATAATAAAGAATTAAATAGACATATTGAAAGTGGTAAAAAGATTTATAACAGGCATGAAAAAATGGCGAGGAAAGCATTAAAGGAGTTTATATATGATAATGGGCATATTGATGGAACAAGTATGAAAAATAATTGGTTTCAGATGGAAGAAGTAGATGTTTTTATTTCTCATTCGCATCGAGATGTTAATAAAGTACAAGCATTTGCAGGTTGGCTATATGATGAATTTGGATTAACGGCATTTATTGATTCCTGTGTTTGGGGATATTGTGACGAGCTATTAAAACAGATTGATGATATGTATTGCAAAAAGAAAGAGGATAAAACATATAATTATAATCTGAGAAATTATACGACAAGTCATGTGCATATTATGTTATCAACTGCATTGACAGAGATGATTGATAAAACAGAGTGCATTATGTTTTATAATACACCTAATTCTATATCGTTAGGGGATGATATAAGTGTATTACAAAAAGAAAAGAAAAAGGTAACACTTTCTCCGTGGATATATCATGAATTGGCAATGACATCTTTCATAAGAAAAAGTAAACCTAATAGAGAAAATAATTTAATTAAATCTAGAATTATACATAATGCATACAGTGAAAGTAATACTATTAATATAGAACATGGCGTCGATGAATATTTAGATAAAATGATTACTATTTCTAATAAGGAATTGAAAATGTGGGAAAATTATTATTCAATTTTATCAAATAAATTGGTTGGCGATGATATTTCATGGTTGCAAGAACATGAAGATATATATCCGCTTGATGTGTTATATCAGTTGCCGTTGTTGTCTAAAGGCTAAATAAGAGAGGAGAGTAAAAATGGATAAGAAATTTAAACATTTGGATATGATTCAGAATATTATAAATCGTATGGCTAGTAATTCATTTAAGCTAAAAGGCTGGGCAGTAACATTGGTAGCAGGAATTTTTGCTCTGGCAAGTAAAGACGCAGATAAAAATTATTTTTTTGTTGCTTATATTCCAATACTAATTTTTTGGGGATTAGATTCATATTATTTACAGCAAGAGAGACTTTATCGGTCTTTGTATGAAAAAGTAAGAATAATGGGAGAAAAAGATATTGATTTTTCTTTAATGGTTACAAAAAATGAATTTATGAATGATAAAAATGGTTATTTTAGAGTTTTGCTTTCCAAGACAGAAATATGGTTTTATCTTCCATTAGCAATAGTTTGTGCAGGAATAATTATAATTACACATGTATAGATAATTATTCAAAGCATTATTATGGGGATTTTTTTGTTTTATATAAATATTCATATTGAATAATTAAAATATACATTAATGAAGATTATGGATAAAGACACAATATATTAATTGACAAAACATAATGAGGGAGAAATACAATGCATATAAATAGAATACATATTAAAAATTTTAGAAATTATAATGATTTTACTATGGACTTTAGAAAAGGACTCAATGTGATTATTGGCTCAAATAATTCCGGAAAAACTGGTTTGTTATATGCTATTAATCTGCTTAATGTGCCTTCTTCAATCTCAATAGATGACTTTAATAAGAATAATTTGCAAAAATATAGTGAATTGTATGCAGAGAATCCACCTGAAATTGTTATTGAATACTACATCAGTCATAGAATTGTAGAAGATGATACTAATGATGAAAGCATAATAAGACTCATACCATTTTTAGGTATAAAGGAATTTGAAGGAAATAGAACTGAAAAAGATGGGAAAGTTGAATATAATATCGCTGCGAAAATAAAATCGGTATTTTCTTTAGATGTTAAATATTTGGACGATTATAAACGGGAATATAAATTAATTAAAGATTATAAAGGTTATTTTATGATGTTGAATCGCTTTGTTGAGAGATATTATTCTTGGAGTTATACTAATGGAATTACTGATACAAAAGCTGAACAAAAAATGGCAACAAACGTGTTTGATATACGATTTATTGAAGCTGAGCGAACAAGTGAAGAAGTAAGAAAAGAAACTAAGCGAGAAATAAATGCTTTTATAAAAGATGTAGAGCATGCTGCACAATTAGATGGCTTAAAAGAACAAGTTTCAAATGATTTAAGAAATATTTTGAGCGATACGCTAACTAAGTTATCGAACTTATTTGAAAATGAAAATAATGAGATTGGATTAAAAAAAGGTAATGTTTCAATTGACTCTGATGTAAAGGTCGATTTTTCTGTTTCAGATGCTTATATAACTGAAGTAAAAGATACAAAAGGAGATTTTGTATTACCACTTCAATATAATGGACTTGGATATAATAATTTAATTAATATTTATATGATGATAAAATTGACAGAAATTCAAAAAGGACGGGATTTTAAGATTTTATGTTTAGAGGAACCAGAAGCACACCTGCATCCTGCAATGCAATACAAATTATTCAAATACCTTAAAAGTTTAGATAAAAATGATGAGTTAAATCAGCAGATATTTGTAACTACACACTCAAGTAACATTTCTGCAGTAGCAGGTATAGATAATATGTTTATGCTTTCATACGAAAGAAACAATGGTGAATCAGATTGTTGCCAACAGAGTTTGGAAGAACAATTTAAGGATGTAGATGGAGAAAATAAAAAGAGTGAAGCAAAGAATCATTTAACAAAATTTTTAGACGTTACACGTTCTGATATGCTATTTGCAGATAAAGTAATTTTGGTAGAGGGAATTGCAGAAAAACTATTAATGCCTTTATTTATGGAAGCATGTGGATGTTCATATGAAGATGAGCATATTTCTATAGTAGAAATAGGTGGAAAACATTTTGAACATTTTATAGAGTTATTTAATGGAAATTCTGTAAATAAAAAAGTACTCTGTATTACGGATAGAGATTTTGAATGGATTGAAAATGATGGTAAATTGAATTCCTATAAAGAGTATAAAGAACAAGAAATATCACATATTAAAAAATTAAATGAAAGATTTAATATTGATAATCTTTATATAAGTACACAATCTGCTGGAGGTAGAACGTTTGAAGATGAATTATTTATAACTAATATGTTGAATAATGTTGATGTTGCAAAAATTATATTTAAAAATACAATATGTGATACATTAAAAGATTTTTTTGATAAATATTGTTTTGATATTAATGCATGGAGTGCAAACAAAAATAAAATAGATAAAAGATCGCTTAAACTTGTAGATAAATACTTGAATGCTTTTAATAAAAGAAGTGATATGAGTACTGAAAATACAAAATTTTATAGTGAACTGATATTTGCGGAACTGTTTTTATATTATGCTGGAAGTAAAAAGGGGGATGTTGCATTAAATTTATTGACAGATGAGAATTTGTATAATACAGATGGAAGCACAAAGATAGCAGTTCCAGAATATATACAGGAGGGATTGAAATGGTTAATGAAATAACATCTGGCTATATTTTTAACAAAGAACAATTACAAACACATTCAAAAATATATGCAGGTCCCGGTGCAGGAAAAACACATTTTCTAGTTGAAAATGTTAAAAATATTATTACAAATAATGATGCTATAGCTAAAAGTAAATCAAGAAAAATGCTTTGTATTACCTATACAAATGCGGCAGTAGATGAAATACGTAAAAGGCTTGAACGTTATATAGATTATGTTGAGGCGTATACTATACATGGATTTATAATAGAGCATATAATCAAACCATTTCAAAGAGATTTGATTGACATAATGAAATCGGATTTTAATATATCTGTTTCGGAAAAAGGAAAAATTACTTCTCAAATTGAAGGTTTAGGTATTTTGCATGGAATTGATAAAGAAGAAATCTTTAATTATATAAAAAGAACAAATCCAGGGAAATTTGATACAGATGAGTTTAATTATAGTAAAAAAATAATGAGCGATGTAGAAGTTGATAATAATAAGTTTTTATCATCAATTTCAACTGGAGAATTTTCTTATGAATTAAAGGCATCAAATAAAATTAATAAAGAACATATAGTTCCTATAAAACAGTATATATGGTCTGTAGTTAGGAAACTTACTCATGACGAGATTTTATATTTTGGATATAGAATTTTAGAAAAGAATCCGACTGCATTATATGCAATGCGTGTCAAATTTCCGTTTATATTTATTGATGAGTTTCAAGATACAAATCCTTTGCAGACATTAATTGTAAAATTGATAGGTCAAAAATCATCTAAGATTATTGTTGTAGGAGATATTGCTCAATCAATATATAGCTTTCAGGGGGCTAAACCATCTGATTTTAAAAGTTTTTGTATTGATTCAGAAAGTGATAATGTCTATTCTATAAGTGGAAATAGACGGTCGACAGAAAATATAGTGAATTTTTGTGATTTTTTAAGAAAAGCAGATACGAGTGTTACGCAAAATAGCATTAAAATATATGCTAATGATGAAGCGAAGAGAATATCTGAGTCAAAAAAAATACATTTTATTATTGGGGAATCTGATGAAAATAGAAAAATTATTAATGAAATTATAAATGAAGGAGCTGTTGTTTTGACAAGAGCATGGGCAGCAGCTTTTGATTATATTCAAAATATAGAGGAAAGTCAGGCAGCAATATTAAAAAAAATATATAATAGCTATTATAACACGCCTATAAATATTAGGGATGAAATAGTTGAACATAACAACGTTAAATGGGTAAGAGCATTTAGATTTATTTTTAAATTATGGGAGAGCTTTAAAAATGGCTCATTTATTGATATGCTTTCCGCTTTGCAAATATACTTACAAATTGATGCTAAATATATAACACCAAAGTTTATATTTAGGCTTAATAATATGTTAAGAAATGTTTTTGATAATATTAATGATTCATCAATAACATATGAAATAATACAGAAATTTAATAATCAGTTATTAAACGTGGAGTATGCTGATTTAAAAGAATTATTTAAGGGGAACATTAATGAAATCTCTGTATTTGATGAACAAGATAGAGATGAGTTAACAAATAATGTAAAAACTTTAAGATGGGATACGTCATACAAATTGTTTACCGAGGTTTTTTCAGCGAATAGTAAATATATGACTACACATCAAGCAAAAGGCTTGGAATGGGACAAGGTGATTGTAAGTTTAACACCTACACGACGAGATAACATTAATATTTCAGATGTTTTTTCTAAACCACAATTAACTGAGGAAAATAGTTCAGATGAATTTATGCGCATGTATTATGTTGCTTGTAGCAGGGCTAAAGAAGATTTGTATATACATATTCAAAGCGGGTGTACTAAGGAGGTTATAGTTAGTAATTTGAATGAATACATACGAAATACAAATTGTAAATTAGAGTATGAGTTTCTGCCAATATAAAATGTTTATAGCTGATTCTTGACTGACACTACATTTCATAATGTGATGTGTATATGATTAATAATCATTTGCTAAAATAATAGCACAAACTACAGGTTGTGACTTTAATGTGTTTTCTTAATATAAAGATAATTATTAATATAAAGTGAATGGAAAAAGAATAATGAAATGCGTGGAGAAATATATAAGAATTATATGGCAAATTATTAGATGAAAATTTTTTGAAATATAGAAATGATTTTTAAAATACCATTAATGATATTAAATCAGAAGTTAATCATTAATGGTATTTTTATTGTCTTTAAATAAAGTTGAATTTTTAAAAGTCAAGGTACTTGGGTTGGAGCGTTTACTATTAAGCAAGCAATTGATAATACTTAAATTGCTATATTTCATTGGATTACATGATGTAGGTTAATATTATGTGCCGAAAGAACAAATGTTCTTGCACTATTCATTAGAATGATATATAATAACCAATAGATAATTTGCATTATTAATGTTGACATTGGAAGTTGGTAATGGTATCATCTTAATACATTAAGAGAATATTTTTTGATGTATAGAATATATTATTATGGAACGTACTCCGGTGTCCTTCGGGCCCGGGGTCTTTTTTATTTTTGGGGGAATTTTTATGGATAAGGTATTCAAGACTTATGATGAACAAATAGCACTTTTGAATTCCAGGGGAATTGAAATATCTACTTCGATTGAAAGGAGTGACGCAAAAAAGGCGCTTCAACATTATGGGTATTATAATCTTATTAATGGATATAAAATGCCTTTTTTGGTAAAAGATTTAGAAGAAAGTGCTGATGATAAATACAAAAAAGGTACAAAGATAAATGAAATAAAAGCACTTTATAACTTTGATGCAAGAATTAGAAGAATATTTTTTAAGTATATACTTTTAATTGAAACAAATATTAAAAATCTTATAGCTTATACGTTTTCTCAGGCTCATCCACAGGAAAACTATTTGGTTTATACGAATTTTAATAGGAATCTGCGGGACTCTAATAAATTAATAACTAATTTAATATCTGATATTCAACGTCAGATAAGTAGTCGTGTTTCAGATCCATGCATATCTCATTATTTAAAGGAGCATGGATATATTCCATTATGGGTGCTTAATAGTATATTAACATTAGGAACAATCAGCAATTTTTATAAGGTCATGAATCAAAAAGAAAGACAGGAGATATCCAAAATATTTAAAATACAAGATAATGAACTTGAAAATATTTTGATGTATATAACTTCTATTAGAAATTTTTGTGCACATAATAATAGACTTTATTGCTATAGAACTAAAAAGCCATTAACAGATTTGTCAATTCATGATGAGTTAAATATTCCTAGAACTTCACAGGCAAAAAATGAGTATGCATATGGAAAAAGAGACTTATTTGCTACAGTGTTAGCTATGAAAACATTGTTATCGGATATGGATTTTAAAAAGTTTTTGAAAGAAATTAACAATGCTCTTAATATATTTCGTCCTAGAATGAGAGTGATTGAAGAAAAAGAATTATTATCATACATGGGATTTCCAGAAGACTGGCGAGAATCTCTGCTTAAGATAAAGACTGATTGTTTTGAGGGGAATGATAAGGTATAGGTTAAAAGATTAGAAATAAAATTTGATGAATTATAATTAATTTAAGGTGACACATACATGAAATTCTATCATAAAATTTTTAAAAATAACCCGGATTTGTCAACTTATCTTGAAAATGTAGAACCACTCGCAGCATATGCTGAAGAGTTGTTGAATCTTCTGACTCAGGCTAAAGATATAGATGAACTTCATAAAGCAAAGTGTTCAATTCTAAGAGATTTTAGGGAAATTTACATTTTTGATATGAAAGATGCTGAGTTTCCAGAGCCAGAGGGGCATTTTGATAGTGAAGAAGAGAAAAACACATTTATAAAGAATAAAATTTTATTGCATGATGTGACTAGGTATCTGGGAAGTGTGTATAAGAAGTATCATATTTTGATTTATGAGAAGAGTGGAATGCTTCCAGTAATTGAGTTGAAAAATCTGGCTATAGATTATAATGAGATTTATATAAAAGCCATGCATGATTATATTAATGCCATTGAAAATGGAATGACGCATGCTGTAACAGCCAGTTTTGGACTGCCTTCGTTAATTGAACGAGGTTTGGCGATAAATCTGCAGAATAGAATGTTATATAAGTGCATATGTGAATTACCTGATGAAAAGAATTTGAAAGTGAGCCTTACCTCGGAAGAGAAAAGATATGTACGAGCTTTTTGTGAAAATACTGATAAGATTCTTTTTAATGCAAGGGAAAATTATGTGATGGGGAAAATGTATAATATTTTTGTGCGGGAAGGTGCGCTTGAACCGTCATTAGAAAATGAAATGATATTGACAGGTGTTGGACACAAAAATAAAAAGAAATTAACCAGAACTTTAGGCTCAATGCTTAAGTCTGAATTTGCGCAAAAAGAGATTATACCTGAATATCTGGAAATTATGGAAGATATTTTCGGGAAACTTAATATAAGAAATTGCATTATGCATGGTTTGGAGGAAACATTTGATTACCTGAATATAGGGTTGGTGTCTATAATGTTTCAATTGTTGTGGGATATTGCGGAATGTGAGATATTTAAAGATTGATTGCGTGATTGGTTAGGATAGATGTATCAATAGAAAATGGATATTAAGAGCGTGCAGAAGCTGTCAGATGTTAAAAATTCCTATAAACATATAAATCCGTATTTACAAAGTAAAATGATGATGCTATACTTACTAAACAAAGTGGATTATAAGTTTATTGCAAATATGAGGATAATGTGATGAAGACAATTAGCGATAGAATTTTTGAATTACTAAAAGAAAAAGGAATGAGCCAGAAAGAATTTTCTGCAAGAACAGGTATAGCACAAAGTTCAATTAGCGATTGGAAAAAGAAAAGAACTAATCCGGTCAGTGATAAAATTCTAATTATATGTGAGGTACTTGAAGTAACACCTTATGATTTGTTGTCGGGTGCTGAACATACAGGAAACAGAAGTCGTACTAATGATACATATGTAATAAGCAAAGGAACAGATATAGGTGTATTGGTAGAGTCTTATCAGCAGTTAAGTACAGAACAGCAGAAAAGGCTGATTGGGTATTTGGATGCTATAAAGGGACAATGTTAATATGTTAAAATAGAATTGACCAAGTTTTATTTTGATGATAGACTTGTTTTATTCTATATGTTGTTTATATAAGGAAGTATATGGGTAAGTTACAATTTATAGAAGTTGATAATAAAGTTGAAGATGCTACATTTGATTGTGGGATTGAATCAATAAATAATTATATAAGAGAATCATATTATCCTCACATTGTTCAAAATGCTTATACATATAGTATAATGTATAAAGATATTATTTTAGGCTATTATCAAATTATGTTTAGGGAAATTAAACTTGAAGATTTTCCAGAAGAAATATCTGATTATAGTACAGAGATAAATAATAGTAAATTGTCTGCTGTACATATTAGATTTATAGCTATAGATGAAAAATATCAAAAGAATGGGATAGGAACAGCAGTCTTACATACAATAATAGAAAAAGTTAGGCAACTTTCGATTTTTTGGCCTATAAGGGTAATAACCATTGATGCTGAGCTGGATTTAATAGGCTGGTATAGTGAAATTGGTTTTAATAAGATGATTCATAATACTGCAGGACAGGATGGAACGACAGAAGCTATGTACTTTGACTGTATGAATCACATGAATCAATTGAAAGAATATTTAGATAGTAAAATATGATTAAAGGAGATTGTTTATATGGCTAGTGAAGTTGTTGACACAATTATATTATCAGGAGAGGATTCAATTAATTTTGCTAATAATTTATTTAGACCATCAATGGATTCTTTACATTCAAATTCTCAAATACTTGCATCTATTGAAAAAAATATTCATATTACAGATACAAATAATGGGTTTGTGGCTGATATTGCGGATTTAGATTTGGATTTTTTGGACAAAATTGGCAAAGAAGAAAAGAAATTTAATATAGAAGTTACTATTGATGTAAATGTTGATACTGTTTTTTATAATAATGAGGAGCAGAATAATGATTTAACATGGGTTGTTAGTAATAATGATTGTTATGGAAAGCCAGAAGATAGTGGGTATTTATCATATGCAGCATAGAGGAGTATAGTATGGAAAGTGCATTTCAGTTTACCAATCCGGCATTATCAGGTTTGGAATTTTGGATTAATAAGAATTTTAATGGAGAAAAAGATACTAAAATACAGATTAGAATGAATATGTCTGTTAAAGTTGCCAAGAAAGAAAATTTAAATGAAGCAATAGTTGAGTTGGATGTTGAAATAGGAGAAAAGAATGATGATATTCCATTTTACATAAAAGCTATAGAAGGGGCTAACTTTAGATGGAATGATGAATTAGATGATAATATGATTGATAGATTGTTGAATCAGAATGCTCCATCATTGCTATTATCTTATTTAAGACCGATTGTGGCACAAGTAACATCAGCTTCAAAATATGGAATATATAATATTCCTTTTGTTAATTTTACCAAACCTATGAATTGAATAGAGAGTATGAGATATAAAGAAAAATATTGGACATTGTCTCGGACTTAGTTATTATTGTGTTTTATATATGAATCTCCTATAATAATCGTATGAAATTAAAAAGTTTGAAAGCTGAAATTTAAACCGCCAATACACGATAAAAGGAGAACCCATGAAGGAATACGATAAATATCTAAAGTTATTAAAGGAGAAATATCCCACAAAACAGTCAGTTTACCGAGAACTTATCAACCTGAATGCAATTATGAATCTGCCAAAAGGAACAGAGCATTTTATGAGTGACCTTCATGGGGAATATGATGCATTTTACCATATAATTAATAATTGTTCGGGAGTAATTAGAGAGAAGGTAGCGATGCTGTATGGAGATGAACTTACCATATATGAGCAGCAGGAGCTGTGCACTCTTATATATTATCCTAGAGAGAAGCTTTCTGTACTTATGGATGAGAATAAGGTGAATGATGAATGGTACAGAAATGTACTTAACCAGCTGATTCAGATTGCAAAGCTTCTGTCTTCTAAGTACACAAGATCCAAGGTGCGAAAAGCAATGCCTGTGGATTTTGCATATATCATTGATGAACTTATTCATGCGCAGAAGGATGAAGATGACAACAGGAGTGTGTACCACAGACAGATTATGGAAACAATTCTGAGCCTTCATAATGGCGATGAATTTCTTGTTGCTCTTACTGATCTGATTAAAAGACTGGCTGTGGACCATCTTCATATACTTGGGGACATATATGACAGAGGACCACATGCAGATAAGATATTAGATCTTCTGATGGAACATCACAGCGTTGATATCCAGTGGGGAAATCATGACATATTGTGGATGGGAGCTTTTTGCGGCAATCCGGTGTGTATGGCACTTGTAGTCAGAAATAATATTAAGTACAAAACTATGTCAATTCTTGAGAATGGTTATGGAATAAGCCTAAGGTTTCTTCTACAGTTCGCAGTTAATACATATTCAGATAAAAATGTTGATGACGCAGTCTATAAAGCTATTTCTGTGATTCTATTCAAGCTTGAAGGGCAGCTTATTAAGAGGCACCCGGAATACAGAATGGAAGGAAGACTTCTGCTGGATAAGATGAATCTGGATAGAGGAACAGTAAGAATAGGGGATAAGGATTATTTTCTTAATACTAATGAATTTCCAACTGTTGACATGAATAATCCATATGAGCTTACTATGGAAGAAATGTTTCTGATGGGGAGATTCAGGGCAGATTTCATTAACAGTATGGCACTTGAAAAGCATATTAATTTCTTATATGAAAAAGGCAGCATTTATAAGATTCATAATGGAAATCTTCTGTTTCACGGTTGTGTGCCACTTGATGAACAAGGGGTGTTTGATGGAATTGTTGTGGATTGCAAGTCGTATTCAGGTCGTGAGTATCTTGATTATTGCGAGTCAATGGTAAGGCAGGCAAGAACCGGTGATTCAGATGCAGTTGATTTTATGTGGTTTTTGTGGAGTAATATATTATCACCAGTGACTGGAAGGTGTATCAAAACATTTGAACGAACTTTCCTCGACAAGGATAGAAATGCTGACTATAAGAAGGCAATTGAAGAGGATAAGAATCCCTACTATGTTCAGTATGAAAATGAAAGAATCTGTAAAATGATTTTGAGGGAGTTTAATCTTTATAATGAGAATGCACACATTATTAATGGACATACTCCTGTCAGGACAAAGGAGGGGCAGCACCCTGTAAGGGCTGGTGGAAAATTGATTGTTATAGATGGCGGTTTCTGTGAAGGATATCATGCTGCCACAGGGATAGCCGGTTATACACTTATTTATAATTCTCATGGAATGAAGATTAAAGAACATCATCCGTTTATGAGTATTAATATGGCAATTAATAGTAACAGGGACATTGAGTCTGAATCACAGGTTGTTTATGTGGAAAAGCAGCGGGTGTTTGTAAAGGATACTGATAACGGAAAGCAGATTGCGGAGGAGATTAATGATTTAATGAATCTGCTGAAGGTGTATAATTCATAAAATATGTGTAAATATGTAAGATATATAATGATTTCCACTTGATTTCTATCCCTGATAGAATGTAAAATTAAATGATAATCAGATTATTATTACAAGGAGTTGCAGCATGGAAATTTATGAAATGATTGATCTGCAGGATTGTCCAAGATGTTTTGGACCTTCTATATTAGAAGAGGAAAATCACTCTTATTATGTGATGTGTATGGATTGCGGCTGCCAGTCAGCATCATTTAGTTTCAAAAATGATGAAGACAGGCTTGATGCAGCTAAAAGGACAGCAGAATTGTGGAATAGCGGCAAGGTGATATTCACAGGCCGTTCGGAATAGATATTGGAGGGAGATTTTAATTTATGAAGAGCAAAGAAGAACTTTTTAATATGCCGATAGTTGAACTGAGAGAATATATGAATTCTCTTTCTAATCCGGAAATACAGGAAGTGGCAAAGATATTTGAGGAAGATGATATAGAAAGAGATCCGCTTGAACTTCTTACGGCGTCTAAGCTTTTTGATTATATGAAATATGCAAATGGTTCGGTGAATATTGAGTTTTAGTTGTTTAAGATTTTGAAATGATTTTTCATACGTTGTATGAGAATAAATATTAATCAGGAGGATTATTAATGAAAATAGCAGTAACATACGAGAATGGTCAGATTTTTCAGCATTTCGGACATTCTGAGAGCTTTAAGATTTATGAGGCAGAAGGAAAGAATATTGTCCGTGCAGAGGTAATTGGCACTGATGGAGCTGGTCATAGCGCATTGGCAGCTGTTCTTAAGGATAAAGGTGTAGATGTTCTTATATGTGGCGGAAT
>OKVF01000887.1_pt1 | contig 28277 bp, 22 predicted proteins | sample 1604831 | NCBI WGS metagenome assembly OKVF01 (sample SAMN01760980, study PRJEB22395) | human gut metagenome
CGCCAGTTTGCCATTGAAAAAGGTGCCCCCGCCCTCCGCGCGATGACCTTTATCGAACGTGCGGCGATGCTTAAAGCGGTCGCTAAACATCTGCTGAGTGAAAAAGAGCGTTTCTATGCTCTTTCTGCGCAAACAGGCGCAACGCGGGCAGACAGTTGGGTTGATATTGAAGGTGGCATTGGGACGTTATTTACTTACGCCAGCCTCGGTAGCCGGGAGCTGCCTGACGATACGCTGTGGCCGGAAGATGAATTGATCCCCTTATCGAAAGAAGGTGGATTTGCCGCGCGCCATGTACTGACCTCGAAGTCAGGCGTGGCAGTGCATATTAACGCCTTTAACTTCCCCTGCTGGGGAATGCTGGAAAAGCTGGCACCAACGTGGCTGGGCGGAATGCCAGCCATCATCAAACCAGCTACCGCGACGGCCCAACTGACTCAGGCGATGGTGAAATCAATTGTCGATAGTGGTCTTGTTCCCGAAGGCGCAATTAGTCTGATCTGCGGTAGTGCTGGCGACTTGTTGGATCATCTGGACAGCCAGGATGTGGTGACTTTCACGGGGTCAGCGGCGACCGGACAGATGCTGCGAGTTCAGCCAAATATCGTCGCCAAATCTATCCCCTTCACTATGGAAGCTGATTCCCTGAACTGCTGCGTACTGGGCGAAGATGTCACCCCGGATCAACCGGAGTTTGCGCTGTTTATTCGTGAAGTTGTGCGTGAGATGACCACAAAAGCCGGGCAAAAATGTACGGCAATCCGGCGGATTATTGTGCCGCAGGCATTGGTTAATGCTGTCAGTGATGCTCTGGTTGCGCGATTACAGAAAGTCGTGGTCGGTGATCCTGCTCAGGAAGGCGTGAAAATGGGCGCACTGGTAAATGCTGAGCAGCGTGCCGATGTGCAGGAAAAAGTGAACATATTGCTGGCTGCAGGATGCGAGATTCGCCTCGGTGGTCAGGCGGATTTATCTGCTGCGGGTGCCTTCTTCCCGCCAACCTTATTGTACTGTCCGCAGCCGGATGAAACACCGGCGGTACATGCAACAGAAGCCTTTGGCCCTGTCGCAACGCTAATGCCAGCACAAAACCAGCAACATGCTCTGCAACTGGCTTGTGCAGGCGGCGGTAGCCTTGCGGGAACGCTGGTGACGGCTGATCCGCAAATTGCGCGTCAGTTTATTGCCGACGCGGCACGTACGCATGGGCGAATTCAGATCCTCAATGAAGAGTCGGCAAAAGAATCCACCGGGCATGGCTCCCCACTGCCACAACTGGTACATGGTGGGCCTGGTCGCGCAGGAGGCGGTGAAGAATTAGGTGGTTTACGAGCGGTGAAACATTACATGCAGCGAACCGCTGTTCAGGGTAGTCCGACGATGCTTGCAGCTATCAGCAAACAGTGGGTGCGCGGTGCGAAAGTCGAAGAAGATCGTATTCATCCGTTCCGCAAATATTTTGAGGAGCTACAACCAGGCGACAGCCTGTTGACTCCCCGCCGCACAATGACAGAGGCCGATATTGTTAACTTTGCTTGCCTCAGCGGCGATCATTTCTATGCACATATGGATAAGATTGCTGCTGCCGAATCTATTTTCGGTGAGCGGGTGGTGCATGGGTATTTTGTGCTTTCTGCGGCTGCGGGTCTGTTTGTCGATGCCGGTGTTGGTCCGGTCATTGCTAACTACGGGCTGGAAAGCTTGCGTTTTATCGAACCCGTAAAGCCAGGCGATACCATCCAGGTGCGTCTCACCTGTAAGCGCAAGACGCTGAAAAAACAGCGTAGCGCAGAAGAAAAACCAACAGGTGTGGTGGAATGGGCGGTAGAGGTATTCAATCAGCATCAAACCCCGGTGGCGCTGTATTCAATTCTGACGCTGGTGGCCAGGCAGCACGGTGATTTTGTCGATTAATCGGTGAATGAAGGGCAACGGCCAATAGTTGCCCTTTTATTTCACTAAGTTTTGTGACGTTGTCACATTATGCATGATGTGTACATCTATTTTCAGGGCACCCACTGTATGAAAAGCTGGCACACCTGCCAAACAACCTGGCAGGTGCAGGCAATCCCCTTTGCATCAGTACTGATAATGTGAACCTGACTAAACCGCCCACAGAGCGCGGTTGCTAACAAGAACACAACATCTGACGAGGTTAATAATGGGAAGCCCCTCTCTGTATTCTGCCCGTAAAACAACCCTGGCGTTGGCAGTCGCCTTAAGTTTCGCCTGGCAAGCGCCGGTATTTGCCCACGGTGGTGAATCGCATATGGTGCCAATGGATGAAACGCTTAAAGAATTTGGTGCCGATGTGCAGTGGGACGACTACGCCCAGATCTTTACCCTGATTAAAGATGGCGCGTACGTGAAAGTGAAGCCTGGTGCGCAAACAGCAATTGTTAATGGTCAGCCTCTGGCACTGCAAGTACCGGTAGTGATGAAAGACAATAAGGCCTGGGTTTCTGACACCTTTATTAACGATGTTTTCCAGTCCGGGCTGGATCAAACCTTTCAGGTAGAAAAGCGCCCTCACCCACTTAATGCGCTAACTGCGGACGAAATTAAACAGGCCGTTGAAATTGTTAAAGCTTCCGCGGACTTCAAACCCAATACCCGTTTTACTGAGATCTCCCTGCTACCGCCAGATAAAGAAGCTGTCTGGGCGTTTGCGCTGGAAAACAAACCGGTTGACCAGCCGCGCAAAGCCGACGTCATTATGCTCGACGGCAAACATATCATCGAAGCGGTGGTGGATCTGCAAAACAACAAACTGCTCTCCTGGCAACCCATTAAAGACGCCCACGGTATGGTGTTGCTGGATGATTTCGCCAGTGTGCAGAACATTATTAACAACAGTGAAGAATTTGCCGCTGCCGTGAAGAAACGCGGTATTACTGATGCGAAAAAAGTGATTACCACGCCGCTGACCGTAGGTTATTTCGATGGTAAAGATGGCCTGAAACAAGATGCCCGGTTGCTCAAAGTCATCAGCTATCTTGATGTCGGTGATGGCAACTACTGGGCACATCCCATCGAAAACCTGGTGGCGGTCGTTGATTTAGAACAGAAAAAAATCGTTAAGATTGAAGAAGGTCCGGTAGTTCCGGTGCCAATGACCGCACGCCCATTTGATGGCCGTGACCGCGTTGCTCCGGCAGTTAAGCCTATGCAAATCATTGAGCCTGAAGGTAAAAATTACACCATTACTGGCGATATGATTCACTGGCGGAACTGGGATTTTCACCTCAGCATGAACTCTCGCGTCGGGCCGATGATCTCCACCGTGACTTATAACGACAATGGCACCAAACGCAAAGTCATGTACGAAGGTTCTCTCGGCGGCATGATTGTGCCTTACGGTGATCCTGATATTGGCTGGTACTTTAAAGCGTATCTGGACTCTGGTGACTACGGTATGGGCACGCTAACCTCACCAATTGCTCGTGGTAAAGATGCCCCGTCTAACGCAGTGCTCCTTAATGAAACCATCGCCGACTACACTGGCGTGCCGATGGAGATCCCTCGCGCTATCGCGGTATTTGAACGTTATGCCGGGCCGGAGTATAAGCATCAGGAAATGGGCCAGCCCAACGTCAGTACCGAACGCCGGGAGTTAGTGGTGCGCTGGATCAGTACAGTGGGTAACTATGACTACATTTTTGACTGGATCTTCCATGAAAACGGCACTATTGGCATTGATGCCGGTGCTACGGGCATCGAAGCGGTGAAAGGTGTTAAAGCGAAAACCATGCACGATGAGACGGCGAAAGATGACACGCGCTACGGCACGCTTATCGATCACAATATCGTGGGTACTACACACCAACATATTTATAATTTCCGCCTCGATCTGGATGTAGATGGCGAGAATAACAGCCTGGTGGCGATGGACCCAGTGGTAAAACCGAATACTGCCGGTGGCCCACGCACCAGTACCATGCAAGTTAATCAGTACAACATCGGCAATGAACAGGATGCCGCGCAGAAGTTTGATCCGGGCACGATTCGTCTGTTGAGTAACCCGAACAAAGAGAACCGCATGGGCAATCCAGTTTCCTATCAAATTATTCCTTATGCAGGTGGTACTCACCCGGTAGCAAAAGGTGCCCAGTTCGCGCCGGACGAGTGGATCTATCATCGTTTAAGCTTTATGGACAAGCAGCTTTGGGTAACGCGTTATCATCCTGGCGAGCGTTTTCCGGAAGGCAAATATCCGAACCGTTCTACTCATGACACCGGTCTTGGACAATACAGTAAAGATAACGAGTCGCTGGACAACACCGACGCCGTTGTCTGGATGACCACCGGCACCACACATGTGGCCCGCGCCGAAGAGTGGCCGATTATGCCGACCGAATGGGTACATACTCTGCTTAAACCATGGAACTTCTTTGACGAAACGCCAACGCTAGGGGCGCTGAAGAAAGATAAGTGATTGTTTCAGACAAAAAAACGGCACCAGGTGCCGTTTTTTACTTATGAGCGAACCAGATTAATACCGTACACACACCGACTTAGTTTCACACCAACCGTCCAGCCAGTCGGGGCCAAAATCACGGCCCGTTCCTGACTGCTTCATCCCACCAAACGGTAAGTTAGCGTCAATTAAGGTATGGCTGTTTACCCACACCGTCCCTGCCTGTAAGCGATCACTATATTCCAGAGCCTGGGAGAGATTTTGCGTCCAGACACTGGCAGTTAAGCCATATTCCGTGTCGTTTGCCAGTTGTAACGCCTCTTCTCCATCCGCTACTCGCACCAGGTTTACCACCGGACCAAACACCTCTTCACGAGTTAAACGCAATTTAGCATCGGGATTTACCACCAGCGTTGGCGCAACATAATACCCCTCTCCGGCTGGTCCATTCGACCCGCGAATCAGCTCTGCTTGCTGTGCCTGCGCATCGTCGAGGAATGAACACACTTTGTCGCAGTGCGCACGAGAAACCAAAGGGTTAATCTGTGCAACAGGTGACATCCCCGGTCCCACTTGCAACGATTTTACCGCCTGCTCAAATCCACTAACCAGCGTGTCAAACAACGGCGCTTCAATATAAATTCGCGAACTGGCGGCGCATACTTGCCCTTGATTCAGGAAGCTTCCGGTCATCAAGCCTTCAATAACCCATTGCGGATCAGCATCTTTTAATACAATTGCCGGGTTTTTACCGCCCAGTTCCAGCGTTACACGCGTTAAGTGATCAGCAGCAGTTCTGGCAATACCTTTTCCCGTCGCGGTTGAACCGGTAAAACTGATTTTCGCAACATGAGGATGTGACGTCAGGGCCGCGCCGCATACAGCACCTGACCCGGTGACGACATTAAAAACGCCATCAGGGATACCAGCCTCGCTGGCCAGTTCCGCCACGCGCAACATCGTCAGTGGCGTGGTTTCCGAAGGCTTAATCACGATTGAACAGCCTGCTGCCAGTGCTGGCATCACCTTCCACATACCAATCATCAACGGAAAGTTCCATGGCACAATTCCCGCCACTACGCCAACCGGCTCTTTACGCGTCCAGGCCTGATAACGCGCCCCCTGGGGTAAGGGAATCGACAAGTCCAGCGTTTTACCCGCGATTTTGGTCGTTAACCCGGCGGTATAACGCATCCAGTTCAGCGTACACCCCACTTCAAAAGCACGGGAAATGGCAATTGACTTGCCTTGCTCCAGGGTTTCCAGTTGCGCCAGCTCCTCACTGTGCTGTTCCACCAGATCGGCAAAACGTAGCAGAATACGTTCACGCTCTGCGGGTAATCGCCCGGCCCAGCGACGCGAGACAAAGGCCCGCCAGGCAGACATGACTGCGTTATCTACATCCGCTTCGTTGGCATCAGCAGTAGACGCAATTTCTTGCCCGGTGGCCGGATCAAAGATCGCCAACCGTTTTTCACTTTGTGCGGGGCCAGGACGACCATCAATATAAAGACCGTGTTGACGATCGAGAAACTGTTGGACCTGGCTTAATACTGCTACATGCGGCTCTGTCATCACTTTTCCTTATTATTTACCCAGTGTGATTTCAGTGTACGCAGCGACAAGAAAAGTCACTTTTTTCGCTGTGACATTCGCTTTGTCAGCTGTGACAAGCTCCGCAAATCGTGACAATAACCGCTTATGTCTCTATGCCTGACAAGACTTATTTCCTATAGTCAGGCTCATTAGCTTCGTTTATTGCAACACAAATGCAACAATAAAAATACATTTCACAGAGCGAAAACGTGCCATGAACCCCGCAGTGGATAATGAGTTTCAGCAATGGCTTTCCCAAATCAATCAGGTATGCGGAAATTTTACCGGACGCCTGCTGACTGAGCGTTACACGGGTGTACTGGACACGCATTTTGCCAAAGGACTAAAGCTGAGTACCGTGACAACCAGCGGGGTGAATTTATCCCGCACCTGGCAGGAGGTAAAAGGCAGCGACGATGCCTGGTTTTACACCGTTTTTCAGCTTAGTGGTCAGGCAATAATGGAGCAGGATGAGCGTCAGGTGCAGATTGGCGCTGGCGATATTACGTTACTCGATGCCTCACGCCCCTGTTCGCTTTACTGGCAGGAGTCTTCTAAACAGATTTCATTACTTTTGCCACGCACTCTGCTGGAACAATATTTTCCCCATCAAAAACCTGTCTGCGCAGAAAGACTGGACGCTGACTTACCCATGGTGCAACTCAGTCATCGCCTGTTACAGGAGAGCATGAATAATCCGGCACTTTCTGAAACAGAAAGTGAAGCTGCGCTACAGGCGATGGTGTGTCTGCTGCGCCCGGTACTTCATCAGCGGGAATCTGTTCAACCTCGTCGTGAACGTCAGTTTCAAAAAGTGGTTACGTTGATAGACGATAATATTCGCGAAGAGATATTACGCCCGGAGTGGATAGCCGGAGAGACAGGTATGTCAGTACGTAGTTTGTACCGAATGTTTGCCGATAAAGGTTTGGTGGTCGCGCAATATATTCGTAACCGTCGTCTCGATTTTTGTGCAGATGCGATTCGCCATGCCGCAGATGATGAAAAACTGGCAGGCATCGGCTTTCATTGGGGATTTTCTGACCAGAGTCATTTTTCAACGGTATTTAAGCAACGCTTTGGGATGACGCCAGGCGAGTATCGACGTAAATTCCGCTAACTAATTGGCGTTGTGTGTACTGCAACGCCAATTAGTTAAAACAGATATTTGACTATGCATTTTTCAGGGCGAAAGGCAATTTGACAGGAGTTTTTGAATATTCACCTTGTTTCAGGAAAATAGATCAATCGCTTTCTCCTGTAGCGTTATCCCGATATTGCGGTTTTGCTATTAAAATTTTCGCACCCATTTACCGTTTATCCCTTGTACATATTCCCCCGGTTTGGCCCGAGCTACGAGCTTTTGCCCGGCGAGTTTCGCGATATCATCTACAGACACATTATTTTGCTTTGCCAGTTGTTGGTAACTCGCTTTACGTTCGGCATTAATGTCGGTTACTAATTTCTCTGTTTCAGCATCCGTTTTCAGCGCAACCAGATAACCATAAAATGTTTCACCTACCCGCCCCTGAGTTCTGGCTTCATCCAGAGTCAATGCCATTACATTGCTGCTTACCAGCCCAACAAGAAACGCACAAAGAAGTAATGTTTTCTTCATCATCGCCTCAGAAAAGATCGCTACGAGTTTCAAGCAGCTCTTCGACATCTTTGTCTGCCTTGATGATGATCTCATGCTCAATTTTAACGTTCATATTGATAGTGATCGGTTCCTTGGGCGCAGCGACTTCAATACGCGGCGTACAGGCAGCCAGCATAAAAGATGACGTCAACGCAGCCAGTAAAATTTTCATTGTTTTTCCTCACACTCTTTTCCTTGCGGACAGTCATTTCCCGGCAGACGTGCGTTCTGCTCCAACCATGCCTGGAGATTATCGCCAAAGCGTAAACTGCGCCACAGCGTAAAAATATTCTCTTCATGATGGTAATTAAGGTTTACCGTACCGCTTTTACCATCAACGCGACTGGTACCTGTAATGTTGGCCTGCATGGTTAATAAACCGAGATTATCTAAGTTAATTTTTGTCGATGACCGGCTAATTTCCATATAGCGCAACCAGTTAATTGCTGAACCCGCAGTCATATTGTCTTTCACCACCGCATCTGCGGTGTCTTTATCCAGCCGCAAGGTCATTGGCCCGCTATTTGCCAGCCAACCATCTTTCACTATCCATTTTTCGTTGTTTAGCCATAACGGCAATGCACCACTAAATGCCCCGGACATGGCGAATTGTTTCGGATTGACGGCGCTAACCAGTTCGCTGGATGAGAGATTATTCAGCCGCAACAGCGCCGGGTCATGTTGCGGCATACGTAATTGTTTCATCAGTACGTTACCGCCTAACACATCGACGCTAACATCAGTCAACAGCAAGGGTTCTTCTTCAGTCCACGGATAACGCCCTTGCAAATCAGCCGTAATATTTTTCGCTGTCACCAGATTAATCACTTCGGCAATTCGCAACGTAACGGGGCCGCGAGTCCCCAGATGCCAGGCTCCATCGGCAAAACGGAAAGGCAGGACAAAATCGACACCGTTAACCTGATTATCTGGCATCCAGGCACTACCGCCTTTCAACACGCCGTGTCCTCCCGCGCGGAATCCTTGTTCAGGCGCAGCAGAAAATGCAACCTGAGCATACAGTTCACCATCGCGTAAGTTCATCTTCCAGTCGGGTGGCACCAGCGGCTGGAATACGGTCAGTGATTGTTTAGGCCACCAGGCGTTACCGCGCAGACGAATACCGTCCCAGCGACCATTTACCCGAACCGGGCCAATCTCACCAGCATGTAAATCGCCTTTAAAGAGGAAATACGTCGGATCGCGCCCATCGACGCTAAATTTTAAGGTTGATGGCGGTAACACACTGCCGCCAGTGAACAGCGTTTGCCCGGCGTCCAGTGACAGCGCGCCGCTGAAGGAGGGATGCTGTGCGTCACGTACCCAGACGACGGGCTTGTCGAGAATTAATCGCGGCTTTTCTACCGTCATCGTACCGTATTGTAACTGGTCGAAACCGGTGGAGAGATCGGTCAGCGTAATCGTGCTGTCATGCCACTCACCTTTTCCTGCGACATCCCAGGTGGCATTCATCGGTGTAAAACTGCCTTTTCCCCAGTAGCGCCACTGCCAGCGGCCAGCGTCAGGGAGAAAATCATTCGCCAGCCCATCCATATGCAGCACGAAATCGCCCAGTTCATTTTCATGCGCCTGCAAAATGGCCTGCAAACGTCCGTCAACACCACGTTGGGTGACTTTTACACCCGCTAAAGGCCAGCGGATTTCATCGATGTCCAGCGAATCGATGACTCTTCCCTTCGAACGTAATAACGCGCCGGGCTCAAAGGCCAGCGTTGGGTCAGTCAGACTTCCACTTAGCTGCGCGGGTAAGCGGGCATATAAAATGAGGTCCGCCTGTTTCGCTTCACCGGTCAGTTGCAGTGGCATCTGACTTTTTTCCATGCTTAATTTTCCTGGACCAAAATTAAGCACCGCGTTGCCTTTACCCGCTTGCCCCTGGGTCAGCACACTAAGTCGTCCGCTGACCAGAGCGTTCTCGAGCCCTGCCTGCCAGTTGTCGACTTTGACACCCAGTCGGCCACTCAAAGGAAAACCTGCATACGGCCAGCTCCAGCGACCATCGCTTACGGTCAATTGTTGACGAGTAATTTGCCACGGCAAATCGAGCAACGGATCGCCGTTATCCCGTGCCAGCACAATCAATTGCCCGCTATTTTCCTGCCAGTCCAGCTCTGCATCCACCAGTGACGGTTCCTGCGGCAAGTTTAACGTCGCAGTAGCATGCCCACTTACAGGAAGTCCATCCGGCACGAGCGGCATAGTAAATTCCCCCACCAGTTTAACCGGCGGCTGATTTTCAAACGCGACGACATCCAGTTCGCTGACTGTAAGTTGTTGCCCTTTCAGCTGGCCTTGAAATTTAACTTTTTCGCCCTGATAACGCAGTTGCTGGATATCAGAGGTTAATGCGAGAGAGAGTTTTCCCTGCCATTCCTGCCAGGGAGAAAAAATCAGTTTATCGATATTGATCCAGGTGTTAGGCAGCATGGACTGCCACTGCGCGAGGGTTTTTGGAGCAGCTGGCGATTGCTCCGTCTGCGGCAATTTCGCCAGACAAGCAGAATCAAATTCTACCGTGCCGACGTTCAATAACCAGCGGCTGGGATGTGAAAGGCTGGCGTTGGTGATATGCGCAAGCTGACAATCTCCCACCAGATAACGGAGATCGGGAATGATTAAACCTTTACGCGTAATGCGTGGGCTTTCATCTAATGCAATACGTGTCCCGAGCGGTAGCCAGATGCCCGCCAGAGTGGGAACCCACAGCCCGAGCGTCATCAACAGCGTCAACGGCACAAGAATAATCAGTAATAACAGCGCGAGAACGGCTTTATATTTACCCAGCATGGGTAGTTAATATCCTGATTTAGCGAAAAATTAAGCATTCAATACGGGTATTGTGGCATGTTTAACCGTTCAGTTGAAGGTTGCGCCTACACTAAGCATAGTTGTTGATGAATTTTTCAATATCGCCATAGCTTTCAATTAAATTTGAAATTTTGTAAAATATTTTTAGTAGCTTAAATGTGATTCAACATCACTGGAGAAAGTCTTATGAAACTCGCCGTTTATAGCACAAAACAGTACGACAAGAAGTACCTGCAACAGGTGAACGAGTCCTTTGGCTTTGAGCTGGAATTTTTTGACTTTCTGCTGACGGAAAAAACCGCTAAAACTGCCAATGGCTGCGAAGCGGTATGTATTTTCGTAAACGATGACGGCAGCCGCCCGGTGCTGGAAGAGCTGAAAAAGCACGGCGTTAAATATATCGCCCTGCGCTGTGCCGGTTTCAATAACGTCGACCTTGACGCGGCAAAAGAACTGGGGCTGAAAGTAGTCCGTGTTCCAGCCTATGATCCAGAGGCCGTTGCTGAACACGCCATCGGTATGATGATGACGCTGAACCGCCGTATTCACCGCGCGTATCAGCGTACCCGTGACGCTAACTTCTCTCTGGAAGGTCTGACCGGCTTTACTATGTATGGCAAAACGGCAGGCGTTATCGGTACCGGTAAAATCGGTGTGGCGATGCTGCGCATTCTGAAAGGTTTTGGTATGCGTCTGCTGGCGTTCGATCCGTATCCAAGTGCAGCGGCGCTGGAACTCGGTGTGGAGTATGTCGATCTGCCAACCCTGTTCTCTGAATCAGACGTTATCTCTCTGCACTGCCCGCTGACACCGGAAAACTACCATCTGTTGAACGAAGCCGCCTTCGAACAGATGAAAAATGGCGTGATGATCGTCAATACCAGTCGCGGTGCATTGATTGATTCTCAGGCAGCAATTGAAGCGCTGAAAAATCAGAAAATTGGTTCGTTGGGTATGGACGTGTATGAGAACGAACGCGATCTGTTCTTTGAAGACAAATCCAACGACGTGATCCAGGATGACGTGTTCCGTCGTCTGTCTGCCTGCCACAACGTGCTGTTTACCGGGCACCAGGCATTCCTGACAGCAGAAGCTCTGACCAGTATTTCTCAGACTACGCTGCAAAACTTAAGCAATCTGGAAAAAGGCGAAACCTGCCCGAACGAACTGGTTTAATCTTGCCGCTCCCCTGCAATCCAGGGGAGCTGATTCAGATAATCCCCAATGACCTTTCATCCTCTATTCTTAAAATAGCCCTGAGTCAGAAACTGTAATTGAGAACCACAATGAAGAAAGTAGCCGCGCTCGTTGCGCTAAGCCTGCTGATGGCGGGATGTGTAAGTAATGACAAAATTGCTGTAACGCCAGAACAGTTACAGCATCATCGTTTTGTGCTGGAAAGCGTAAACGGTAAGCCCGTGACCAGCGATAAAAATCCGCCAGAAATCAGCTTTGGTGAAAAAATGATGATTTCCGGCAGCATGTGTAACCGCTTTAGCGGTGAAGGCAAACTGTCTAATGGTGAACTGACAGCCAAAGGGCTGGCAATGACCCGTATGATGTGCGCTAACCCGCAGCTTAATGAACTCGATAACACCATTAGCGAAATGCTGAAAGAAGGTGCACAAGTGGATCTGACCGCGAACCAGTTAACGCTGGCGACCGCGAAACAGACATTAACTTATAATCTGGCGGATTTAATGAATTAATAGCTGCCACAGCTCCCGGCGGCAAGTGACTGTTCGCTACAGCGTTTGCCGTTGGGTAATGCACACATCCCAATCGCCGTACCATCCAGTTGACGGGCAACAGAAAGCGAACCGCCGATCATTGCACAATTTGCTTCTCCACTACTGGACATCGACGCTTTTAAACCTGGCGCTACGTGCGCCGCAGTCGCCTGCTGAACAGGTTCACTACTACACGCCGACAACAATAAAGCGGCACACCCTACCCAAAACGCTGCTCGCATCTCTTCTTCCTCTGATCTTCAAGCCAAACGACACCGCCATAAATAATAGGCAGCACAGAGGGCGGCGTCGAGAGCTGTCCTGCGCGTTGCCCCGCATTTTTACTTTTTTATGGCTATTTTTTTGCCCTCTGTTTGATCAAAACATTCATTACGCTGATGTGGGGGACACAAAAGCGAAAATGCAGAAGAAAGCCATTTGCTAAAATTGAAGGATTACTACTGGGCGCGCAGCAATTTCGTGCGCCCCTCATTTGCGCAATGTAAGGGTGTCATATGATTACTATTGACGGTAATGGCGCGGTTGCTTCGGTGGCGTTTCGCACCAGTGAAGTTATCGCCATCTACCCTATTACCCCCAGTTCCACGATGGCAGAACAGGCTGATGCCTGGGCCGGAAACGGCTTGAAGAACGTTTGGGGAGACACACCACGCGTGGTTGAAATGCAGTCGGAAGCGGGTGCTATCGCTACCGTGCATGGCGCTTTGCAGACGGGTGCCCTTTCAACATCGTTTACGTCATCGCAGGGTTTGCTGCTGATGATCCCGACGCTGTACAAACTGGCAGGCGAACTCACACCGTTTGTCCTGCATGTAGCGGCACGTACCGTTGCCACACATGCACTCTCTATTTTTGGCGATCATTCCGACGTCATGGCGGTGCGCCAGACGGGTTGCGCGATGTTGTGTGCGGCAAACGTCCAGGAAGCGCAAGACTTTGCTCTCATTTCGCACATCGCGACGCTGAAAAGCCGCGTGCCATTTATTCATTTCTTTGATGGTTTCCGCACGTCCCACGAAATCAACAAAATTGTCCCGCTGGCCGATGACACGATTCTTGATCTCATGCCGCAGGCCGAAATTGATGCTCATCGCGCCCGGGCACTCAACCCGGAACATCCGGTGATCCGCGGTACGTCCGCCAATCCTGACACTTATTTCCAGTCTCGCGAAGCCACCAACCCCTGGTACAACGCAGTCTATGACCATGTTGAACAGGCGATGAATGATTTCTCTGCCGCGACAGGTCGTCAGTATCAGCCGTTTGAATATTACGGGCATCCGCAAGCGGAACGGGTGATTATCCTGATGGGCTCTGCCATTGGCACCTGTGAAGAAGTGGTTGATGAATTGCTAATCCGTGGCGAAAAAGTCGGCGTGCTGAAAGTTCGCCTGTACCGCCCCTTCTCCGCCAAACACTTGCTGCAAGCTCTGCCGGGATCCGTACGCAGCGTGGCGGTACTGGACAGAACCAAAGAACCCGGTGCCCAGGCAGAACCGCTCTATCTGGATGTGATGACCGCACTGGCAGAAGCCTTTAATAATGGTGAGCGCGAAACCCTGCCCCGTGTCATTGGTGGGCGCTATGGTCTTTCATCCAAAGAATTTGGCCCGGACTGTGTACTGGCGGTATTTGCCGAGCTCAACGCGGCTAAACCGAAAGCGCGCTTTACGGTTGGTATTTACGATGATGTGACTAATCTGTCACTGCCGTTGCCGGAAAACACCCTGCCAAACTCGGCGAAACTGGAAGCCTTGTTTTATGGCCTTGGTAGTGATGGCAGCGTTTCCGCGACCAAAAACAATATCAAGATTATCGGTAATTCCACGCCGTGGTACGCACAGGGCTATTTTGTTTACGACTCCAAAAAAGCGGGCGGCCTGACGGTTTCTCACCTTCGCGTGAGCGAACAGCCGATTCGTTCCGCTTATCTCATTTCCCAGGCTGATTTTGTTGGCTGCCACCAGTTGCAGTTTATCGATAAATATCAGATGGCTGAGCGTTTAAAACCTGGCGGCATTTTCCTGCTCAACACGCCGTACAGCGCAGATGAAGTGTGGTCGCGCTTGCCGCAAGAAGTTCAGGCCGTGTTAAACCAGAAAAAAGCGCGCTTCTATGTGATTAACGCGGCGAAAATCGCCCGCGAATGTGGCCTGGCGGCCCGTATTAATACCGTCATGCAGATGGCTTTTTTCCATCTGACACAAATTCTGCCTGGCGATAGCGCCCTCGCAGAATTGCAGGGTGCGATTGCCAAAAGTTACAGTAGCAAAGGTCAGGATCTGGTGGAACGCAACTGGCAGGCTCTGGCGCTGGCGCGTGAATCCGTAGAAGAAGTTCCGTTGCAGCCGGTTAATCCGCACAGCGCCAATCGACCGCCTGTGGTTTCCGATGCCGCTCCTGATTTCGTGAAAACCGTAACCGCTGCGATGCTCGCCGGGCTTGGTGATGCCCTCCCCGTTTCGGCGCTGCCGCCAGACGGCACCTGGCCGATGGGCACCACTCGCTGGGAAAAACGCAATATCGCCGAAGAGATCCCCATCTGGAAAGAGGAACTCTGTACCCAATGTAACCACTGCGTTGCCGCTTGCCCACACTCAGCTATTCGCGCAAAAGTGGTGCCGCCTGAAGCGATGGAAAACGCCCCTGCCAGCCTGCATTCGCTGGATGTGAAATCGCGTGATATGCGCGGGCAGAAATATGTCTTGCAGGTGGCACCGGAAGATTGCACCGGTTGTAACCTGTGCGTCGAAGTTTGCCCGGCGAAAGACCGTCAGAATCCAGAGATTAAAGCCATCAATATGATGTCTCGCCTGGAACATGTCGAAGAAGAGAAAATCAATTACGATTTCTTCCTCAACCTGCCAGAAATCGACCGTAGCAAACTGGAACGTATTGATATTCGTACATCGCAGCTGATTACACCGCTGTTTGAATATTCAGGTGCTTGCTCCGGTTGTGGCGAGACGCCGTATATTAAATTGCTGACTCAGCTCTATGGCGACCGGATGTTGATCGCTAACGCCACCGGCTGTTCTTCAATTTATGGCGGTAACCTGCCCTCTACACCGTATACCACCGATGCCAACGGTCGTGGGCCGGCATGGGCGAACTCTCTGTTTGAAGATAATGCCGAATTTGGCCTTGGTTTCCGCCTGACGGTCGATCAACACCGTGTCCGCGTGCTGCGTCTGCTGGATCAATTTGCCGATAAAATCCCGGCGGAATTACTGACAGCGTTGAAATCAGACGCTACGCCAGAGGTTCGTCGAGAACAGGTCGCAGCTTTACGCCAGCAACTCAACGATGTTGCCGAAGCACATGAACTGCTGCGTGACGCAGATGCACTGGTGGAAAAATCAATCTGGCTGATTGGTGGCGACGGCTGGGCTTACGATATCGGCTTTGGCGGTCTGGATCATGTATTGAGTTTGACGGAAAACGTCAACATTCTGGTGCTGGATACGCAATGCTATTCCAACACCGGTGGTCAGGCGTCGAAAGCGACACCGCTGGGTGCAGTAACTAAATTTGGCGAGCACGGCAAACGTAAAGCGCGTAAAGATCTTGGCGTCAGTATGATGATGTACGGTCATGTTTATGTGGCGCAGATTTCTCTCGGCGCGCAGCTCAACCAGACGGTGAAAGCGATTCAGGAAGCGGAAGCGTATCCGGGGCCATCGCTGATCATCGCTTATAGCCCATGTGAAGAGCATGGTTACGATCTGGCACTCAGCCACGACCAGATGCGCCAACTCACTGCCACCGGCTTCTGGCCGCTATATCGCTTCGATCCGCGTCGTGCCGATGAAGGCAAACTGCCGCTGGCGCTGGATTCACGCCCGCCGTCAGTAGCACTGGAAGAAACGTTACTTCACGAGCAACGTTTCCGTCGGCTGAATTCGCAGCAGCCAGAAGTGGCAGAACAGTTATGGAAAGATGCTGCAGCTGATTTGCAAAAACGCTATGACTTCCTGGCACAAATGGCCGGAAAAGCGGAAAAAAGCAACACCGATTAAATGCTCTGGATAAGGATTATCCAATTCTAAAAAAAAGCCCGGACGACTGTTCGGGCTTGTCTTTTTATATGTTGGAAAATCAGTGGCAATGCAATGGCCCAACAGAAAATAAAATCTGTGACAATAAAGGCATATAACCCGCGCAGAATAACGTATAGAAAATTAAAAGTATAATTTTTATTTTGTATGTATTATCTTCGATACATTCACCAGACTTATTATCATTTCAGAGGAATTATTTGATTAAGGTTTTACTTAAGGCGTAACAAATGATATTTATCGGCTAACTGAACTTCTCCTTTAGGATGTTTTCACTCCCCGAAATGGGGATAAAAGGCAAATAAAATAACTAAAGGATTTATTCAATGAAAAGCAAAGTACTGGCACTTTTAATTCCTGCCCTGCTCGCCGCAGGTGCTGCACATGCAGCCGAAGTTTATAATAAAGACGGCAACAAATTAGATCTGTATGGCAAAGTTGATGGCCTGCATTATTTTTCTGATAATTCAGCGAAAGATGGCGACCAGAGCTATGCGCGTCTGGGTTTTAAAGGCGAAACCCAAATTAACGATCAACTCACTGGCTACGGTCAATGGGAATACAATATTCAGGCAAACAACACTGAATCTTCAAAAAACCAGTCATGGACCCGTCTGGCATTTGCCGGGCTGAAATTTGCAGATTACGGTTCTTTCGATTACGGACGTAATTATGGCGTAATGTACGACATCGAAGGCTGGACCGATATGCTGCCTGAATTTGGCGGTGACTCTTATACCAATGCAGACAACTTTATGACTGGTCGAGCCAATGGCGTCGCGACTTATCGTAATACTGATTTCTTCGGTCTGGTAAATGGTCTGAACTTCGCGGTGCAGTATCAAGGTAACAACGAAGGAGCCAGTAATGGTCAGGAAGGCACCAACAACGGACGTGATGTTCGCCATGAAAACGGTGACGGCTGGGGTCTTTCCACAACATATGATTTAGGCATGGGCTTTAGCGCTGGTGCGGCATACACCTCTTCTGACCGCACCAATGACCAGGTTAACCATACTGCGGCGGGTGGTGATAAAGCAGACGCGTGGACTGCTGGGCTAAAATACGATGCTAACAATATTTACCTGGCAACCATGTATTCAGAAACGCGTAATATGACCCCGTTTGGCGACAGCGATTATGCTGTTGCAAACAAAACCCAGAACTTTGAAGTCACTGCACAGTACCAGTTTGATTTTGGTCTGCGTCCGGCAGTCTCTTTCCTGATGTCTAAAGGCCGTGACCTGCACGCTGCCGGTGGTGCAGACAACCCGGCAGGTGTTGATGATAAAGATCTGGTTAAATACGCCGATGTTGGCGCGACTTACTATTTCAATAAAAACATGTCCACTTATGTTGACTATAAAATCAACCTGTTGGATGAAGATGACAGTTTCTACGCTGCCAATGGCATCTCTACCGATGATATTGTCGCTTTAGGTCTGGTTTATCAGTTCTAAATCCTCCTGCCCGCTGTTATGGCGGGCTTTTTCTGCTTATTCTTCCTCCTTTGATCTAAATTAAAAATGTGAACTCCGTCATTACACAAAAAGTGTCATCTGGCGTTACACTTTATGCGGATACTAAAACAGGAGGTTTTATGAACAGAACGATTCTTGTCCCTATCGATATTTCCGATTCAGAATTAACTCAACGCGTGATTAGCCACGTTGAGGCAGAGGCAAAGATTGATGATGCAGAGGTTCATTTCCTGACGGTAATACCTTCACTGCCCTACTATGCCTCTCTGGGTTTAGCGTATTCCGCAGAATTACCGGCAATGGATGACCTGAAAGCGGAAGCCAAATCGCAACTGGAAGAGATCATTAAAAAATTTAAACTGCCAACCGACAGAGTGCATGTCCATGTTGAGGAAGGCTCGCCCAAAGACCGCATTCTGGAAATGGCGAAGAAGATCCCCGCTCATATGATCATCATTGCTTCCCATCGACCGGATATCACCACTTATCTGCTCGGTTCCAACGCCGCAGCTGTAGTGCGTCACGCAGAGTGCTCCGTGCTGGTTGTGCGCTGACACTAACGCCCGCACATTGCTGCGGGCTTTTTGATTCATTTCGCAAATGTGCTGACATTTTCCCCTCTAATCCGTACCATACACGCCACTGTTTTTATATCAGATTTCTTATGCTGGGCATTCCGGCATGACGCATACTCTTCTGATGCCATATAACGAATTGAGTCGCTTTTAAATGTCGCAAAATCAAGAAATTAGTAAGAAAGAACAATACAACCTGAACAAGTAAGGGCAAAAATCACAACTCTCTGACTCATAAGTATTTTACTTATTTTTCAATGTGTTAAATATCATCAGCGACAACAATAAGCTACGATAACCCACTCTTTTTTTGCCCCTTTTTTGCCCCTTTTGCAGCGCTTTGCCCCATTTTTGCCATCAACAATTTTCCTCATCAAGTCATTTCAAAGCCTAATAGGTGCCCTACTTTTTTCCTCAGTACCACGTCGCCAGCAGGAAACAACCTAATCCCGGTTCGGATCCAAAATTGCTAATGATAATCATTTTCATTTTGTATTGCTTATGCTATAAAACATAGCCGTTGCTATGTTTGTTCTAATTTTGCTCACTATAGGTACTAAATTATGTACTCAATAAAAAAAGTAACCATGCTCTTGGGGGGCCTCGCCCTCACCTGCTCGATCGCATTTCAGGCGAGTGCAACTGAAAAATTCAAGGTCATTACAACATTTACCATCATCGCAGATATGGCCAAAAACGTGGCTGGAGATGCTGCAGAAGTCTCATCCATAACCAAGCCCGGTGCAGAAATTCATGAGTATCAGCCTACCCCTGGCGATATTAAACGTGCGCAGGGGGCACAACTGATTCTCGCCAATGGTATGAATCTGGAATTGTGGTTCCAACGCTTTTACCAGCATCTTAATGGGGTTCCAGAAGTAATTGTCTCTTCGGGTGTGACGCCAGTAGGGATCACTGAAGGCCCCTATGAGGGCAAACCTAACCCCCATGCCTGGATGTCGCCAGATAATGCTCTGATTTACGTCGATAATATTCGTGATGCGTTGATAAAATACGATCCGGCAAATGCACAAACCTATCAACGTAATGCCGATACTTATAAAGCCAAGATTACCCAAACCCTTGCCCCCCTGCGTAAGCAGATTGCTGAACTCCCTGAGAATCAGCGATGGATGGTCACCAGTGAAGGGGCTTTTTCTTATCTCGCACGCGATTTGGGGCTAAAAGAGCTTTATCTGTGGCCGATTAATGCCGATCAACAAGGCACGCCGCAGCAGGTACGTAAGGTTGTTGATATGGTGAAGAAAAATCATATCCCGGCAGTCTTTAGCGAGAGTACGATTTCCGATAAACCAGCGCGTCAGGTTGCGCGTGAAACCGGCGCGCACTACGGCGGTGTACTCTATGTCGATTCCCTGAGCACAGAAAACGGCCCGGTACCTACGTATATCGACCTTCTGAAGGTTACTACCAGTACGCTGGTACAGGGAATTAAAGCCGGGAAAAGGGAGAAATAATGATGCAATCTGCGGGCATTGTCGTTAATGATGTTACTGTCACCTGGCGTAACGGGCACACAGCACTGCGCGATGCATCCTTCACAGTACCAAGTGGATCTATTGCCGCTCTGGTTGGGGTAAACGGTTCCGGAAAATCGACGTTGTTTAAAGCGATTATGGGATTTGTGCGTCTGACCAGCGGAAAGATATCTGTTCTGGGTATTCCCACGCGACAGGCGCTACAGAAAAACCTGGTTGCCTACGTCCCTCAGTCAGAAGAGGTTGACTGGTCATTTCCTGTACTAGTGGAAGATGTGGTGATGATGGGCCGCTATGGGCACATGGGTATGTTGCGTATAGCCAAAAAGAGGGATCGTCAGATTGTCACCGATGCGCTGGAACGTGTCGATATGGTGGATTTTCGCCATCGACAAATCGGCGAGCTTTCCGGTGGACAAAAGAAACGCGTCTTTCTGGCGAGAGCGATTGCACAGCAGGGTGATGTGATCCTGCTGGATGAACCTTTTACCGGCGTTGATGTGAAAACCGAAGCGAAAATCATCAGCCTGTTGAGGGAGTTACGCGCGGAAGGCAAGACGATGCTTGTCTCAACGCACAATCTCGGCTCAGTCACGACATTTTGCGATTATACGGTCATGGTCAAAGGCACCGTCCTGGCAAGCGGGCCGACAGACACCACTTTTACAGCCGAGAACCTGGAGCTGGCTTTTAGCGGCGTACTGCGCCATGTCACAATTAACGGCTCGGAAGAAAGCATTATTACTGACGATGAACACCCTTTTGTGGCACATCGACCGTCAGCGGTGCAGAGGGAAGCAAGATGAACGTGCTACTGGAACCCTTCAGCTATGAATATATGCTCAATGCGATGTGGGTCTCGGCGATGGTCGGCGGTCTCTGCGCTTTCCTGTCATGCTATCTGATGCTAAAAGGCTGGTCGCTGATTGGCGATGCGCTGTCGCACTCTATTGTCCCGGGTGTTGCGGGGGCATATATGCTGGGGCTTCCGTTTTCTCTGGGAGCCTTCTTTTCCGGCGGACTGGCAGCGGGCAGCATGCTGTTTCTTAACCAACGCACTCGCTTAAAAGAAGATGCCATCATCGGCCTGATCTTCTCCTCCTTTTTTGGCCTGGGGCTGTTTATGGTGTCATTGAACCCGACATCCGTGAACATTCAGACCATCGTCCTGGGCAATATTCTGGCAATCGATCCGGCGGATATCCTGCAACTCACTATCATTGGCATTCTCTCAATCATCGTGCTTTTTTTCAAATGGAAAGATCTTATGGTGACCTTTTTCGACGAGAATCACGCCCGTGCTATTGGATTGCATCCGGGCAGATTAAAAATCCTCTTCTTCACCCTGCTGTCGGTTTCGACCGTTGCGGCGCTGCAAACGGTTGGTGCCTTTCTGGTGATCTGTCTGGTGGTGACTCCCGGTGCAACAGCATGGTTGTTAACCGATCGTTTCCCCCGCCTGCTCATAATTGCTGTAACTATTGGCAGTGTAACCAGTTTCCTCGGCGCGTGGGTCAGTTACTTTCTGGACGGCGCGACAGGTGGAATCATCGTGGTGGCGCAAACACTGCTGTTTCTTTTAGCATTTGTCTTTGCGCCCACCCATGGGCTTTTGGCAAATCGTCGACGTGCGCATAAAGCGCTGGAGGATCGCTCATGATGGCATTATTACTGGAGCCACTGCAGTTCACCTTTATGAGTCACGCACTGCTGATTTCACTGGTAGTTTCCATACCCTGTGCGCTGCTGTCGGTCTTTCTGGTCCTGAAAGGTTGGGCACTGATGGGTGACGCGATGAGTCATGCGGTTTTTCCTGGTATTGTGCTTGCCTGGATTCTGAGGTTACCTCTGGCTACAGGGGCATTCGTCGCCGGAGTATTCTGCGCGGTGGCGACGGGATACCTGAAAGACAACAGCCGAATCAAGCAAGATACAGTGATGGGGATTGTTTTTTCTGGCATGTTTGCCGCAGGTCTGATCTTGTATATTGCAGTCAAACCAGACGTACATCTTGACCATATTCTTTTCGGCGACATGCTCGGGGTAACCATCGGCGATATAATCCAGACGATGATTATTGCCGGGCTGGTTACACTTGTTATTAGCGTAAAATGGCGGGATTTTTTGCTGTTCAGCTTTGATTATCAACAGGCGCAGGTAAGCGGTTTGCATACGCGATGGCTGCATTATGGGCTGCTGTGCATGGTTTCCCTGACCATTGTGGCGACGCTGAAAGCAGTAGGTATCATTCTCTCCATTTCTCTGCTCATTGCGCCTGGCGCCATTGCGGTACTCCTGACACAACGCTTTCATATTGCACTCCTACTGGCGACTGGCATATCGGTAATAGTCTCAATGACTGGTGTTTGGCTGTCCTTTTTTATCGACAGCGCACCAGCTCCGACGATTGTCGTCTTATTCGCGGTTGTGTTCATCATGACGTTTACCGTTATCAGTTTCAACGCACGCACAAAGGGAAACGCTCATAGACAGGATCTGTTATCCCCCAATTAGCACAACATCCGAGGGCAGCATTGTCCGCTAGTACACTGCAGTCCAGAAAGTCATGGGCGGACGTTGGGAGGAGGCGCTAATCCTTTCATACAAAAAATATGTAAAATCAATAACGGCTGTAAATCATTCAATACTCGCACTATCGGAAGTTCACCAGCCAGCCGCAGCACGTTCTTGCATACGACGTGTCTGCGGTTTCAACTTCACCAGTCCACCAATCACGATGGACAGTGCCAAGACAGCACTAGCAAAAACAGGAAATTAGCAGTCTCAGCAGAACACCGACCAGACGGTGAAGAAACAAAAAAGGATACGCAAAGGGGCCGCAGTTCCCGATTGATAAAAAAGCCAGCTTATGCGCTTTTTTTTCATGTATTATTAAGTATTGGTTAGCGTCTTTTTAATCAGAACTTTAAAGACAAGCCATTTGTAAGAAAACCGACAGATTCGGTTGACAAGCAGGAGTAATACTTTGGACATAAGAAAAGATTTGGAATCAGTAGCCCAATATATAAGTAGACTGTTATCGATAGGGTACGAATTTAGCCGTTTTGATAAAGACTGGGTCCATTTAAAAAATGAAGAGGATTTTCGTTTTATTTCAAGAATACCATTTGCAACACGGAATAAAGTGGAAGCAGTATATGCGGAAGGCAGAGATATGGCACTTTATATGTCTGATGAGTTACTATCCATTAATAGTGATTTCAGTAAATTTCCAACGTTGACAGCTATTATCGAAAGATTCAAGGACACTTGGGTTTATGGTAATTATGATTCGGAAGTGCCAAATATAGCTAAAAAAACATGCGAAGAAAATGCAGTTCAGCTTTGGTCTGTAGAACAGATGTGTTCCTTATTCAAAAAGCAAGAACAACTATTAGCAGCAGTACGTATCACATTGCAGATGCTACAAGATAGTGACCTATACAAGATGGAGAATGGTTTACCTCTTATGAAACAAGAAGCTAATATTCATGTCAGTGGAATTTCCGGTTCTAGTATCAATATACATTCTTCAGGTGCTACGGCAACTACTACGACAAATTATAATGAGCCCACAATATTTAATGAAATGATTGAGGCAATAAAATCGAAAAACTTTGATGGCGCGACAGAATCACACCTTATAGATAATGTACAGGCACTGGCAGCCAGTCACCAAAGCGGCTGTTTTAAAGAAGCATATAAGGACTTTATTAATAATGTATCTGCACACATTACAGTATTTACTCCATTTCTTGCTGGCATATCATCTTTACTATAAAATAAGTGACAGATACATTAATACATAACGAAAAATCTTTTTAGCTACTCATTCATATCAATAGTGCCCTACCATAGGGCACATTATTCGTGGAACTCGTTTATGACAAAAGAATTTTGATGGTCTGCCTGATGCAACAGATATAATTCTGGGAGTGTTGAGTAAGAGTATTCACCGGCGCTCAACACAAATGCCAGCAAGCACGAGAAAGAGCAGGTAAGCCTGAGTGTTCAGGAAATGTTTGAAAAGGCTAATATGTGGCTGGTTTCAGATTAAACGCCTTGAACCGTCATATTACTTAAGTACAATCCGCCTAGACTAGCAATCATTCAATAGTAGCACTATCGAGCGCTCGCCAGTCGAGCGCAATCATGCTCCTTGCATACGGCGTGCAGCATATCACAAAACGATTACGCCATGACGGACTGCAGGCTACTCAATATCTGGCTCGATTAGCGTATTGGCATGATTTAACAGACCCCGGCGCTTATTCCCAGCAACCTGAAGCGGCACCTCTTCCTGTGTTGCGTTTACAACTCCCTTTTTTCACCCACGATTAACCAACAGCCAGACCAGCAGACACGCCACCACCGGCACAGCAAAATCCATCAGGCTTGCCACATCCCACACGCGCGGATCAAAACCGCCCCACCACGGCATGTTAATCCTCTTGCCATGCCCAAACATTTCAATCCAGCGATATTCCGCCTGGGTGTGTTCACGCGCAATGAAGAACGTACAACCGGCTATCGCCCCGTAAGCCCAGTTCCCGGTAAAAAGACCAACCAGTAGCTGCGCAGCCACAGCACAAAGCGCATGAAGGAAAGGTGTTATATCCATTTTCATCCTACCCAATAAAACGGGGCGCTCGGCCCCTTGATATTATTTAGACGCAAGCGCCGCCTCAATTGCAGATAATCTTTGTCTTAATTCTGCGTTTTCTTCTTCCAGTGCTGTTATTCTGTCGTCTGACTCTCTGGCTACCTGAACAAGCAAGCCAGTAACACCAGAATAATCTACTGTGTAATAACGTTCACCTTCTTCACCTTCCGATCCGCTTGCACCGTCCTGATATTTCATTGCGGAACCTACAACTTCTGGGATTGCTTCCAGAGCTTCCTGTGCAATGACACCAGCATAGGGCATACCGTTTTCTTTAAGCGTGTATGTATAGCCGTTCATTTTACGGATGCGGTCGGTTGCATTATCGATCACCTGAATGTTGTCTTTCAGATCCCGGTCGGAATGCTGGTTAAATGCGGTGGCATGACATGCACCATTAACGCTTAACATATAGGTGTTATCGGTATTTTTTTGCGCATAGAACATATAAGCGCCACCATCAACACCGACTTCATAAACAACAGGACGGCTGGAGTTGCCCCACAATTGAGCAGTAACACCAGCATAAGCGGTTCCCTGTGTGTTTAATGTCATGGTTGACCCATGATTGGCATATTTGATCTGTAATGTGTCGGTGTAATCAAATTTAATAAGCGCGTTACTTCCACGCTTGCTGTATGACATAAGGCAGTTACCCATTTTGAGGTATCCGCTGTCACCGGGAAAAATCATCGTACCGCCATAAAGGTTGGTAAAGTCCCAGCAAATGTTTGTCCCGTTATCGTTCAGGTTAAGGCGCGCCATTGCGTTACCTGGACTGTCTATCCATTTTTTGAGGTATAGTTCGCAATACGCATCCTCAACACCTGCCGTCCTGTGAGTTGAGCGGAGTTTTCTCCCAAATATAGCTCCGCTAGTTGGCAATACCTGCTGATACCATGAAGCAGACCAGTCACCAACGATTTCATCTTTGCTGTCTACATATAATTTTGTTGCGTAGCTTCCTTGATCGTTTTTTAATTTGCTAACGTCGGATTTTAGCGTTTTGATGTCATCAGGAATTACTGTCGATGTAGCCATTTTTCTTCCTCACATCCAGCCACGAAGTTGATGCTCAACAGCAACCACGTATTCATCGAATAATGACGATATTTGCGAATCATTAATGATGCGCACGTTTACAAAATATCCGTCTTCCTTAACACATACCGGTTCGCCATCTTCAGTCAGTTCTCCGGTTTCTTTGTACACGTTACCTATCACGTCAATAAGAATATCATCCTGCATCAACTCGTCATCATAATAGCCAATGCTCTCCATAAAGGCCGAAAAGTCGGCCCTGTCGGGAAATTTGAGTGTTAAATCTTTCATTAGATTGACTCCCCCACCTGAGCATCAGTCAATGCCTTGTGCCATATTCTGAAATTCCTTACATGACCAAATAAATGACGTAACCCGGCTGTAGTCTGGCCTCCAATACGGATAATTGCGGTGTTCTGAATACAGGACCATGTGGTTTTTGTTTCGCTGGATATACGCCCGTTACTTACTGCGCATGTAGACTGATCAGACTTTACACGCATCCCCATAACCATTTTTTCAAGTGATGCATTTTCGTTTATCCGTCTGTTAGACCCACCAATATCACAATAAGGAAATCCGTCGTAATCTGCTGAAGAACCGAAGCCAAGAATAATAGCCGCTCCGGTTTGATGACCGCCGGTATCAAAAACACGCGGTGCTGCATTTGGCGTTTTATACCAGTTCTTATGTACCTCACAAAGAACCGTAAAAGGAAGATTATAAAGATTATTCTTAATGGGAACTGTGACTATATCGCTTGCGCGGGTCGCCGCCGTCGTTCCTGATATAATAAAAGATGATACACAAGGCCCATTTTCTACTTGTGGGGTGGCCAGATAAATATAGTCACCAGATACGGTTGCCCCGCCCTGCTTAGGAGAATACTGTATCTGAGAACCTATTTTTAACTCCCCATCAATTGCCTGAATTGTTGCCTCTGCAAAAATCCATCCGGTAACTTCGTCCTTTCTGACTCTCGCTGTAATCCTTGAGGCAGCGCCGCCTGTCATATTAATTTCAAGCGTTTGTGTATCAATATACGCATCACCAAGAAAAGTTGTTGCGCTACCGTCATATTTATCAAATCGGATACGCAACCTTACCTGCAGTTCTGTTTTAAAACGACATGAGGTTGTCACGTATTTATTATCGCCTGAGACATCAACTGACTTTGTTGCAGCAATTGATGCCATATTAATGGCTGAGGTTTGCCCAATCAGAGAATCGTTACAGACAAACTTTCCATAGGTAAAACCAAAACTATCCTTCCCGGTTTCGGGAACATCCATATTTGACGATCGCCCCCAACTGGCAGGGCTTTCCGAATTGAGCATGTAGTTCGTTCTTTGCCCCTCAATAAGCAGGCCATCACGTTCAAACCGTGGCTCGTCAATGGCAGCCTCTGTCAGCACACCAGATTTATTAATATAGGTTGCTTTCGATGCGCGTTTAAACTTAACAACCTTGTCGCCAGGCATCGTTATTTCATCATCACCAATAACAATCTTTTTATATGACGGCGAAAAGCCCGTAATCATATCCAGCGAATCGTTAAATGGTATCCACACATCAGGCAGCGGCTGTAAGACATATTTATACGGCTCCGCAGCCTGGCTTGCGTACTCTCTGGCTGCATCTTCGCTTGCTTTAGCTGCCGTCTGGCTTGCTGCCGATGCTTTCGCTGAGTTCGCAGCCGCTGTTTCACTCACCTTTGCGTTGGTTTCACTGGTTTTTGCTGCTTTTTGACTGTTAGCTGATGCAGTGGCAGAAGCAGCAGCCGCGCTTGCAGAACCAGCTGCAGCACTCTCGCTTTCGGCTGCTGCATCCTGACTGCTTTTCGCCGCAGTTTCGCTGGCTTTGGCATTCGTTTCGCTGGTCTTCGCTGCCGTCTGGCTGGACTTTGCGTTAGTTTCACTCGTCTTCGCTGCTTTCTGACTGTTAGCCGCAGCAGTTGCTGATCCAGCAGCTGAAGTCGCAGAACCAGCTGCCGCGCTCTCGCTTTCGGCTGCTGCATCCTGACTGCTTTTCGCCGCAGTTTCACTGGCTTTGGCATTCGTTTCGCTGGTTTTCGCTGCCGTCTGGCTGGACTTTGCGTTGGTTTCGCTCGTCTTTGCGGCTGTCTCGCTATTTTTCGCGTTGGTTTCTGATTTTTTGGCTGCTGTCGCGGAGTTTGCCGATGCAGTCTGCGAGGTCGCTGCCGCCTGTGCACTATTAGCTGCATTCGTTTCTGAGGTTTTCGCCGCGTTCTTTGATGATGCCGCTGCAGTTTCGGATTTCTTTGCCGCCGCTGCGCTCTGAGAGGCGGCTTCGGCGTTGCGTGCCACTTCTTCCACCATTGCCTCAAAACGACGCAATGCCTCCGGCATGACATCATCTTCCGTCATGGCACCGAGAAAATCATTCAGCGTACCTGGTCTGGAGCCTTCATAGACGGTAATGGTCCCGGCATGTGAAGGCGGAAAACCTTCAACCAGCAGGGTGACGCTGTACTGGCCATACTCAACATCCATGCTGTAACGTCCGGCTTCATCCGGATTTTCAGAAGCCACCGTGTTCACCAGTACCGTGGTGCTGTTACGCTTTGCCTTCAGTTGAATAGTGCAGTTCTGTATTGGTTTTCCCGCACCATCTTTCAGCACACCTGAGATTTTTACTGCTGCCATATCCACTCCACAAAAAAGCCCGCCTGAACCGGCGGGCTGTCATAACACTGTGTTACCTGGCT
>OKVF01000906.1_pt1 | contig 27964 bp, 19 predicted proteins | sample 1604831 | NCBI WGS metagenome assembly OKVF01 (sample SAMN01760980, study PRJEB22395) | human gut metagenome
CCGCCAGGGATTCCCGGGGTTCCTACTGACAGGAGTACGTTTGCCAGAAGGATTACGATCATCATGGAAATGCTTACGTTAATTCCACATGCGTTAGCAAAGAACATGATCATGAATGACATCAGGATAGATACGGCATCCATGTTTACAGTAGCGCCAAGAGGAATGGCGATACTTGTAATCTTGTTGGATACGCCCATTTCTTCTTCCATACGCTGTTTGCTGATCGGAATAGTTGCTGAACTGGAGCAGGTTCCGAATGCGTTCAGAGCTGCCGGAAGCATAGCTTTGAAGAATTTCACCGGGCTTTCTTTGCCGAGGAATTTCACGGAACCACCGTAAACGATCAGGGCAAATCCGAAGAATGCCGCATACAGGATGATCAGCTGAGTTGCCAGTGAAATAATGGTATCTGTACCGTTGGCCTCTACAACCGGAACGATGGTACAGAATACACCGATCGGGGTGAAGTACATAACTGTGCTGATTACTTTCAGACAGACTTCATTGCAGGAATCAATCACGTTCAGAAGAGCTTTGCCTTTTTCACCGATTGCGATGAGTGTGAATCCTACGATTACTGCGAATACAAGTACCTGAAGCATGTTTCCGTTTGCAAAAGCTGCAACCGGGTTTGACGGGATCAGGTTCTTGATAGTATCCAGGATGCTGGTCATCTCAGTTGCCTGGATGTCAGAAGTTGCCATTTCAAATTTGACACCTTCGCCAAGGTGGATCAGTCTTGGAATGATCAGTCCTGCAAGGCTGGCAAGAGCAGTTGTGCACAGGAAGAAGATCATGGCACCGGCTGTAATTTTACCGGTTGTACGGGCATTACCGATGCTGGAGATACCCATGATGATTGAACAGAAGACCAGTGGAAAGATCATCATATTCAGAGCATTCATGTAAATGCTTCCGATCAGACTTGTAACAGTGAGAACCGGTTCAAATCTGCCTGCCAGAAACAGTCCGGTGAAAATACCAAGGACCAGACCGATAAAGATTGCTGTGGTAATATGCTTCTTATACCACGAATAGAAATTTTTCATTTGTTCCCTCCTTCATTTTCCTGATAAACTTGTCGATACACCAGATTCAGGAAAAAATAGCATGAGACTACTTTACCACAATAACGTGTGAATTACAATGAGAGGTATTGAATATCGCAGATTTTTTATGATATGATGAATATTAATGTAAGTATTTCTTGAAATTGGATGAGCTGTAGGGAACATTAAAAATATTAATATAATGAACATCTTATCCATATACGGAACAGTTTATTGATCGACAGATATCGGGTATTATGCATTGTGTTGCTAAATGTTGATTTATAAAAATGAAAGAACAGGAAATCAGAAAGGAAAATTCAGATGAAACCAACTATTTTATTAATAAATTTTAAAGACCAACAGAAACTACGCAAATTAAAAATGGCATTATTGCCATTCAAGATCCGTTTAAAAACAGTAGAATCGCAGGATTACTGTCAGCCAGTCGGCTATCTGGCGGGAGTAAAGGAAATTTCTAAGGCAGAAATCCCGTCAGCGTTGATCCCTCAGGAACAGTTGGAAAAAGAGATGCTGGTCATTGCAGGAATCACAGGCAATTTATTTGACCAGGTACTCTTTACATTAAGAAAAGCAGGAACGCCCGTGGATTACAAAGCAGTTCTCACAGAACATAATCAGAGTTGGAGCTGTATCCAGCTTTACAAAGAACTGGAGAAAGAACATCAGCTGTATCATCCGGAGGCTGGAAAATAGTATTTATATCAAAGAGAACTACTTTGTGAAAAAGAGCAGATTCTCCAGAGAGAGGTCGTTTTGAGTGTGGATCAAATAGATAGTTGTAATTGATGCTGGAAATTTGATTGATTAAATGATATTAAGATTTGCGGTCAAAAGGAGAAATTGAAATTATGACACTAACACAGATGAATTACATCATTACAATATCAGAGACAGGTTCGCTGAATAAAGCAGCAGAGGCGCTGTATATTTCTCAGCCATCTCTGACAAATGCAGTAAAAGAACTGGAAAAAGAACTTGGCATCACCATATTTAACCGCAGTGGTCGCGGCGTAACTCTGACTAATGACGGAACTGAATTCCTGATGTATGCCCGCCAGATTTACGGTCAGTATGAGAGCGTTCTTGAGAAATACAGCGAGGGTGGCTCTTACAAGAAAAAATTCGGTGTTTCCACTCAGCATTATTCTTTTGCAGTGAAGGCTTTCGTAGACATGGCGCAGGAATTTGATATGTCGGAATATGAATTTGCAATCAGAGAGACAAAGACAGCAGACGTAATTAGTGATGTCAGTACAATGAAGAGTGAAGTTGGTGTACTTTATCTTAGTGATTTTAACCGTAAAGCATTGTTAAAACTTCTTCATTCGGCAAATCTGGAGTTCCATCACCTTATAGATTGCCAGGCATATGTCTACTTATGGAAAAATCATCCGCTTGCAAATGAGAAATCCATTAATTTCAGCCAGCTGGAGAAATATCCGTGCTTGTCATTTGAACAGGGCGATAAGAGCAGCTTTTATCTGGCGGAGGAGATTTTGTCTACCAATGATTATACGAGGACAGTTAAAGCTACAGACCGTGCAACTATGTTGAACCTGATGGTAGGACTGAACGGTTATACCTTGTGTTCTGGAATCATCTGTGAAGAATTAAATGGCAGTGATTACCTGGCAATTCCGTTTGAAGGAGATGAGCAGAACCAGAACAGTGATATGGAGATTGGATACATTACAAGAAAGAATTCTATTCTTAGCAAGATGGGAAATATGTATGTATCTTCTCTGCAGAAATATCTGGAGCAGAATGTCTGAGGAAAAAATATGAATCTTAAGTATATTTGTGAACAGATGGTGCGTATCCTGCATAGCAATATCACCTGTATCAGTGAGTCTGGTAAAATAGAATTCTGTTATGGAGATATGACTGCGCAGTGCAATCCGTTATTTACAGATGAGGAGTTTCTGGCATTTATTCATAAGCATGAGATAAAGGAGTATCCGGAGCTTTGGAGCGAAAATGATACGATCCTTTATGCTGTTATTCCATTAGAAACATCTGATAAAAATAAGGATGAGGAAAAGTATATCAGAAAAATTGTAATAGGACCTGTATGCACGGAAAAACGCGTAAGAGACTCGGAACTTTATCTGGTAAAACAGCATCATATCAAAGATACTATGGGATTTCGTCTGTCTTTCTGCGAACTTAAAGTATTTGGTTCCGGGATTCTGATGCTCTATTATATGATAACCGGAAAAGAACTGACTCTGAATGATCTGTGGCAGAAAAATGGAATTCAGGAGACAGATATCATAGAAGCAAAAGAACGGGTTTCCAGCACGATTTTTGAACGTCAGGAGCAGGAACTTCCCCATAATCCTTATGATCAGGAACTGCGTGAACTGGACAGTATCCGGCATGGAGATGTGGAAATGCTTAACCGCAGTCTGTCTGAAACTTACCGTGGGGAAGTTGGACAGCTTGCGAAGAATCAGATCAGGCAGGCAAAAAATATTGCAATTTGTGTTATTGCGCTTGCATCTCGTGCAGCCATTAGCGGGGGGATGATCCCGGAGGAAGCTTTTTCCATGGTGGACGGTTATATCATGAAGATTGAGGATATGAATAATGCTGTGAAAATTGATGCCATGATGCGCCAGGCAGAGTATGAATTTGCGGAGCGTGTGGCGGAAATCCATAAGAATCAGCAGAAAAACGAGCTGATCGAGCGGACAAAAAATTATATCTATCAGAACCTTCACAGTGAGATCATTATAGGTGAGATTGGGCAGAAAATAGGGGTAAACAGCAGTTATCTGTCGGATCTTTTTCACAGGGTTGAGGGGATGACGATTCAGCAATATATCCGTAAAGAGAAGATACGTCTTGCTGAAAATATGTTGCGATATTCGGATTACGGAGTAAGAGAAATCGCCAGTTATCTGTCTTTTTGCTCTCAGAGTTATTTTGGAAATATTTTCAGGCAGCAGACAGGAATGACACCTGCAAAGTACAGAAAAAAATATGGAAAATGGGAAAAATGTGACAGTTGAGAAAAATATCAGCTGTTACGTTTTTTATATTGTTGAGAAAAAGATGTGCTAAAAATGATGACAAATAACAAAAATAAATGATAAACAGACAAAATAAACGATATAATTTTACGGAAATCTTTGTTATTATACGTGCATAAGAAAAATCTGGAGGATATTATATATGAAGGAACTTCTCTACGGAGCAGCATATTACGATGAATATATGCCATATGACCGTCTGCAGCAGGACGTGGCAATGATGAAGAAGGCAGGGATCAATACAGTAAGAATCGCGGAATCCACATGGAGCACCTGTGAACCACAGGAAGGCGTGTTTGATTTCTCACATGTAGAACGTGTAATGGACGCGATGGAAGAAGCCGGAATCAATGTAATCATTGGAACACCTACTTATGCAATCCCAACATGGATGGTGAAATCTCACCCGGATGTACTGGCTGAGACTGTTAAGGGTAGAGGAATCTACGGGGCCCGTCAGATTATGGATATCACTCATCCGGTCTACCGTTTCTATGCAGAGCGTGTGATCCGCAAATTAATGGAATGCACTGCACACAGAAAATGTGTCATTGGTTTCCAGGTAGATAACGAAACAAAATATTACGGAACTGCCGGTAAGAATGTTCAGGAGAAGTTTGTAAAATATCTCCGAAAGAAATTCAACAATGATCTGGATGCAATGAATCATGAGTTTGGCCTGGACTACTGGAGCAACCGCATCAATGCATGGGAAGATTTCCCGGATGTGAGGGGAACCATCAATGGAAGTCTTGGCGCAGAGTTCGAGAAATTCCAGAGAACACTGGTAGATGAATTCCTTAGCTGGCAGGCAGATATCGTAAATGAATACCGTAGAGAAGACCAGTTTGTTACTCACAATTTTGACTTCGAATGGCGTGGATATTCTTTTGGCGTTCAGCCGGACGTCAACCATTACCATGCTGCAAAAGCCCTGACAATTGCAGGCACAGACATTTACCATCCGACACAGGATGACCTGACAGGTGCAGAGATCGCATTTGGCGGCGACATGATCCGTTCATTAAAGAGAGATAATTATCTGGTTCTGGAAACAGAGGCACAGGGTTATCCGGGATGGACTCCTTATAAGGGACAGCTCAGACTTCAGGCATACAGTCATCTGGCAAGTGGTGCCAATAGTGTAATGTACTGGCACTGGCATTCCATTCATAATTCATTTGAGACATACTGGAAGGGACTTCTCAGTCATGATATGCAGGAGAATGCGCCGTACCGTGAAGCCTGCATTGTTGGAAGTGAATTCGCTAAGCTCGGAAGTCATCTGGTAAATCTGAAGAAGAAAAATAATGTTGCCATTCTCGTAAGTAATGAAGCGTTAACAGCTCTCAAATGGTTTGGAATTGAAGCAACTGCAGCGGGAGATAACGGTATTGGATATAATGATGTTGTCCGCTGGCTTTATGACACACTGTTTAAGATGAATATCGAGTGCGATTTCGTATGGCCGGAATCTGAAAACTTTGATGAGTATAAAGCAATTTTTGTCCCTGCCCTCTATGCAGCACCGGATGAATTGCTGGAAAAACTGAAACAGTATACAGCAAACGGCGGTACACTGGTTGCAACATTCAAGACTGCTTTTGCAAATGAGAACATCAAAGTAAGCCATGAAATGCAGCCGCATATTTTGAGTAACTGTTTCGGTGTCAGCTACCAGCAGTTTACATTCCCGAAGAACACAGGACTGACTGGAAGCATTATTAATGGAACTGCAGACGGAGCAGGCGAAAAAGCAGAAGCAAAAGTATTCATGGAATTATTAATGCCGCAGGAAGCAGAAGTACTTGCATCCTATGACCATTATAATTGGAAAGAATACGCAGCGATCACTAAGAATCATTATGGAAAAGGAACTGCCGTCTACATCGGATGCATGACTGATGACAATACCTTAAAAGCAGTGATCACAGAAGCCCTTAACAGTGCAGAAGTAGAAATTCCAGAATATAACTGGCCGGTAATCGTAAGAAAAGGAACTAATGACCTGGGAAAAATCGTCAGATATATCCTGAACTATTCCGCAGAAGAGCAGAATGTGGTATATCATGGTGCAAACGGAAAAGAACTGTTCTCAGAGGAAGCTGTACAGGACGGAGAAACAATCACAGTTTCAGCATGGAATGTTAAGGTTGTAGAAGAGGCATAATTTGATCAAATCAGGCAAGTAGCAAAACATATTGTGGAATATTAATATAGGGCTTAACCCAATTATATAGGCTAAGTTTATATAGAACAAATTTGCAACGAAAAGGAGATCTGTGAAGGATCTCCTTTTCTATTAGAGATATGGTTGCAGGTGATGTAAAGGGATGATATGCTTATATAACTTATAGCAATGCCAGAAAATAATGATATACCAGACCAACGATGATGTATGGAGGATAAAAATCATGAACGCAAAACAAAACTATAAATGGAATGAACTGACAATGGGAACCTGTTATTATCCGGAGCACTGGGATAAGAAACTCTGGCCAGATGACCTTGACAGAATGAAGAAAGCCGGAATCTCTGTAATCCGTATTGCAGAGTTTGCATGGAGCAAAGTAGAACCTGAGGAAGGTGTTTTTACCTATGATTATTTCGATGAATTTCTGAATTTGTGCAGTGAGAAAGGAATGAAGGTAATCTTCGGAACACCGACAGCAACTCCTCCTGCATGGCTGACAGAGAAGTATCCGGAAGTGTTAAATGCATCAAAGGACGGCATACTTCTGAGGCATGGAGGAAGACGTCATTATAATTACAATTCACTGGTTTATCAGAAACTCTGCGCCAGAATTGTAGAGAAAGAAGCAGCTCATTATGCGAAACATCCGGCAATCGTAGGATGGCAGATTGATAATGAACTTAACTGTGAAGTAAACGAATTCTATTCAGAGGCAGACTCTGTGGCATTCCGTGAATATTTGAAAAATCAGTACGGAACTCTGGAGAAATTAAATGAAGCGTGGGGAACAGTTTTCTGGAATCAGACTTATACAGAATGGGATCAGATATATGTTCTTCGTCCTGTAGCAAATGAGGCAATCAATCCACATCAGCATCTGGATTATATCCGTTTTATTTCTGTAAGTGCCCGCAATTTCTGCAAAATGCAGGCAGAAATCATCAGAAAATATCTGAAACCTGGAGATTACATTACAACAAACGGTAAGTTCTGGAATCTGGATAATCATAAGATGGAGAAGGAATCTCTGGACGTTTACTGTTATGACTCTTATCCTGATTTTGCATACGGACTGGATCGTGATCTGCTACACAGTGATGATCTGAATGACCGTAAATGGTCTCATAATCTGACAGAAGTACGTTCTATCTGCCCGCATTTTGGAATTATGGAACAGCAGTCCGGTGGTAACGGATGGTCTACCAGAATGGAAGCTCCGTCTCCGCGTCCGGGACAGTTAACTCTCTGGGCAATGCAGAGCGTGGCGCATGGAGCTGATTTTATTTCCTTTTTCCGCTGGAGAACCTGCACTTTTGGCACAGAAATTTACTGGCATGGCATACTGGATTATGACAACCGCGAGAATCGTAAATACAGAGAAGTTCAGGATTTTTATAAGAAGTTAAAAGCAATCGACGGAGTATGCAATTCCGAATATAAAGCAGCATTTGCAGTAGTCAAGGATTATGACAATGAATGGGATACTTCTGTAGACGCATGGCACAGCAGAGTAGCCGCAGCAAGTGAGATGGGGATTTTTAAGGCTGCACAGCTTACACATACACCGTATGATATGGTATATCTGCAGGAGGACAGCGAACTTACAGATCTGATGAAATATCCGGTACTGATCTATCCACATCCGGTAATGGTCAGCGAAGAGCGTGTGAAACTTCTGAAAGAATATGTAGAACAAGGTGGAACTCTGGTGATCGGATGCCGTTCCGGATACAAAGATATGAACGGAAAATGCGTAATGCTTCCACAGCCGGGACTGCTGGCAGAGCTGACAGGCACAGATGTACGTGACTTTACCTTTACCAGTCCTGCGGAACCTCCTGTTTTTGCAGAATTTGGCGATCAGAAGATTCCAATGCCTGTATTCAATGACATTATCACGCCACTGGAAGGCACAAAAACCCTCGCAGTTTATGGGAACAGCTATTATGAAGGAACCCCGGCTCTTACCTGTCACGCAGTTGGAAAAGGTCAGGTTCTTCATCTGGCAGCGACATTCAGTAAAGAAAACACAGAGGCACTGTTTGAGTATCTGAAGATTAAAGAGCCATTCAAAGACTATATTGATGCACCAGAAACAGCAGAAGTAATCATGCGTGAGAAAGACGGACAGAAATATCTTTTTGTATTGAACTATGAAGCAGAAAAGACAGAATATACACTTTGGAAACCGATGCTGGCACTTTACGACAAATCAGAAGCATACGGAAACTGTACACTTCCTGAATTTGGAACTGCTGTGTATAGAATACTTGAGTAAGGTCTGAATTTTTACAATAACAAAAAAATTAAAAATAGTCCGCCTTTTTAAAAGATTGCCATCTGTTAATTGCCAAAAACAGATGGTAAAATTGAGTCATCAAATAAAACAAACGGTCGTTTAAAAAAAATTTCAGAAAAACCAATGAAATAGCTTGAAATGAAAGAAAAAATAAGAAGCAAACAATTCACAATTTTGAATTTAAGGTTACTGAAACAAACAGACAGTAACGCATTTAAAACGATAAGGAGCAACCAAGTTATGAAAAAATTATACAGCAACAAACTTGTAATCTTCAGTCTGGTGCTGCCTGGTCTTCTGTTATTTTTCTTTGCGATCCTCGCTCCGATCTGCCTGAGTGTATATTATGGATTTACCGATTATTCAGGAATGGGATCCATGAATTTCATCGGAATGGAAAACTATAAGAACTTAATGACAGACAAGGCATTCTGGATGTCTCTCAGAAACTCACTTTTACTTGCTATTGGATTTATCTGTATCCAGCATCCGCTGGCGCTGATCACCGCAGCAGTACTCGATAAACTCAGTGGAAAAGCAGAAGGCTTTTTCAGATGTGTATACTTTATTCCGAACGTTATTTCTGTAGCAGTTATCGCTTACTTATGGAAATTCATATACAATCCGAATTTCGGACTCTTAAACAATATTATCAAAGCATTTGGCGGCAAGGGTAATATCAACTGGCTCAGTCAGCAGAATGCGATCTGGTCCGTACTGGTAGTTCTGAATACGATTTTTGCAGACCGTGAAGATAAACCTGTCAAAGCAAAAAGAAGGAGGGCGGCATAATGGAACATGCAGGAAAGAAAAACAGCAAGGCAAAGAAGCCGCTTCTGTGGATCGTTCTGATCATCATGGCAGTGATCCAGATATTCCCTCTTGTATGGCTGGTAGATTTCTCTCTGGCCAGCAGCAATGAGATGTTTACCAATGGACTGGCTGTTCTTCTGGTCATTCTGGTTTCCATCATGGCATCTTTTGCATGCCGGAGAATGAACTGGAAATTAAGCGGACTGGTTAAGACTTTACTTCTTATGGGAATGATGATTCCGATTCATGCAACTTTACTTCCGAATTACAAAATTTACAGTAAATTAGGGCTTACAGATACTATCTGGGCATTGCTGATCCCTTATGTGGCATTTTCGCTTCCACAGGGATTATTCCTGATGACCAGTTTCATGGAATCTATTCCTGTAGAACTGGAAGAGGCAGCAGTTATGGATGGATGCGGAATCTACAGAATTATTTTCCAGATTATTACACCAATGCTGAAGTCATCCATTGCAACAGTATCGATCATGACATTTCTGAACAACTGGAATGAGTTTATGATGGCAAGTACCTATTTAAGCTCTCCGAAATGGAAAACACTTCCATTCTCAGTTCTGGAATTTACAGGACAGTATTCCTCTAACTATGCAGTTCAGTTTGCAGTAATGGCATTGACAGCAGCTCCGGCGGTTATCGTTTATATTATCCTGAACAAGCACATCACCAAAGGCGTTGCGATGGGAGCAGTAAAAGGCTGAAAAATATTTAAGGGAGACAGGGCATATGACAAGAATCAAGCAGTGGGTCGATCATTTAAGCGTAAAGAAGAAGCTGATCTTTTACGGATATCTGATACTTACACCGGTATTGATCATCATATGCCTTGCTCTTTTGCTTAAGAATTATAATGATGTGATCGCAGATCGCCAGAAAAATGATGAAGCCAGTGTCAGCACACTGGCAGAGAGCCTTGGTATCCTTCAGTCGGATATCAAGGATTTTTCCACGTATATCTGTATTAATAATGATATTCATAATCTTCTGACTGCAAATGAATCAGAGGTACAGGAGAAAAATAAGAATGCTAAGCTATGGCTGGAAGAGGCACCAATGGCGATCGTGCAGGATATGATGTCCCTGAAAGGGCATATCAAAACCATTGCTATTTATCCGGAAAACGGAATCCGGCCGTATCTTCGATGCATGGACGCCGGTGCATATGTGGATGATATAGATGCAATCCGCAGTACAGAGACTTATAAGGAAACACTGAAAGCCAAAAACGGAATGGTATGGAGATATGTTCCGAAAGGAAAAAGTGATACCTATCAGACCAATCGATTTAATAAACTTGTTCTTTATCGTGAAATCTTTGATCTTACTCAGAAAAAGACACTTGGATATATTGTAATTGGTGTAAGCAGCGAATATTTTGAAAATGTATGCCAGAATACGCTGAAGAATGAGAAAGAGAGAGTTCTTGTCCTCGATCAGAATGGCAATCATCTTGTTCAGACCGGAAAAATAGACGGGAAACTGGATGAGTATCTGAGCAGTGACGAGTTTCTGCAGCAGAATTACAAAGAGAGAAAAACACATTTTCAGTATGGCGATTATGAAGTATATTGCAGACAGATGGAAAAGAACTCCAGTATTGTATGCAGAATTGTTCCGATATATAGTCTTCAGATGCAGTTTCGGGATATTGCTTATATGCCGCTGTTGCTTCTGATCGGTATGATGATCGGTCTACTGCCTTTGCTGGCAATTATCTCCAATCTTGTAACAAAGCCTCTGCGTCAGCTTTGCACAGCGATTGATCAGTTCTCTACCGGAGATTTCGAGCAGCAGGTAGAAGTGACTACACATGATGAAGTAGGTGAGGTGGCAGAATGTTTTAACCGGATGGTTCTGGCAATTAAAGAACTGATCGATAAGAACTATGTTATTACTTTGCAGGAAAAAGAGAGTGAACTGGCAGCACTGCAGGCACAGATCAATCCACATTTTCTGTACAATACTCTGGATTCTCTTTACTGGCAGGCTACAGATGGGGGAAATGATGACATTGCAGAGAGTATCCTGGCGTTGTCAGATCTTTTTCGTCTTGTTCTGAGTCAGGGGAAAAGAGAAGTAACGGTAGAGCAGGAGATGCAATTGGTTTCCTGTTATCTGCAGATTCAGAAAATGCGTTTTACGAAACGTCTGAATTATGAGATTCATGTGGATGACAGTATAAAAAATGCTGTTATTCCGAAACTCATTTTACAGCCATTTGTGGAGAATGCCATCGTGCATGGTTTTGAGAATGTCAGCACACCATGTCTGCTTACAGTGACAGGACAGCTTGAAGATGGAAAAATCTGGTTTGAGATTAAGGACACAGGAAGCGGAATGACGCAGGAGCAGATTGAGAAACTCTGGCAGGAAGAACCGGTCCAGTACAGGAAGCAGAGAATCGGGCGTTATGCCATCAAAAATATCAGAGAACGTCTGCAGAGAAAGTATCAGGATAAGTTTTCCCTGCAGATTGAGAGCCGTGTGAATGAAGGAACGACGGTTACACTGATTATTCCTTATGAAAAAGCGAGGGAGTGGGAAAATGAAAATATTAATTGCAGATGATGAAGATACAATTCGCAGAGGTGTTGCGAAATACATACAGCTTCACTCTGACAAATTTGATAAGATCTATCAGGCTGAAAACGGGCAGGAGGCGCTGGATATTCTGTTTCAGTATCGCCCGGAATTGGTGCTGCTTGATGTGCAGATGCCATTGAAAAATGGAATCGAAGTTATGCAGGAGGCAAAGAAAGCAGGTCTTGATCCGGTGATCGTGATTCTCAGTGGATATGATGAATTTAAATATGCCCAGCAGGCGATCAGATATGGAGCGAAAGAATATCTGTTGAAGCCGGTCAGAGCGACAGATATCCTGAAATGCCTTGAAAAACTGGCAGATGAATACTATAGTATAGAATCTGAAGAAAGTGAGCAGACTGAGGGAACGCCGATCAACTCTTTTGTAAAATCTGCGAGAGAGTATGTGGAAGAGCATTATACAGATGATATTTCCCTGCAGGAAGTCGCAGACAAGATAGGAATTTCAGCAGGGTATCTGTCTACTATGTTTGCCCAGAATATGAACTGCAAATTTGTAGACTATCTTAATAAAGTAAGAATAGACCGTGCCTGTACCTATCTGGAGCAGAACTATCTGAAGACTTATGAGATTGCCTATCGTGTAGGATTTCGTGATGAGAAGTATTTCTCCAGAGTGTTCAAGAAAGTGAAGGGAATGTCACCAAAAGAATATAGAACCGGAAATAGTCAGGAACCGGCATAAATGCAAATGTCCTTCTGATAAAGAAGAAAACTGCCATAAAACAGGAAACTGTTTCGATGGCAGTTTTTTGCTTTTATACCGGAAGCTCCCACCTCTATAGGGGGGAGGATGTTACTCTCCGAGTAATTTCACGTATCGCGGCTCATGGTGTACAGCCGGGAGAAATGTTTTTAAAATATCCTCCGTTTTTATGCAGAGACTGGAGGTATTAATGCATGGATGACATCCAAGATAAGTATGTGGCAGAAGATCTTCGTCGATCAGGAGCTGCACTTTGTTATCTTTGTCATTCATCAGCCCCATAACACTTACAGATCCAGGTGTGATATCCAGTAATTCTTCCATATGAGTTTCATTAGCAAAGGAGAGACGTGCAGTATTGATCTGAGAAGAGAGTTCCTTTGTCTTAAATTTCTTATCCCCAGGCATCAACAAAAGGTAGAAATCTGTTTCCTGCCGATTACACAGAAAAAGATTTTTGCACATATGTGTTCCCATTAATTTATCAATATCCTGACATGCTTCAATAGTCATTGCAGGTTCATGATCGACTCTCTGATAGGAGATTCCAAGAGAATCCAGCAGGTCATAAACGCGGATCTCTTTTTCTAATCGTCCTGCTGTATCGGAAGGGCGTCCATTTAATAATTCCATGTCTGTAATTCCTTTCGTTGTATACTTAAATTACAGTTATCATATCGCAACAGGTGTAATTTCACAAGAAAATTATGGTAAAATGTTGGATGTGATATGGTAAAATGTAAAAACAATATGATTAATCAATATTTATCGAATATATGCTTGACAGTTAGTAGTAAAAGGTGTGAAATTATATTTTATAATACAAATATACAGACAGAGAGTTTGTGCGGTGTATTTGAAAATAGTTATACATAAAGGGAGGAGTCAGGAATGCCTGAAAAAAGAAGAAAAGGAAGCAAGAGCTGTCCCAGGTGCGGCAAGGAGAATCCTAAGGGAAATCTTTTTTGCATAGAGTGTGGAGAATCTCTGGAAAAGAAACGAAGATCTAAGGCAAAAAAGAATACGATAATTATTTTAGCAGTTATCTGGATTGTATGTATCGGTTCTAGCGCAGCTGCTATAGCAGTAATTATGCCTGCGAAGATAAATAAGGCAAGGGCAGAGAAGCAGATTGATATTGGAAATAAATATCTGGAAGAGGCAGACTATGATAAGGCAGAAGAAGCGTTTGATAAAAGTATGAAGATTGAGCCGAAATCAGCAGATGCTGCGACAGGAATGGCCAGAGTCTACAATGGAAGAAAGCAGCCGCAGCAGGCGGTAAAATATTTACAGAAATCGTCTGTCAATCTGACAAATCTGGCTCAGGCCCAGGCACTGCAGAAAGCGTTAGAAGATACTATGCAGCAGATACAAAATAAAAAGGTGACTAATGATCAAAACACTGGTAACAGTAATGCTAATGATCAGAACCCTGGTGGTGATAGCAGTGATGTAGAAGCTGAACTGGTAAAAATTTCATATACGGTTGATGAGTTTATAGACGGGAAATCAGATGAGGACCCGGACCCTACGGTAACGCCTGAATCAGAGAAAGTTCCGCCGGTAGATAATGACAGTAATGATGGCATAGCAGCAGCTGAACTTAATAATCCTGAAGATGATAAAAATCATTACAGTGCAGCAGACAATGGAAATTCGGATATTGATATGAATAATGACGTAGATGATGATGACCTTGAATATAGCAATGCAGATGATAACGATGATCTCGAATATAACGATACAGATGATGACGATGATCTTGAGGACGCAGATTCAGATATTGAGCAAGATTGGGAATATAATTCAAAGAGTAATTCCTCAAATCAGTATTCTCCAGAAGTGGCAGCCTCAGAAATAGATACAGAAAATGATTCTGCGCAAGGGAATAATGCAGGGCAGAATTCGGTGGAAGAAAATGAATATGGTGATGATACCGAGAGAGCCTCATCTTCAGTAGAGCAGATATTAAGTGACTATGAGAATGACACTCTCCCGGCGGAAATTCCGTCTGCAGAATTCAGTGGTACATCAGTTTCTTATACTTACGGTAATGGAAGCAGCGCGGCAGCAACAATGACTGGACGACTGACTGACGGAATTCAGGATCTGGACGGGGATGGAATCCCGGAGCTTGTAGTTGTGGAAATGCAGAGTGGGAAGATGGGTTTCAGAATCTATAAAGTCAATAATGGAACAGTTGAAATGACTGCATCTCAGACAGTATCTGTCGGTCTGGATGAGGCGGTGGAAGACATTTCCTATGGAAATACACAGACATGTTTTATTATGAATAACAATGGAATGCATGAGATAGGATTCGCTTCTTACTGCTATGGTTATGATGAAGGGGATGGAACTCCTGCTGTCAGAACAACAGTTGAAGTTTACAGTCTATCTGATGATGGGACTGTATCATTATGTGTTTCCGGGACAGTTCGAAATGGAGAAGGCCAGGAGAATTTTGTTGCCAGCCTGGCACCAGCAGGGATGAACGGTTCATGGAACAGCAGCAATGTACAGACGTTACAGTCCATAGACTATGCTGAGAATCCATATCAGGATTTAGCAGACGCTCCCAATCCAATAAGCGCCGGTGTAGCATCAAGTGAGAATGGTGCACAAGATCTTGCAACGGTAACTGCAACAATGTCGGCTGAAAGTGGAATGCTTACTATAGAGTAGAATATAATGGGGAAAGAATAGATGATTTTAAAAAGAACATGTAAATTTATAATGTGTATGATGCTATGCGTTGGGCTATCCTGTATTTATGTATATGGAGCGGACGCAGACAGCAGTTCTGGTGCGTTGGAGGAACTGAAGGGTGAATATGCATATCAGGAGAAAATCTGGGAAGATTCATATGACATGAATGCAGATAATGAAAATGAACAGGTAAGCGTATATGCTGTAAGCAATGAAAATGGTTATGCCAGCATTATTGTATACATAGATGAAAACAAAGTTTTTTCTATGCAAACAGAGCAGAGTCCGAATAAGGCAGATATTTGCATTTGTCCGGTAAAAAATATGAAATCTCTGTTTTATCTGAGATTATATTCGGACGAAGAGGATGAATATTGCGGCGTTTTGCAGTTGTCCGAAGGACACTTGGAAGAATTGGTGAACAGAAGCGGAGAAAAAAAGAAAACCGCCGCTGAAAGACCAATGGCATACAGCAGGGTTGATCTGGACCGGGATGGAAGTAAGGAGCTCATTGTAAGGAGTTTTACATCTGAAGCAACAGAGGGTGGGCAGTATATTTATCATGTTTATCGCTATGATGGTAATAGCAAAGAGTATACGGAGCTTCCTGACGCATTGTTTTATTCCTGGGCATCAGAGGGCTTAGTACATTTTCAGAAAGAAACAGGGTATCTGTTTATTGATGAAACAATGGGTGAAACTTGTTTTGGCGTGTATTCTCTAAGCGATGATGCACTGCATAGTGAATATGAAACGTCTGATGACATGGGATATTTGCCGCGGATTAAATTCCAGAAGATAAGAGTTGAGAATGATCAGACTGTTGAAACGAAAGTTCAGGAGAGTTCTTCTACAGCACCATTTTATGGCATATGGTGCTATGGATCCAGAGAATCGGGAGATGCATATAGCTACGCAGAAAATCTTAACAATGCCGGATTTTCTGCAAATGTATTTCTGACAACAGACTGGAGTAATCTCAATACTGAAAGATATTATGTTGTCACTGCAGGTGTATATGGAACAGAAGACGAAGCGAAGGCAAATCTGGCATCTGTACAGAATGTTTGCGCGGATGCGTATGTGAAATATTCTGGGGATTATCAGGGACAGTAGTATCAGATATGGATGTTGTTATGAACAAGTAGCGAATGCGAATGATTTTATCCGTTTGACATGCATGGAGATGTCCATACAGTCAGGCAAGAAACATTTTGATGAGAAATTTGTCATTGTTTTTGGAAACTGAGGTAAAATATCGATATACGAATAGGAGCTTTTGCACTGATGTCAGTCATTGCAAGCCGTATAAGGGCATGATAGTATATATTTATATAAAAACTATTGCAAAGGGTAAAAAGAATTTTATATGAGGAAGGTGTATTTATGAAGGAAGGTAGAAAATTAAGAAACTGGTGTCACATGTTATGTATGGTGCTTTTGGGAGTACTCCTTATTATTGACAGTAAGGTTGTTACCGTACAGGCAGCGAGTCAGATGGTTGTTTTGAAAGCGGATAAAACGTATACAAACTATGATTTTACTAGAGATGGTAAGAGAGATCGTTTTAAATGTACTGCTGACTCAGAACGAGGGTACGCAAGAATTTATCTTAATGGAAAATTTAAACAGCGCATTTTTATAGGAAAGGGAGCTGATATATATTGGTGTAAGATTAGTACGAAAGATACATATTTGCTGACAACTAATTATTTATATGGCGGTCATGACCTAAAGGCATATATGTATTCAGGCGGAAAATTTAAATCTACACCGGGCGAAAAAAATTTAAATAAAGTTTTTTCTTTTTCAAATTTTAAAAAAGTAAAAAAGAATACTCTTTATGTAGAATCATCTACTGGTGGATATTGGAGAAATCCTTATTCTTTTAAAAATGTAGGAGATTCGCTTACTGTGGAAACACAATTTACAGTAAAAAATAACAAAATCACTTGTAAATCCTGGACTTCCAGAGTTACAGGTAGAAAAATATTTTATGCAAAAAATTCTTTCAGTACCAGTAAAAGTATGTCAAACCTTAATGTTAAAAATGGGCCCCGTGTAAAAGCAGGACAGAAGGTGACATTAAACTACATAAGACTGAATCGCACCACTTATCTTTATCAGATTTCGGTTAATGGACAGAAAGGTTGGTTTGCTGATTCTGAGAACATTAAGTTTAGTTAATTAGTGGATGTATATTGAAAAGAACACAGAGGACAAAACTAAAAATAGATTACAAAGGACTTCGGATAAGATAAATTTAATTGGCTTTTTTCATGTTTAATTTGCTTACATGGAAAAAGCCAATTGTAAATTTCAAACTAGAAAAAATATAAATTATTTAAATTTTTCTGATATTTTGTTTCCTGTACTTCTGCGGGCTGCAGCCTTTCACACGGGAAAATACCTTAGCATAATAATTGGAGTCTGTAAATCCGGATTTCTGGGCGACGTCCATAATGCTGTCACCGGAATTGAGAAGGAATTCGAGGCTTCGCTCTACACGGTATTCCTGCAGGAAGGTAAACAAGGAAACATTCATGTAACGCTTAAACAGTCGGCTGCATTCACTTTCACAGAGATGGATTTCTTCCGCGATGTCTTTCATCTGGATTTTATTCATGTAATTGTGTTCCAGATAATCCATGATCTCACGCATACGGTTACGTTCCAGTTTACTGTGTTCTGTATAGGGGAGATTTTCAGGGAGATTCTGCAGCATACAGCGCCACAGTTTCTGCAGAGTTCCGGTGATGTCCAGTTCATAAAACTCTTTCTTTTCTTCATACAGATGTATGATTTCTTTTACATATTCAGCAAAAGTTCTGTGCCATGGTTCAGAATAATCGATGTGAATCGCAGGAATAGAGAAATTTTGTAAAAAAGGTTCTACATATTTTCTGCGAAGAATACTTTCATAAGATCCATAAATGATTTTTGGCAAAAAAGTGATGGAAACGTATTTTCCGTCCTGCATGTCTTCCATGAAACCTGCGTGGAGAACATTAGCATTTCCAAGTAGAATATCACCGGTTTTCATATGATAAGTACATTGGTTTACTTTATAGAGAATCTGTCCGTCCAGAACAAGGGTGATTTCTATTTCAGGATGCCAGTGCCACAGGAAAGAACCGGATTTATAGCCGGAAAGCTGTTCGTAGCTTACAAGCAGCGGAAATTCATCACTGCCATGCTTTTTCAGCTCTTTTTGTGAACCATCTGTTATAATTTCTGCCATTATGATGTCCTCCTGTTATTTTTATTCGCCTGACCGTTTTTACGAATATTGAAAATATAAATTGATTGAATCAATTCTGCGCATCACAGAGTATGTGGATGAACAGTGTCTGATAATAAGTATATTGTACACTTATACGGAAATAAACGCAAGATTTTACTATTTCCTCCCCAGATTATCAAGGATTTTTCCATTATGCCGGAGTATACTGAATCTTAAGAGTGTAGCCGGAATAAGGCTGCTCCCAAACTTTCATACACATATTCCCGTCGGCCGCTGAATTCTATGCACTGCCACTGCACAGCGGCCGGAGCGGAGAAAGCAACGGAGGATTTTTACAATGAATATTCCAAATAAAAATGAATTAACACGTATTTACGGAGAAGCAGAGAAATCAGCAGCACGTTTTCAGTCAGTAGCTGATCACTTCGCAGAAATTTACCATCACGATACAGCAGAATTCTTCACAGCACCGGGAAGAACCGAGATCATTGGAAATCATACAGATCACAATGGTGGACGTGTACTGGCAGCCAGCATTGATATGGATACTATTGGTGCAGCATGCCCGAACAACAGCAGTATCATCCGTATCACAAGCGAAGGATATGACAAAGAAGTTGTTGTAGACATTGAGAAACTTTCCAGTGTTCCAAAAGCTCAGGGAACTGTATCTCTGGTAGCTGGTATGGTAGAGGCAATCCAGAAATTTGGTTTTAAGGCAGCTGGATTTGATGCTTATGTTACAACTAATGTAATCCGTGCAGCAGGTGTAAGTTCTTCTGCATCTTTTGAAATGCTTGTATGTTCCATTATTAACTATTTCTTCAATGATGGTGTAATGACATATATTGATTACGCAAAAGCAGGACAGTATGCTGAGAACGTATACTGGCTGAAGGCTTCTGGATTAATGGATCAGCTTGCATGTGCTGTTGGCGGACCGATTCTTCTTGACTTTTCTGACAAGGAGAACCCGAAATATGAGAAAGTAAACTTCTCTTTCCACGATTATAACCATCATCTTGTAATCGTAAATACAGGAAAAGGACATGCTGACTTAAGCCAGGAATACTCCGAAATTCCAATGGAAATGAGAGAAGCAGCGAAAGCAGCAGGAGCCGAACTTCTCTGTGAGACAACTCTGGAAGATGTACTGGCACATATGTCTGAGATCACAAACGACAGAGCACTTTTAAGAGCAATTCATTTCTTTAAAGAGAATGAACGTGTAGAGAAAACAGCCAAAGCTGTTGAGGAAAAAGATGGAGCAACTGTATTAAAACTCATCAGTGAATCCGGAAAATCTTCCTGGGAATTACTCCAGAACTGCTATCCGATCAAAGCATTTACAGAGCAGAAAATTTCTGTTGCACTTGCACTTACAGATCTCTTCCTTGAGAAACTTGGCAAAGGTGTCTGCCGTATCCATGGCGGCGGATTTGCAGGTGTTATCATGTGCGTAGTACCGGAAGAAGAGACAGAGAACTATGTATCCTATATTTCTGAATTTGCAGGAAAAGAAAATGTATATCCAATGAATATTCGTGCAGTTGGTGCGGTACATATTGAACTGTAATCGGTATCGGAGGATTACATGCATAAGGCAGATCAGGGATTTTGGCATATTCATGCCAAAACACCTCGCGGGACAGTGGTGTGTGAACAGTAACTATTAAAGGGGTATAATTATTAAGAGTTCAGAGTAAAAGGCAGCGGAAAGTACAGTGTATACTTCCGCTGCTTTCTTGTTTTTTCTTTTCAACACAAAATTTATGTATTATAATTATAATAATGTTGCCGGAGTATTCGGCTGAAATATCAGTGTTATATTTTGAGGGGATACGATAGATGAAACATAATAAATGGACGATGCGGAATGCTCTGCTTGTTTTATGCATCAGCAGTGTGGTATTTGCCCTGTTGCTGCAGACTTTTCTTTTTCACCAGTCACTGCGCAGGCAGATACGGGCAGAGAGTATATCTGATCATGAAATATCATTAAATAAAATGCAGACAGATCTGTCTAATTTTATTCATACAGTACGGGGAGAAATGCTTACGATCTACAGTGAGCAGGATCTTATAAATGATATGCGTGATGCAGCGGAAAACAGTTCCAGCCTGAAAAATTATTACTGGAGAAGCTGGTATTTTGCAAGAAAGCGTTTTACAAAAGAGGATCAGCTTCTTGCGCTGTATCTTTATGATACAAAGGATAACCTGGTCAGCAGCTACCGATATAATTCTGTTACATATCCCAAAGACATCTATAAATCGGATTACAATGATAATTCAGATCGTGTTTATGACTATGTACATGGAGATCGTACAGATCTGATGATTTCCGGATATCACAATAATGAAGCAAAGAAGGATATTGTCCGGCTGGTACTGAAACTTCATAATTATGATGCGGACCGCAGCAGTCTGGGATATCTTATCTGTGACATCAATAGTGCAGCTTTTACATCGATCATGTCCAAATATGTGGATGTAGAACAGGTCTGCCTGTGGCTTCAGCCGTTAAATGATCAGGTGATCGCAATGACAGGACAGGCATCAGAGAGTCAGCGAAGAATTCAGAAACAGCTTGCAAAAGTAGTGGAAGACTATTATGAATCCAATAAACTGGAACAGGAATATGATGGAAACTACCTGATTCAGGTTTCGCAGGAGAATTATAATCTGGAAGCATTTGTGCTGGTTTCTCAGTCCCTTCTTACAGCAGCACAGAAAGCTTTGATCCGAACTCTTCTTATTATAATGGCTGCTATGATCTTTGCGATTATGGTACTCGTATTGTTTGTATCACAGTGGATGACAAAACCTGTAGAAGAGATGAGCAGTACGATCACACGGATTAAGAATGGAGAAACGCAGCTTCGTGTTCAGCCGGTTGGATGGTCTCAGGAACTGACTACTCTTGGAACGGAATTTAACGAAATGCTTGACCGTATGGAAGTTATGGCACAGGAGGAACTTCAGCACAAAATGCTGGTAGAGCGTACAGAATACAAAATGCTTCAGGCGCAGATCAACCCGCATTTTCTTTATAATACGCTTGATACTATGAGCGGTATTGCAAATGCGCAGAACTGTCCGCTGGTAAGTGGAATGTGCCGTTCACTGTCAGCAATTTTCCGATACAGTCTGAATATGACAGATGAACTTTCAACTCTGCAAAATGAAATGGCGCATGTGAGAAATTACCTCTATGTTATGGATGTAAGAAACGGCTCCGCGGTTGCTTATGATTATCAGATAGACAGTGATACACTTCAGGATCCGATGCCGCGGATCTGTATTCAGCCGGTTGTGGAGAATGCTCTGACACATGGTCTCAGAAATGTGCGCCGCAAGGACAAAAAGCTGCTGATTCGTTCGGAACATGTTGGTGAGAATCTGGTGATCACAGTCCGGGATAACGGAGCAGGAATGGATGCGGAAGCTATGAACCGTCTGCTTGAACAGAATGATATGAAACGTGTGGAAACCGGTGTTTCCATTGGAATCCTTAATGTGAATGCACGTTTGAAGAAACTTTTTGGAAAAGAATATGGACTTCATATTGAAAGTACCGTAGGAGAGGGAACAACAGTAACGATCACAGTTCCGGCGGTTTCGGAAAATGATACCGAACATTCTGACAATGGTGCAGAATGAGTCTGGGGAGAACGGTATGTTACATTTCTGAAACTATGAAGTAAATAGAGATAACAGATGATAGAAACAGGAGGAAATATCATTGAAATCTATGAAATATAAAGTTCTTGCAGCAGACGATGAATTCTGGAGCCGCGAAAATATCAGAAGCCTGATTCCATGGGAAGAATATTCGCTGGAATTTCTGGAACCTGTCTGCGATGGCGAAGAGGTATTGGAGCGGATACCGGAAGAAAAACCGGACATTATTCTTACAGATATCAATATGCCATTTCTGAGTGGCCTGGAGTTACTGGAGCGTCTTCAGAAAGAATATCCTGATATCATTACCATAGCGATCAGCGGTTATGATGATTTTGATAAAGTAAAAGGTGTATTTGTATCCGGCGGTCTGGATTATCTTCTGAAACCTGTAGGAAAAGAAGAACTGGTCAAGGTCCTTACGAAAGCTCTGGGAGTTCTGGAAGAGAGAGAAAATGCGAAACGTCAGGATGAAACCAGCAGGATTCAGGAACATAAGCTTTCTTCATTCCTGGAAGACAGTGAATATTCTGCATTACTTTCCGGAAAACTGTATGGACAGTCTGCATCTCAGACTCATATATCCAGCACCAGTACATTTTCAGAGGTTGCGACTCTGATGGTGAAATTTTATAATATTACGGAAATTGCAGAGCGGTTTGATCATGATAACTTACAGATGTCATGGAATATTAAATCCAGATTGAAAGAACTGACTGGCTCTGCAGAAAATCCGATTATTTTTAATAACAGTAATAAGATGAGTGAGTTCCTGATCGTAGAGACTGCAGATGCAAAGGCGCTCAAATCACTTGCGGAAAACATTCTCAAAGAGTTTCCGCTGCAGGAATATGGTCCGGTTTCAGTTGTTCTTCATGAACAGACAAGTTCTCTGGATGATATCGGAACGATTTACAGAGAACTGGTTGCTGCGCTGGTTACACGTCCGTTCAGCCGGAATCATTGCATTCTGTCATGCCCGGAGGAAAAGAATAATGGTGAAATTCAGACAATTGGAAAACTGGCACCTGCTCATATGGAGACAGAATTGTATCATCTGCTGCTGACAGGACAGAAAGCAGAGACAGAGAAACTGATCTTCAAAACATGTGATTTCAGACATTGTGACAATGGCAGCTGGAGCTATCTGGATGTAAAACAGTATGCAGGCAGGATTACAGGAATCCTGTACCGCTATGTACAGGAGAAATGTCCGGAGCTTACTGCGCAGGCAGAGGAAGCCATGGATAATATTGATTATTATATGAAGTGTCTTAATGCACCATCTCTGTTTGCTTCGTTAAAGATTCTACTGGACAGTTTGTGGGAGAGCGGAGAAGATAAGAGTTCTGATTCCAGCTCCATCATGCAGCAGGTAGAGCAGATCCACAGATATATTGAGCGCTCTTATCATGAAAATATCACGCTTACAGCCCTGGCAGAGCAGTATCATATGGATGCAAGCTATCTTTCCAGGATTTTCAGTCAGAAATATGGTGAGACCATCATTGCATTCCTTACCAGGATCCGTATGGAAAAAGCAGCAGAGCTTATGAAAGACCAGGATAAGAAACTGGAGACGATCTCATTTCTGGTCGGTTATGACGATTATAATTATTTCAGCAGGGTATTTCGAAAGAAAATGGGATGTAGTCCGAGAGAATATCGGAATAACCTTGCACAGTAATTCCGGCAGACACATATGGTATTTGGATGATCATAACATAATTAATATAGAAGAAACTCAGACAGAACTGAGCAGATTATTGAGGATAAAGAGAACAACAGCCTGAGAGTAAGCCCTTTGTATAGTGGTTGACGTTGAAACTATACAGAGGGCTTGCTTTTTATCTGCCGCTGGTGGTTATTGAGGTTCAGCGTGTAGCTGAATGACAATATATAAAGAAACAGACCATACAAGTTACTGTCATTTTGTACAACTTGTTCACATTTTGTCCAATTTTCATATACAAACTGGTCAAGAATGTGCAACAAAATTTTCCAAATATGTCCTAACTGCCCAGAGCCTAAATATGGTTTAATATAATCACAGAGGAACGGAAAGCTCGGAACAAAAACTTCCGTTCACAAAAATCAAAAACCAAATTTTTTAAGGAGGGTTTTACAACATGAAAAAAAGAATGAGAAAAGCAGTCGCTATCGCAGCAACAGCAGCAATGGTTGGTTCTTTACCAATGGGTGCAGTTACAGCACAGGCAGCCGATGACGACATCACAATCGGTGTATCAATCTGGAGCTCCACAGACGTACTTGGAAGCCAGAGTAAGAAAATTATCGACAAAGCAGCTGATGCTCTTGGCGTTAACGTAATGTATGTTGACCAGGGTCACGTATCTGAGCAGGTTACAGCTTCTGTTGAACAGCTTTGTGCAGCAGGATGTAACGGTATCGTAATCTGTAACTCAGCAGACTCTGAAATGACATCTGCAATCCAGACCTGCGATGCAAACCAGGTTTACCTTACACAGTTCTACCGTATCATCTCCGAAGAGAACAGCCCTGAAGTATATCAGACAGCATGCAACTCCCAGTACTATCTTGGCGCAGTTCATGAAGACGAAGTAACAAACGGATATACACTGGTTAACCTGCTTCTTGAAAACGGCGACAGAAACATCGGTCTTGAAGCATGGACAGTTGGTGATGCTACATTCCAGCAGAGATGGACAGGTTACAAACAGGCAGTTGATGAATGGAACGAAGCTAATCCAGATGATCAGGCAACAATGACAGAGCCTGTATACGCTAACACATCTTCTGAAGAAGGTGCAGCAGCAGCTCTTTCTCTTTACAACTCCAATCCTGACATGGACGCTCTGATCGTTGCAGGCGGCGGTGGTGACCCACTTGTTGGTTCTATCGGTGCTCTGGCAAATGAAGGACTTACAGGAAAGATCGACGTTGTTTCTACAGACTTCCTTGATGACCTTGGTGATCAGCTTGAGTCCGGCGGAATGTTTGCTGAATCAGGCGGACACTTCTGCGACCCGTTATATGCATTCCTTATCACATATAACGCAATCAAAGGCAACTATGTAAAAGATGAAGGATCCTTCGGATACGAAATCCAGTTCCCATATCTGTATGTATCTTCTTCCGAAGACTATAACAACTACAAGAAATACTTTGTAGATGATGATCCATATACAGATGAAGAACTCGTTGAATTAGCTGGATACAGCTTCGACGATCTGAATAAAGCTGCAACATCACTTTCTATCGACGACGTTATTTCCCGTCACAGCAACTAATATGATGATCCCATGCTCCACTGCCTTTCCTCCAAAAGGCAGTGGAGAATTATTAAAAGGATTTGATCAGCGCCCGCTCGAAGCAAAAGGCCAAACCTGATAAAGTGTCTGACCTCCTGCTTTTGGCGGGCGAAGAAATGGATAAGGAGAATGGTTATGAAGAAACTCAAACAAAGCCAGTATTATGGAATCGGCATTCTGATTCTTATGCTTGTAGTTTTCTGGGCAGTATTCAAAGTACTTGCACCGACTACTTTCGGTTCCCCTGCTAAACTGGCTACTTACATGAAATCAGCATTAATTTACGCAGTTGGCGGATGCGGCCTCTACTTTATCTGCGTAATGGGACCTTTCGATATGAGCGTTGGTGCCAATATCGTACTTTCATCCATTATCGCCTGCAATGCAAGTGAGAAATTCGGTTATGCCGGACTTATCATTGCACCGCTGATCTGCGGTACGATCATTGGTCTCATCAATGGTATCGTTTATATCAAATTACATATCTCTTCCCTGATCGTTACATGTGCGCTGTCCCTGATCTATGAGGCGTTCAGTGTATATGCAACAAACGGAAAGAACGTAATCCTTGCTACAAATTACAGAGCATTTGGTGATTATCCGGTCAACCTGATCCTGGCACTGATCGCATATCTGCTTTGCGCATTCATTCTGAAATACACAAAGATCGGTACTTATACTTACGCAATCGGAAGTAACGAAGTTGTTGCAAAGAACATGGGTGTAAATGTTTCTAAGTATAAAGTCGTAGCATTTACTCTTGCAGGATTCTTCTTCGGACTTCAGGCAATCCTGACCATCAGTTTTGGTACTTCCATGACATCAGCCTCCAATCTTTCCTCAATGAGCCGTAACTTTACTCCTCTGATGGGAACCTTCTTTGGACTGGCATTTAAGAAATACGGCCATCCGGTTATTGCTATTGTAATCGGTGAAATGATCATTCAGCTTATGTTCAACGGTTTCGTTGCACTTGGTGCTCCGACCACTATCCAGAACGTGGTAACAGGTGTTGCTCTGCTGGCTATCGTTGCACTGACAACTAAACCGGTTAAAGGTCTTGTAGTAAAATAAGGAGAACGATTATGGGTGAAATATTATTAAGAGCAGAAAATATTGATAAACATTTTGGCATCACACACGCCCTGGACAACGTTTCCTTTACCTTTAATAAAGGTGAGATCCATGCACTGATCGGTGAAAACGGTTCCGGTAAATCAACACTGACTTCCTGCCTGACAGGTATTTACCAGAAAGATTCCGGTAAATTTATCCTCGAGGGAAAAGAAATCACAGCAACTAACCAGGTTGAAGCAAACCATCAGGGTGTAGCCATCATCGTACAGGAGATCGGAACACTTTCCGGACTGACTGTAGCAGAGAACATTTTCCTTGGAAACGAGGATCAGTTCACAAAACATGGTATCAAAAACACCGCAGCAATGAACAAGAAAGCCCAGGAATATCTGGACAGCTACGGATTCAACTATATTGATGCAACTAAGGTGATCGATGATTACAACTTCGAGGATCGTAAGCTGGTAGAGATTGTAAAATCTACTTACTTTAATCCGAAGGTTCTGGTTGTAGACGAGACAACAACAGCACTTGGACAGAAAGGCCGTGAAGAGCTTTTCAAGGTAATGCACAAAGTTCGTGACACAGGAAACTGCGTAATCTTTATTTCCCATGACCTTGAGGAGGTTATTGAGCAGTCTGATAACATCAGCGTACTTCGAGATGGTGTAAAGATCGGTTCCATTACAAAAGAGGAAGCTACACCTGACAGACTGAAAGCCTTAATGGTAGGTCGTGAAATCGGTGACAGTTACTATCGTACAGACTACGGCGAAAAGGTATCTGACGAAGTTGTTCTTTCTGCTAAGAACGTGACAGTAAAAGGACAGATCGAGAACCTGAACCTTGATCTTCACAAAGGTGAGATTCTTGGTATCGGAGGACTTTCCGAATGTGGTATGCATGAGGTTGGAAAGGCACTTTTCGGAGCTTCCTATTTCCGTCAGGGAAGTGTAACTCTGGGAGATGGCACACCGATCAATTCCATTCCGGATGCCATCAAACACAGTATTGCATATGCTTCCAAAGACCGTGACAATGAGTCTCTGGTCATCAATGATACAATTGGCGATAACATCTGTCTTCCATCTCTGGAGGATCTGAAGACTCATGGATTCCTTCGTGCAAAGACAATGAATGAATTTGCCAATAAATTTGCAAAACAGATGAGTACAAAAATGACAGGTGTTGACCAGTTTGTATCCG
>OKVF01000908.1_pt1 | contig 27911 bp, 23 predicted proteins | sample 1604831 | NCBI WGS metagenome assembly OKVF01 (sample SAMN01760980, study PRJEB22395) | human gut metagenome
TTTCACTGTTCAGTTATCAATGTTCGTTGTTGTTATTTTCAACAGCTTGTATATTCTATCATGTTTACAAGTCGTTGTCAACAACTTTTTTATTTTTTCTTTGTTGTCGCTCTTTCGCGGCAACTCTGATATCTTATCATGTCTGTCGCTTTTTGTCAACAACTTTTTCTCGGCAATTTATTCTATCGGAGCTCAATATCACTTGGCTTTATCCGATCAGAACTGCTCTGCACGAGTCAGCTTTGTTATAATACCACCCAGCTCGAATTTTGTCAATCAGAAATTACAAATTAAATTATATTCAGACAATTTATGTTGTATTCTAAAATTGTTATATCATGCTTTTTATTTTTCACACAATACAAGAAATTCATATAACATGGCCTACGCCTGAATTGCATCCAGTGCCTCCCTGACATTTGCCACCCCGATCAGCTTCATTGCATACTTCTTCCCTACAGAAGGAAGGGATACTTTTGGCAGAATGCATACTTCAAAACCAAGTTTGGCTGCCTCTGCCACACGTTGTTCTGCCATGCTTACACCACGCACTTCCCCGCTTAATCCCACCTCGCCAAAACAGATGGTCTTCTCATCAATCGTCAGATCCAGTTTGCTTGACATAATGGCAAGCACAATTCCCAGATCAATTGCTGGTTCATTCATACGGATTCCGCCCGCGATATTTACATAAGCATCACAATCCGACAACTGCATTCCAATACGTTTTTCCAAAACTGCCATCAGCAGATTCACGCGGTTAAAGTCCGTTCCGGTCGCAGTTCTCCTCGGATTGTTGAAATAGCTGTGACAGATCAGCGCCTGAATTTCCAAAAGAATCGGACGGGTACCCTCGATGGAACATGCCACGACAGAACCGGAAGCATCCTTTGGTTTGCCGCTGAGCATATACTCGGACGGATTCTCCACCTCAACCAGTCCCTCTGTGCGCATCTCAAAAACACCGATCTCGTTCGTGGAGCCAAAACGGTTCTTCACGCCACGCAGAATCCGGTAGCTTTCATGACGGTCTCCTTCAAAATAAAGAACCGTATCCACCATATGTTCCAGTACACGTGGACCTGCCACGACCCCTTCCTTTGTCACATGCCCGACAATAAAGATCGAGATATCCATTCCTTTTGCGATCTGCATAAGAACACCTGTAGACTCACGCACCTGTGACACGCTGCCAGGCGCCGAGGAAACGTTTTCGTTATACATGGTCTGGATACTGTCGATCACCACAATCTGTGGCTTATTCCGTTCAATTACCGTGCGTATGGTGTCCAGACTGGTCTCACACAACAGTTCCAGATGATCACTGAACGTGCCAATCCGCTCTGCACGCAGTTTGATCTGCTGCAGGGACTCTTCCCCGGACACATACAGTACCGAAAGATTCTGCCCGGACAGATTCCGGCAGACTTGTAATAAAAGCGTTGATTTACCAATTCCCGGATCTCCTCCAACCAGAACGAGGGAGCCTTTTACAACTCCCCCGCCCAATACACGGTCCAGCTCCGGCATGGATGTGGAAATCCGTTCCTCATCCGATGTCTTTATTGCAGAAAGCGGAACAGGTTTCGCTTCTGTCGCTGGTTTTATTTTTCCGGAAGTACTGAGTGCTTTCCGGTCCACCAGTTCCTCTACGAACGTGTTCCACTCTCTGCATGCCGGACACTGGCCCATCCATTTGGATGATTCATATCCGCAATTCTGGCAAAAAAACGCACTGGTTTTTGCTTTTGCCATATATTATCTCTTTTCTACGCGGATTGCTACCGCATCTGCTCCTTCTAATTCTACGCTCAGGCTTAATTTGCCTCCAAGATTGGTCTTCATTGTTCCTGCAGACTTGCCATCGATATCAATCTCGTACTCTGTCTCTTCTGCCAGCTCCAATGTGATCTGTGCATCTTCCGGTCCCTCTACCGTAAAGCTGACAGTATTCTCATCCTCTGTAAAATTGGTGACAGCTGTACCCGGTACAGATTCATATACAAACAGTCCGTTACGCTCCAGCTTTGTAATCTCCTTGAACGTTTTTACTTTGTATTTATCTCCATGAAATTCGTAGTTATCAAGCTTTGCTTTCGCTCCCAGAGTGTAATCGCCGAAACTAAGGGTTCCGTTTCCTTCCGTACGAATTAATTCACTGATTGCAGCCATGATTTTTCCTCCTGTGTGGTTGATTATTTGGTTCTTAAATTATATCACTTTTTATCTTTTGATACAATGATTTCCTTGTTCTTCGTCGTCACGATCACACGGTCCCCGGTATGGATTTCTCCACGGATCAGTGCGTCTGCCAAACGGTCTTCCACCTCATCCTGCAGTTTTCTGCGCAGAGGTCTGGCACCGTATTTGCGGTCATACGCTTTTTCAACAATAGATTCCTTTGCAGCTTCCCGTACCACCAGATCGATCTGCAACTGTTCCTTACAGCGTTTCTGTAAATCACGCACCATAATGCCGATGATTTTTTTCATATCGTCTTTGTTCAGCGCACGGAATACAATTGTCTCATCAATACGGTTTAAAAACTCCGGTTTAAAAATACGTTTGACTTCTTCCATCACGCTGGCTTTCATCCGCTCGTGATCCTGCTTTTCATCTTCTTTTGCACCAAAGCCAAGCTTCTTCGGCTCGATGATCGACTGTGCGCCCGCATTACTGGTCATGATGATAATGGTATTCTTGAAATCTACTTTGCGTCCCTGGGAATCTGTAATATGCCCGTCATCCAGCACCTGAAGTAAGATGTTAAACACATCCGGATGGGCTTTTTCAATTTCATCAAACAAAATCACAGAAAACGGATTTCTGCGGACTTTTTCAGAAAGCTGTCCTCCATCCTCATGGCCCACATATCCTGGCGGGGAGCCAATCATTTTGGATACACTGTGCTTTTCCATATACTCCGACATATCTACCCGGATCATGGATTCCTCGTTGCCAAACACAGCCTCTGCCAGTGCTTTGGAAACTTCCGTCTTTCCGACACCGGTTGGTCCCAAAAACAGGAACGAACCGATCGGACGCTTCGGGTCTTTGAGTCCCACGCGACCACGGCGGACAGCCTTGGAAACTGCAGATACCGCTTCTTCCTGTCCAATCACGCGCTTGTGCAGTGTTTCTTCCAGTTTCTGCAGACGGGATGCCTCGCTTTCTGTCAGACGGCTGACCGGAATCTTTGTCCATCCAGCCACCACATCGGCAATCTCATTTTCGCCCACCACCGGAACTTTGTTTTTGGATACGCGGCGGTTCTTTTTTTCGAGTTTTTCCCTGGATGCCTGCAGGTTCTCCCGTGTCTCTTTCAATGTGCGGGCTTTCTCGATATCTCCCTCCTGCAGCGCATGTTCCATATCCAGTTCCGTCTGATGGATCTCACGGTTTAACTGCATCATCTCATCCGATCCATGCATCATTCCAAGCCGTGCTTTTGCAGCTGCCTCATCCATCAGATCAATCGCCTTATCCGGCAGGAAACGATCATTGACATAACGGGCAGATAAACGCACGGATGCTTCCACTCCCTCATCCGTAATCTGCACATGATGATGCTTTTCATACAGCTTTCGCAGCCCTTTTAAAATCTCAATGGATTCTTCCTCTGTCGGTTCCTCCACCTGTACCGGCTGGAACCGCCGCTCGAGTGCTGCGTCTTTTTCAATATACTTGCGATACTCTTCGATCGTGGTTGCACCGATCACCTGCACATCTCCGCGTGCAAGTGCCGGTTTTAAAATATTAGACGCATCCAGTGCACCTTCTGCTCCACCTGCGCCAATAATCGTGTGCAGTTCATCAATAAACAACAGCACGTTCCCAGCCGTTTCCACTTCATTTATCACTTTTTTAATACGGTCTTCAAATTCCCCACGGTATTTGGATTTTGCAACGAGTCCGGACATGTCCAGAGATACCAGACGTTTATCTGCCACAATATCCGGTACGTTTCCGTTTACCAGACTCTGTGCAATTCCTTCAACGATCGCTGTCTTACCGACACCCGGCTCTCCGATCAGACACGGATTATTTTTGCCTCTGCGGCACAGGATCTGGATCACCCGTTCGGTTTCCTTTTCCCTGCCAATTACTGGGTCTAACCGTCCGGCCCGCGCCATAGCTGTCAGATCGCGGGAATACTGATCGAGCGTAGGGGTAAGTGTTGCCTCCTCATTTCTTCCACGCTGGATTTCTTCCCGGTACTGTGCCGGGTCCTCTCCCATCGCAGCAAGAATATCCACAAAAAGTTTCTGTGGGTTGGCTCCCATTGTATTTAAAAGCCGGGAAGCTGCACAATCCCCCTCTTTTATGATGGCAAGCAGCAGGTGTTCGGTTCCGATCCGTTCACTGTCAAAACGGTCTGCCATCTCCCTGGCACGATCCAGCACCATCTGGGTACGCGGAGAATATCCGTCACGGTCTGCCACCGTCACCTCCTCACCTGCCGCAACCAGTTCATCAATCAGCTTAAGCAGCGCTTCCAGTTCCACATTATTGGCTGTCAGTACTTCTGCTGCTACACCGGTTCCTTCCTTGAGCAGCCCCGCCAGAATATGTTCGGTTCCGACATAGTTGCAGCCGGACGAACGGGAAAGGCGGTTCGCATAATTCAGAGCTTTTTTCGCCTTATCTGTATATGGAATCAAAATTTATACCTCCTGTTACAATTCTACAAATCAATAAATTCGATATCGTCATCGGTATCTTTTTGGGTTGTTTTCTTCTTTCTTCCGAGCACGGAGCTTCGAACTTCTTCTGCCAGTTCTTTCTGCAGCATGATATCTTCATCATCTGCATCCCGGTAATGGTCCTTTCGCTTCTCCCGCTCTTTTTCCCTGTCATCGGTATCTTCTTCCGGATCATCCAGGTCATCCTCCAGATCATCCTCAATACCCTCTAACAGTTTATGCATAAATCCGCCTTTTTTGCGGAATGTTTCCTTTCCGTAACGCTTGGATATCCCGGTGTCATCCGGATCATCCGTTTCATACAGTTTTTCATCGTCCGGATCATCGTAATCCTCATCGTCGTCATCATCATCATCGTCATAAAAATCATCATAAGGATCGTCATCATCTTTTTTTCTTTTGACGATCAGAACCACTATGATAATCAGAAGAATCAGTACAACCACAACGAACGCACAGAGAATCAGCCGCATCTGGCTTTCCGTACTCTGGAACAGGCCCGTTTCCCCTTCCTGGGTAGAAGCTTCTGCAGATGTTGTCTCTTCCCCTATGGTATGCTTATACTGGTTATAGTTCATACATACAAACGGATAAATTTCTTCCGGATCATCCAGATCCAACATATACAAAGCACCGTTTTGTCCGTTTTCATCCACCAGATACAAAAGTCTCAGCGGTGTGTCTATTCCGTCTTTGCGCATGCACGGATACTGATTTTCCCACAAAGTCACTGTATCTTTAACAAAGCCATCCAAAACATAGCGATCCGGAATACTGTCTGTCAGATAGAGATTTGTTCCGTCAATCGTAAAATACTGCTGCCCGTCTGCCGGAGCCTGTGTCTCTCCTTTTTGCTGTGTATCCTGTGATTCCTGCTGCGCAGCTCCTCTGGTCACCTGAATGGTATAGGTCTTTTTCACACCATTTTCCGCCTGCACGACGATCTGTACTTTATTTACACCGGTTTTCAGTTTGTCTGCCCCACTGACCGAGATCACAGATGCCTTAGCATCATTTGGCTGTGCGCTGACTGCCAGAGATGTCACCTGATCTCCCACTTTTGCCTGATATTCGGTAACTTTCGACTGAAATTTCGGAGAAAGGGTTCCTTCGGAAATCGTCAGGGATGCCAGCGTATTGTCTTTTGATTTGTCATCTGCTGCCGCTGCCGAATTTTCAACAGCTACAGATACACTTGCACCTCCCACATCCACGCGGTCCCCTTCCTGATTGCCCGCAGATGGTGCGGATGCGGCAAAACTTGCAGTTCCCGCCGCATCTGCTTTAAATTTAACAGTTCCGCTTGCACGTTTGTTTCCGGAACCGTAACTTCCCAGAGTCATAGAAACCGTGCCTGCATTTACACTGGTTTCCGCTGTTGCTGACTGATAAGTAAAAAGATCTTTGGAATATGTCAGATTTACCGTTCCCGTCACCCCTGCCGGAAGTGTCACTGTCACTGCCAGAGTATCTCCTATTTTCACGGATCTGGCGCTTAAAGCAATGATCATGCTCTCCGCCTGTGCATGCACATCCGGTGTCATGATACAACTGATCAGAAATACCAGTGCCAGTACCACTCCCAGTATCCGTTTTCCTTTTGCTTTGCTTTTTTGTCTCATATGTTCTGCCTTTCTTTTACTGCTGAATGGTGATCTTCCCCTGAAGATGTTTGTTCAGATATACCAGATCAAGCACATTGACCCCATCTTTTTTGCGGTTTGTATCTGCGGCCTTAAGATAACATCCGGTAAGCTTTTGGGTACCATTCAGATGCCTGTTCAAACGGTTCAGATCTGTTTTGTTGATCTTTCCATCTCCGTTTACATCTCCATAAATCACAAGCGTATAGGAAGAAATTTTCTTGTTTTTGCTGTCATACACCTGCAGAACATTGCCGGTTGAAACGATTCCGGTAACACTCTTTTTGGATGCACTGAACAGTTTGACCGTTCCCGCAGTCACTTTAAGTTTTTTCAAAAATGTTGCCGCCTTTGTTCCCGGCGCAATCCCCGTAACCATTTTGTTTTTCAACTGATATGTTTTCGAAGTCACGGAAGTCTTCTCGGTCTCTGCCACTGCACCAGCTTTCTTTACAATGGTAAGCGTATAGGTTTTGGATGCTCCGCTCTCCGATTTGCAGGTAACTTTACACGTATTGGTTCCCGTCTGAAGTTTTTTGGTGCCGGTTCCCGTCACAGAAGATTTCGCAGCTACCGGTGATGCACTTATGGTAACGGAGGAAACTTTGCTGTCCACGACGAGGGAATATGAAGTCGTATCTCCGCGAAATACCGGTGTCAGTGTCTGTCCGGTTACGCTGAGCGATTTCAGATAGTTATTCGGATTTCCACTGGCTGTAAATGTCACTGCAGATGCCGGCATACCGGAATAAACCGGAATACGGAATACAAATGCCTGCTGCTTGTCCGCATACCCCTGTCCAAGTTTTCTGCCCTCATTGTAAGCAGCCGCAAGGTTTGCCATATACTGGTGGCTGTACAGATTCTTCTGATTCACCACATTAAACTTCTGGAAATACAACGTATCCTGGCCCACGCCAATGTAGTTTTTCGCCAGAATTTTTGCGCCTCCTTCGAGCGCTGCATAACGGGTATTCCATCCCGCTTTTTTTGCATATGCCAGTCCGTTTTTGATGACCAGTGTGGAGGTAATGCCCGCTGCCCCCACATTAAAATAGTTATAGTACCCCTTATAACCGCTATAAGTTCCGGAAATCAGGGAACTGGTTCCTTTTAACCCCTGTTCCTGACGCACTCTGGATGCAAGATGATACGGGCTGACCCCGGTTTCCTCACCGATATCCATAAATGCCTGCGCATAATCCAGCGCAGATCCATCGCTGTCCTCAACCGTATTCTCCATAAAGGTTCCTTTCAGAATAGAAGAAACTCCCTGCTTGGTCTGCACCTTGCTGAAACTTAAACTTTCAAATTGAAAAATATCGGTCTCATTGAGAAAATTCCGCGGATCTAAATAATAGGCGATATATTTAGAATTGGCACCGACCCATGAAGATCCGTCATAGACCGTCCACACATTGGTGGTCCAGTCATATGCACCGTCTGCGGTGGATTTGGTTGCGTCATTTCCGGTCTTCGGAACAAGATTGACTCCGTTTACGCTCTCTTTGCTGACCACGGTATTCCAGTCAAGCCCGGTCTTAACCGCCTGAAACTGCCACTGCGGATATGCTGTGTGAAGCGCGGAAAGTGCACGGATGTAACTATCCGGAAATCCTGCCGCACGCAGCTGCACGGCATAACTGCTGGCTGCTGCATCTGTACGCACACTGACTCCGGCAAGTGTTCCAGTTATAAGAATTGCCCCACAAAGCAGGGCACTCAAAAAGCGTTTTATCTTTCGCATATTCTTCCTCACCTGTTATGATCTGACTGCGCGGCATCCCAAATGCAGTGCAGTCTTTCTGTATCATTATATAGAAAAAGCATATCTGCGTCAATTCTGTGCGTTGTTCTTTTTGTTCCGGGTACAGTTACTCTCCTTTATGATATAATGCGGACGTCTTTTGACTTCCATATAGGTTTTTGCAATATACTGTCCCATAATTCCCATACAAAACAGCTGGATTCCGCCAATGCATGTCACGATACATACCAGCGACGGCCAGCCGGCAACCGGATCCCCGAATACCAATGCGCGTACGATTTCCGCGATGATTGCAATAAAAGAAACCACGGTGAGCACCAGCCCCAGATACGAGGAAATCTTCAGCGGAACATCCGAAAAATTGATAATCCCATCAAACGAATAACGCACGAGTTTCCAGAAACTCCACTTGGTTTCTCCCGCAGACCGTTCTACATTTTGAAATTCCAGCCATTTGGTATCATATCCGACCCAGGCAAAGATTCCCTTGGAAAACCGGTTGTATTCGCTGACGGAAAGAATGGAATCTACCATTGCACGGTTCATCAGACGGTAATCCCTTGCCCCATCTGCAATCTCAATGTGGGAAAGTTTCCGCATAACTTTATAAAACATGCGTGCAAAAAACGAACGGATCTTCGGCTCTCCCTGCCGGTTCACCCGCCGGGTTGCCACATTGTCACAGTCTCCGGCTTCTAACATCGCAGCCATCTGTGGCAAAAGAGTGGGCGGATCCTGCAGATCCGCATCCATCGTCGTCACATAATCCCCCTTTGCATAGGACAATCCTGCCAGCAGCGCCGCTTCTTTTCCAAAATTGCGGGAAAAAGAAAGATAGTGCACGCGCTCATCTTCTGCTGCAAGTTCCCGGATCTTTTGCAGTGTTGCATCCTTCGATCCGTCATTGACAAATAAATATTCAAAATCATAATCGCCCATTTCCCGTGTCACGCGGTTTAATTCCCGGTACAAAATCTGCAGAGATTCCTGCTCATTGTACATCGGTACGACGATGCTGATGCATTTTTTCCCCATATTTCCCCCTTATCTTATATCTTATCCACATACTAAACAAGAATAACAGAAGCGCAGCTATGCTGATGGCAGCTCCGATCTGTACGCCCGGTGTGGTATAACGCAGCTCGATTTTGTGCGTTCCTTCTTTTAAGTGTACACCAATGAGTGCATCTGCGAAAGGCTTTATTTTCGTCTTTTTCCCATCTACATACAACGTCCATCCATCATCTGCCGGTACCGACAGAATCAGTCTTCCCGCCTGCCTGACATCGATACTTCCAACGATCCTGCGATCTGTCATTTTTTCGAGTGACATGGTCTGTTCGCTGAGCGTCTCATACGCAGTGCACATGGCCTTGAAATTCAGGCGGTACACATGGTATTCGATCGTTTCTGCATTGAGATTGGTAATATGGACCTTTGTTCCGGCTTTGCACTCTCCCAGATCCAGCAGATAGCGGTGGGTGGTCTTTCCATACTGCTGCGTCCATCCGTCATCTCTTGATACTGTCAGGGAATCCGCATTGCAGGTCACATAATCCGCATAATAATATCCATCCTCGGAAATATCAATTGTCGTATCCCCGGCTGCCTGCGACTGTGTACAGGTTGCCGGATAAAGCATGTCTCCTTTTGCGCCCAGCTGCTGTGCCAGGGAATTCAGGGAACCGATCCTATCAAGCATGGAAGATTCCCAGCCTTTTATTGCCTTCTCGCTCATCATATAGCCAAGTGGCAGGCAGTAGTTATTCCGATAAAGATAATTTCCATTGCTGCTTCCCACAAGTGTCCGCAGTGGACTTTCATCCACCGGATTAGAGGAAAGCATATACTTCACCGAAAACATGGCTGACGGAAGCGGGGAAGCACCATTGTAACAGTAGAAATTTTTTCCGCCCTCCATATACAGGCTCTGGAAGAGATGGCTGACATCCAGATTCATCAGGGAGGAAAATATGGTTGCCGAACGGTATCCGTACAGGCTGTCATCGTTTTTGGTTTTCCGCCCACTGTCCTCCACCCGGTAAAATCCATCATTTCCGTTATCCTCTTTTGCCTGTTGCAGCAGATCTTCGTAGTACCCCTGTTTATCCGTATATGCCACGCGGCTGGTAACGCCAAGCCCGGTTACCGCCATATTGACTGCCAGTTCTGCAATGGCAACACAAAAGGCAGCTTCCCGCAGGGCTATCCGCATTTTCTTCGGGGCAATTTTAAGCAAAAGAAGCAGGATTCCATAAACTAGGATAAACAGCATGGTAATAACTACAGCCATGTACTCCGTCACCAGTTCATCCCCGTAATATCCGGAGAGAACCATCAGTGTCAGTGCTGCAAGCACTGCTATGATGATATGCCAGCGTCTGGTTCCTTTCCATTTGCGGATCGTTGCAAATCCCATGACCAGAAGCACAAAAATGTAAAGGAATGACTGTCTGCCCGGCAACGCCTGCGGAAAATGCATACCATGCCAGATATAATCCAGCTGATTATCCGCAAAGCTCACAAGGAAAAAGACAAGCATCAGCATACGCGGAACTTTTTCCTTCCAGGAGATTCTGCGGTTCAGCACATACAGCCATACCAGTACCAGGGTAAATGCCCCGGCATACAGATTCGGCCAGTGATCATTTCCCGTATAACTTGTAGTGACGGCTGCCGCACGCCCCAGCTCCGCAATAACAGAAAAATACCACTCCAGCGTTTTCGGAAAGCTGTCTTCAGCAGACCCGGAAGCAGAAAGCACGGCGATCTCCGGCAATAGCAGTACCATCGAGACAGACCCTGCCAGCAGGGAATACCATGCAAACCGTAAAAATGCTTTCAGTTTTCCTCCTTTCTGCGTAAAAAAGAGAAGAATAAAATAAAACACCAGAAAGATACAGATCATGATGGAAATGTAATAATTTGCAAACACCGACAATGCAAGTGTCACAAAATACAGTCCCGGTTTCTGCTCCCGTACCAGTTTTTCCAGTCCCACCATGATCAGAGGAAAAAGAAGGATGCAGTCCATCCACATGATATCCCAGCTGTAGGCTGCCACAAATCCGGACAATGCATATGCCGTAGAAAATACAAGTGCCGGAATCACCTGATTTTTATGGAGTTTTGAGTCTTTTCCAATCAGATGAAAATGATATTTTAAAAATAAGAAAAAAGTCAGTCCGCACAGGGCAATCTTTGCCAGCACCAGTATCGTCATAAACTCGATCACATAATGTTTCGGGCAGAGCACGATCAAAAAATTAAGCGGACTCGCCAGATAATAGGCATACAGGGAAACAAAATCCGATCCCAGTCCCAGGTTCCAGGAATACTGCAGACTTCCGCCGGTTCTTAATTTATGAAGAAACTCTGTAAAAAACGGACAGTACTGATGATACATATCGATATGCAGAATACAGTTATCCCCGAAAGGATATACCCCGTTTCCGATACAGATGACCACACAGATTATAAATGGCATAAGAAATGCCATCACATAAGGAAATGACCGGTGCGACACCATCCGCGAAATCATTTTTTTCATGTTCTTACTCATCCTTTTCCTTGTTTTTTTCAAACAACTGATAATACTGAAGCTTCTTGTAAGTCTGAAGCTGTTTTTCATCGGCTCCGATCCCTTTTGTCTGCCCTGCTGCAGAGATCACCGGGTAAGTTTTGCTCAGACTTAAGAGGTAATTCTGGTATGCATTCGTCGGCACTCCTGCTGCGGTAAGTACCTGCGCCGCAAGATAATTCAGACTCGTATTTTTATCTTTCGCTCCCTCGATCCCATAATTACTCCACACCAGATAAGGTACGAGATAACGTTTTTGTGTCTCTGCCTGTGCCCCGTTTTCCACGACAGAAGCCACTGTATCATTCGGCTGATGATCCCCGAAAAATACGATGATCGTCCTGTCATCCACTTTGGAAAAATAATCAATCAGATTTTCGAGTGCCTGATCGGTCTTGTGGATCAGTGTCAGGTACTGATTGAGCGGTTCGCTGGCATACTGTGACTGGATATCATTCGTCAGATTCATATAGGTATCGGTATATCCGCCATGATTCTGCATCGTCACATTGAAAATAAAGGCCGGTTTGCCGGAGGCTTTGTTTTTCTCATAAGTTTCTATCATGTGCTCCATATCCGATGCATCGCTGATATAATTGCGCACATAGGAGACATCCCTGTAATCTTCCATAAAATCCAGATTGTCAAATCCAAGCAGAGGATACACTTTATCCCGGTTCCATCCGCTGGCCTGATACGGATGCTGTGCATAGGTCGCATATCCTAAGGATTTCAGATAACCTGCTAAAGACGGTGTCCTGCTCTTGATGTACTGCTGATACGGAATACTTCCATTCGGAAGGAATGCCATCGTATTGCCTGTCAGAAATTCAAATTCCGAATCCGCAGTGTTTCCCCCACACACAGATGTCTGGACATATCCCGTGACCGTGTTTTTCTCCCCCTGCTGCATCCGGTGCATAAACGGCATGTAATCCTCATTGGTTTCTAACGGTCCCAGCACTTTTAAATCCGAAAATGCCTCATCCATGATGACAATGATGTTGGGCAGATCCTGTGTGTCGGTTTCTGTTGTTTTCGTTTCGTATTTCGCCAGCGTCTCTTTTGCTTCATCCGCATCGTATCCTGCCGGACGCTCCACTGCCACATAGGCAAGATCCATGGCAAAGGTCACCGCCATGCCATTTACTTTTGTCATATATGCCGGTGTGAACAGAAACGGATACAGATAATGTTTTGTCTGAAACGATTCCTGCTGCAGGGCATTGACAAATGTACACAATACCAGTCCCACCAGTACGATACTCCCCATCCTTATTTTCCAGGAAAAACGCGGGCCTTTTTTAAAAAGGCGGGTCAGCACAAATAATGCAATAAAAACAAGTGTAACAATCACCATGCGCCGGTCCGGTGTAAAATCATAGTTTCCAGCCACACTGGCTGCTGTTCCGGCCGAAAACAGATCCCACGGAACAAACGGTGTGGAACGGAATTTCATCACATAATGATTGGTAATTCCAAACGCCACAGCAAGTCCGTACAGCACTCTGGACGCAAAACACATTCTTCCGGTCAGAAAATATAACATCCATCCGATCAGCTCAAACAAAAAAATATTAAAAAGCTGTGCTCCCACACGCACTTCCGCAAACGGATTGTGTTCATAACACTCCATCAGGTAAAAAGCAAACACCGGAACCACGGCATACCAAAACAGCCATATGCCCTTTTGTTTCCACCCTTCTGTCCGTTTCTGTGCGTTGTTTTTCTCCCTTTTTGTCTGCTTACGTGCGACTGTCTGCTCCATGTTCCCTAACATAAAAATGAGTATGGCTCCTTCCATTCCTTCCATTTTCATCGCTTTTCATACGATTTTATCTGAATAGAATTTTACCACACTCATTCTGCTTTTAAAACGCATTTCACATTTTTATCATAATTTCATTCTAGTAATTGGATAACACCAGATGCTCCCGGTATGCACGATCCATACCATCGATCACGCGGCGTGCCTGCCCGTATCTGCGTGGATTGATGGTGATCACCCAGAGGGTATCTGCCCCCTGGTAGGTTTCCCTCTTGAAAAAAGGAATCTTTTTACTGTTCTTTGTAAATGGAATGTGCTGTTCAAGCAGTGCCTCCGCCGTATGTGTACTCACTCTGGAATTGGTGGTACGGCACAGTTCCACGTCGTTATCCTTATAATTTCCAAGTTTCATCGTCATGCTTTTTGCATCTTCCTCCTCACGTGACTTTTACCTCAATCTCCCTGCCAAGTCCTCCTGCAACTTTTTCCAAAAATTCCAGACTCGGATTATATCTCCCGCTCTCCAGACGGGAAATATTTGACTTTCTGGTACCGACTTTTTCTGCGAGCCGTTCCTGTGTCATCCCCTGCTCCTTTCGCACCTGCCGAAGCTGGGCTGCAATTTCCTGTCTGGCGTGATTATGTTCCTGCATATCCGCCCCCTTACACCTTTATAAATTGTGCTCATGTATTCTAAAGTTATCATATATGATAACTTCTGTCAATGAACCAAAAGTCCTATTCCCGAAATCATAAAAAGGCTTGCAAATGCGTCTTTCATATGTTAATATAATATTTGTTCGCGCCGGCATGTCGGAATTGGCAGACGAGGCAGACTCAAAATCTACTTCGTAGAATGTTGAGTGCCCTGGCAAAACCCTTGATAAATCGGCGTTTTCACAACTTCATAATTTCATTTGATTTTAATATCCCTCCCGCACATCCCTCCAAAATCTGAGATGTGCGGGACACAAGGGAAATTAAAATATAAATGCCGGTGTGTCGGAATTGGCAGACGACCGCGACTCAAAATCGTGTGGAGAAATCCGTGTGGGTTCGAGTCCCACCACCGGCACCAGAATTTTCAGCCCTGAGCTTTACGGTTCAGGGCTTTTCTATTGCCCAACGATCTGTACTCCGGTGTTCTCCGGGTAAAACGCAAGGATCGCATTTGCAGACGAGACCTTGCTGCTGTAATCCAGGTGGGTGTAGATGTTGGAAGTCGTTCCAATATCACTGTGTCCCAGCCATTCCTGGATTTCCTTCAGACTGACGCCGTTTGCGTAAAGCAGGCTGGCACAGCTGTGACGAAGGTCATGGAAACGAATCTTTTTCAGACCGTTGTTTTTCAGCACGATTTCAAAATGCTGGGTGATGAAGTTCGGCTTCACAAGCTCGCCAATCGCGTTGACATAGATGTAATCCAGATATTTCTGGCAATAGGCATTTCCGCATACCTTCTGATTGATCAGCTGCTCCTGTCTGAGCCGGTGCAACAATTCCTCAAAAGGCGGGACCAGCGGCAGCGTGCGATAGCTGGATTTCGTCTTTGTTCGGTCCTTCTGGATCGTGACCTCCTTGCCGTCCACCGTGACCTGTGTAACCGTGTGCTTGATTGTGAACGTCTTTTTCTCAAAGTCAATGGCGTCCCATTTCAGCCCGACAACTTCGCTGCGGCGCAGGCCGTAAAATGCGGCCAGAATAACAGCCAGTTCAATCGGATCGCCGCGCACCACATTGAAAAGAGTTTCAAGCTCTTCCTGATTGTAGATAGTAGCGACGTATTTGACCTTTCTGGGCCGTTCTACGCGGTCGGCGGGATTGGACTTAATCAAGCCGATCTGAAACGCATATTGCAGGCATTTGCGAATGTTTGCGTGCCTATGAATGACCGTGTTTGCAGTCAGTCCTGAATTTAGCTCATGTTGGTAATAATCTTGGATGTACTTCGGATGCTTCTCCAGGTCTTGCAGCGTGAGCTTCTTATCCCGAAAGTATGGGATGATGCTTCTTCTGATAGACATAGAGTAAGAGGCATACGTTGTGACCTCCAAACTGTTCTTCATCATCTCCAGCCATTCCTCAAGGAAATCTGTAAACAGAATCGGCGCTTCATCTGCACAGGGATTGACTTGGGCCATGATGTTTTCCCTGATCCATTCCAGATCGACCGCATACTGAAAGGCCGTAACGATGACCTCATGGTACAGCAGCAGCTCGTTTGCAGTTGCTTCATTCTGCTGGCGCTCATGGCGGTAGAAATTTTCCAAATCTCTTGCCGTCATTTTTAAGAGGGCTATCGGATGCTCCTGGAAATAAGGCACGATGTAGTTTTTTACGTCGTAGGCATACTCAGCATAGGTGCTGGTGCCAAGCGTCACAGCCTTGTCTTTGAGCCATTTAGAGAGGAAGTCCGTGAAAAGCATATCCGCATTTTCCATAAGGTTGTCCGGGTTAAATTCCTTGCGCGTTTTGAGTAGCATTGCCTCCGCTCGCTTCTTATTGCCTTTGACAGGCAGCCCGGTACTGATGGATTTGCCTTTGCGTTTTCCATCCTTGCCTTTCCAGCTCAAGATCATTTGATAGTAACCATTTTGTTCTCTCAGGTGTCCTGCTACCATTGTTTTCCTCCTTCCAAGCAGTAGCTGTATTCACCCGCTGTTGACACTTATATCGTAGCAGTTGCGGAAGAATGCGGCAAGGATACGGATTAACTTCGTCCGGTAACGTGCAGGTAATTAAAAATATGTAATTTAGGAATCTTATAGGTCCGGCCCACCTTGAAATGTTCAATGCAGTTTTTCTTCAGAAGCCGGTAGGCGGACTTTTCGCTGATCCCTAACATTTTGCTCATTTGGGTGACGCTTACCACGTCGGGATATTCCTTGAAAATCATTGTATAAGCGTCTTTTTGTGATAGTGACATACTCATGTGGAACACCTCCTCAGTCGGAGAATGTCATAAATTATAGATAGAATAGCCGCACCAATATCTGGCTAACTGTTCGTGAAAGCAGCTCACTGGTGCGGCTATATGATTTATCTGTGATTTTCACGCCACATTTGCCACGCATCCCTGACGCCGGGGACAGGACAGGTCTCCGCTGGCGCGGCTGTCATAACTCCGCAGCGTCGTTCGTAGCGTGCGCCGCAGGGTTCCCCCCAAGTCTTTGGCGGGCCGTGAGGAAGTATCTTTAAGCCCCCGCGCCCTCATCGCGCCGGATGTGCCACCATCCGGGTCACAGGGCCGTTGATCGCTCCGAAACAGCTTGTCCATCACCTCCTGGCTGCTCCATCTTCGCGGCGTCCTGCACTCGCTCATGCGCGGGTTATGTACCTGTTCTGCCGTGTATTCAGTTGTCAAAGATCAGCGAAGGAAAAATCCCCTTCTTGATAGCCATGACAAAAACAGGCGATTTGTCCTGTCTGTACTGCGATTTATTTGAAAAAAATATTTTGCCCTACCGCTTCACAGAAGCTACGGACAGCGCAAGCTCCTTACAAGCACAATAAAATAGGTACTATCGTACTCAAAAACACCTTTTATAAGGTTCTTCCTGCAAGGAAATGGGCACGATAAAATATGATTAAGGAGACGATAGTGCCTATGGAACTGATAAAAGAGCTGGGACGAAGGATACAAAAAGCGCGTAAGGAAAAAGGACTGACGCAGCAGGAACTCGCAGATCTGAGCCATGTTTCTCTGAAGCACGTTCAAGGCTGCGAAAGAGGGGTGAAAAACCCTTCTTTTGAGGTTCTGCGCGCTTTTGGCAAAGTCTTGAATTTATCTTTAGATTCCCTGATGAATCTCGATCTGCCAGAAGATGAGCAAGCCGCCAACGATATGCGGCAGCTCTACCTTTCGTGCCCTCCGGCTGCCAGAAAAGTGCTGTTAAATTCGACCCGTGCGTTGGCCGATGAGCTAAAAGAGATGGTGCAGACGGCCGGGGTTGATCCAGATGAACATTTAGAGGATAAGTAAGCCGGTGGAGGAATAAAAATCCCCCACCGGCTTTCTTTTGCCGCTATGCGGCGGTCAGATTATCGGGCCGTGTCCAGCAGACGTGCCAGCTTCTTCAGCCCGCGCCGGATGCTCTCCCACACACGGCGGCGGTCAGCCCCCTCGATCCGGGCGATCTCGGCCACCGTCATGCCCAGGTAAAACCGGGCGTAGATACGCCGGGCCTGGATGGCGGGCAGCTTCATCAGCGCGGCATACACTTCTTCCCGCAGTTGCTTCTGTTCCAGAATTTCCTCCGGGGTGAGCGGACGGGTGAGGGCGTCGTTTTCCATGCCGTCCTCCCGGTTCAGAGAGTAGTGCGCTTTATGCCGGAACTTCCGGCGCTCGTAAGCGGCATCGTCCTGCTCCTGGCCCCGGATCGCGGCCACGACTTCCTCGGCCACGTCCACAAAGACATCGGTTTTATACACATCGGGATACAGTTCCCGAAGATTGATCTTCTGCATTATGTACCTCCATTTCGATTCACGGGTTGACGGGTGAACCGAAACGAAGGCGGTGGGCGACACCTTTCGGGGAAATTCCCGAAAAAACGACAAGCAAAAGCGCCAGCATCCGAAGAACGGCGGCTGGCGCTGCTAAAAGAGGACTTATGGCGCTTATGGACTAGCCACGATAGTGCCTGTTCATAAGCAGATGGGGGCCGATTGACGGTCAGGCTTTTTTTGACAGGTAAATTCCTGCCGAATTATGTCGAAGCAGTCTTTGCTTCACGGCGGCTCCCTCCTAAAGCCGCCGCTATATTCAGCACAGGGTCGTCATCCGTATGAGGACATAAAGAACGGCGGCCTTGATTTGTTCAAAACCGCCGTCAGGGCATAATTATGAAATGAGCGCACGAAAGCACCTGCCCCGCAACGGTTTTTTTCTTTCCCCGTCAATCGGGGGCAGGTTTGCATATAGAAATAGAATAGGTTTCAATCAGAGTAGCTTGTGCTATCCGTATTTATTAAATATAATTTTCTAAGTTTTTGTAAGCCCGTATTGTCCAAAAGATAGTTTGTTTTCAGTGTGCCATTCTCAATTTCTATTACTTCATCACAGGCAGACAAGATAAATTCGTAGTCATGCGTGATAACAAAAATATAAATATCGGGGCTTTTCAGTTGCTCCAACAATCCCACTGTCTGCATCATATGGCTAAAATCAAGCCCGCTGGTGGGTTCGTCGAATACAAGGATGGTTTTACCGCAAAATACAGCCGCCCCAATCGCCACACGCTGTTTCTGGCCCCCGGATAGGGTCATGGGGTGGCGTTCTTTCAACGTGGCTATATCCATTTGAAGAAGCACTTGCTTTAAGCGTTCTTCGGACGGCTCCCTGACACCGAGAACGATTTCTTCCTCTACGCTGTCAGTAAACAGTTGATGGTTTACCTCCTGCATAACCATATAACTTGCAGCCAGTCTTTTCTTCGGTGGGGCGGCAGTTTCATCCATATAGACGCAGCCTTTTTGATTTTTCAAAATCCCACACAGTACGGAAACAAAGGTGGATTTTCCTGCACCGTTCTTCCCAATGATGGCAATGATCCGTCCCGCATGGAAAGAAGCACGGCTAATATGTAATGCCTCTTGTTTTCGATAGGAAAACTGGATATTCTGCAAAGAAAGCGTATGGGGTGAGGACAAAGCACCGTTATGTGGCATTGTAAAATCAGCCAAACGGACAGGACGGATACCTGTTTCCATGCGCTTCTGTACGGAGAAGTCCGCCAATTCCCGCATGGAATATTCCCGGACGATTTTTCCCTGTTCCATGTATATTGCCCGATCTACCAAATGCTCCAAATACCATGTGCGGTGTTCTGCCAGCAGGATTGTTTTACCCTGCTTTTTCAGCAGTTCCAAAATACCTTGCAACTCCTGGATGGCAAAACAGTCCAGATTGGATGATGGTTCATCCAGCACATAAACATCCGGGTTCAGAGCATAGATACTGGCAAAAGCGATTTTCTGTTTTTCACCCCCGGACAATTCAAAAATATTTCGATCAAGCAATTCTTCGATATGCAGATCAGCCGCAGCCTGCATGACACGTTTCCGTATCTGTTCCGGGGGCCATCCATGATTTTCACAGCCGAAGGCAATTTCGCTGGTCGTATTGACGGTATAAAACTGTGTCCTTGGATTTTGGAACACGGTTCCCACGACTTTTGATATTTCATACATGGAGCAGTTTACCGGGTCAAACCCTTTTACCCGTATTTGCCCGTCCAGCGTCCCATCGTAAAAATCAGGGATCATGCCGTTCAGCAGGCGGGTCATGGTTGTTTTTCCGCAGCCGCTTTTTCCGCAGAGCAGAACACATTCCCCCTCATGGATTGAAAGGCTGACATGGGAAAGGCTGGGGGCCTCGGCCTGATTATAAGTAAAGGAAACATCTTTTATCTCGATCATAGGCTGTACCCCCTTATATTCAATACACAGATTACAACCAGCGCAAAAGTAACTACCAGCAGAAAGGCAATATCGTACCAGCGAAAACGTATCTGCGTCATGCAGGTATGGGTTCCCGGATTGTCCAGACCACGGCAGAGCGCAGCAGCAGCCAGTTCATCACTGATATTCAATGCAGAGATAAACAACGGGACAAGGATATGGACAATCGTTTCCGATGGTCTTGTCACTATGTTTTTGAAGCTAAACTCTATTCCCCTCATTTTCATGGCTGTTTTGATGGCGCTCCATTCCTCGCTGATCGTTGGGAAACAACGAAAAATCACGGATGTTGTGACAATGGCGCTTTGAGGAATTTTGCACTTCCACATGGCAGCCACAAATGCGCTGACCTCCGTTGTGGCAACCAGCCATTTTGCCAGCATGAAAGCGGGCAGCACCTTTCGGACAACGACCACAATAAAATGCACGAAGGAAACAAAGGAATTGGCAAGATAGGGCTGGATCAACTGTTGTGTCAGAACGAAAAGCAGGAATATCCCGGCACATTTCAAAGCAGTTTTGTTCTGGCCCCCAACCAATAGGATGAGGGCGCAGAACAGAAATACACTGGCTTCATATGCAAGAGAACGTCCCAAAAACAGCAGAATATCCAGCTCTATCAGCAAGAGTATTTTTGTTCTTGGGTCAAAGGATAGTCCCTTGGCCTGATTTTTTGGTCGATAGATGGAATATGCCGAATTGCTCATAACACGCCAGCTTTGGTTAAATGCTTGTTCAGGACTTTCTTTGTGAACATTGATCCCAACAGGGAGCAAAGTGCTGTGGCGATCATCATGACCGGCAGTACCCACCACGGCGTCAAAGCCCGGAGCGTGTCACAAAATTCTTGGCTCATCCCCCGTTCAAAGGTGTCTTGGAAGAAATAGTCACGCATAACCCAAATTGGGATAAATCCGCCAAACAGGTTCCACGAAAAGACCATGTGGCTGATCGTATTCCATTTGAAACTCTTATAGCTGCCTTGTTTCGCAATCAGAGCAGCAACGATACCGGCCGGAATGGAAACAACCGGCGCAATGGGAATATGGCCGCTGGCAATCAGAAGCAGGCTGGGCAGAAACGCAGCTATAAATATCGGTACCCAGCTTGGGGATTTTGTCAGCATCATGTGGTATGTAGGCGCTGCAAAAAAGGCAACTACTTCCGGCATAATGAGGAACAGGACAGCCACCGGCATACAAATGGCACCGATGATGAAGTAAGTGACAAGGTACAGGGCAATAAACACGCCTGCCGCAATCGCACCTCTGGACGATTTTTTCTTTCTTTGGTTTTCCATCTGGAAAGTCCTCCTTTTATTGGTTTTAATTTATTTTCCAACCCTTGGTGGAAGTCTGCAAATTCCACAGTTTTGCATACAGTCCATTTTGGGTAAGAAGCTGTTCATGGGTTCCTTGCTCAACGATCCGGCCCTGATCCAGTACAAGGATGGTATCTGCGCCAACCACCGTTTTCAGGCGGTGGGCAATTACAACAACGGTTCGGCCCTGAACAAGACGGCTGATCGCCTGCTGGATTTCCGCCTCATTTTCGGGATCAAGGGATGAAGTCGCCTCGTCAAGCAGGACGACAGGGGCATTTTTCAGGATAGCCCTTGCAATGGATATTCTCTGTTTTTCACCGCCGGAAAGAGTAGAACCGCCCTCGCCGATCATTGTGTCAAAGCCATCCGGCATCTGCATAATAAAGTCATAGCAGTTGGCAAGACGGGCGGCATTTTCGATTTCTTCTTGTGTGGCATCCTCTTTGCCGTAGCGGATATTATTGGCAACGGTGTCTTGGAACAAATACACGTCCTGAAAGACCATAGAAATATTTTTCATCAGCTTTTCAGGTTCCATATCCTTTTCATCGGCACCACCGAACAGCACTTTGCCGGATGTCGGATCATAAAAACGGGCAATCAGCCGCAACATGGTACTTTTGCCGGAGCCGGACGGCCCTACAACAGCGGTCATGGTTCCCGGTTCCAATCGTGCGCTGACATCGTGCAAAACTTCTTTTTCTCCATACCCAAAACTCACATGGTCAAAACGGATTTCATGCTCACTCGGAGCGTCACCGCTGCCTGCCATTTCCGGCTCGTCTAATAAAGTACAAATCCGTTCCCCGGACATACCGCACATCATCAGTTCGGAATAATTCATAATGGCAACAGCCAACGGGTCAAACACACGGGTTCCAACCAGCAGGAATAAAGCAAAATCCGGCACAGTCAGAGTTCCGCCAGTTACAAGGAATACACCTACCACCGTCATAAGGGATAAGCCGCTGCGGAGAAAAGCTGCTGCAACCAAATTCAGGGGGCCAATGCCTCCTTCCACTTTAATGCAGGCGTCCCGGTAGTCTGTACAAGCCTTTTTCAGTTTTTCAAAGTTATCCCCCTGCATATTGTAGGATTTGATAATACGCATCCCATACAGATATTCTTGCAGCTTTCCGGCCTGATTGACCCTTGCCTGTGAAAGCTGTGTGTCCAACCGGCGCTCCAATCCTCGCATCCCAAACATAATAAGCAGCGCAATCGGAAAGCCTGCAAACATGGCAAGGCCCATACGCCAGTCCGCAATCAGAAGAACGACAGAAGCAATGACCGCCATAATCGCGCCACTGATGATCTGGGGCAAAATGTGGGTCATAGCTGACTCGGTTCGGGAAAAGTCATTCATCATGGTATTTCCGATTTCGCCGGAATTTCTGCTCATAAGAAAGCCCAGCGGCAGCCTGCGGATGTGTTCCGCCAGCTTGATCCGCCCATCTGCGGACGCCATAAAGCCGTCCCGATAGGTCAATTTGCAGGCAATATTCTCAAAAATCCATGTGACAACAAAGCAGGCAAGCATGACACCCCATGCCACCCATAGGGATGTACGGTTCAATGTCCCGCTGACAAAATACTCATAAATCTGGCTGACGATATATGCCAGACACAAGAACGGCAGTAAGTTGGACAAATTTGCAAGTGCGTTCCAAAACACCGGCTTTATTAGCCTTTTAGGTTCATTGCAGGTAATCGCGTTCAATAACTGTTTCATTCTGTCACGGCCTCCTTTCCAGCACGGATAGTCCATGTAGCCGAATTAACACCAGCATCCCACATGGCTGCATATAGCCCATGCTTTTTCAGCAATTCATCATGGGTACCGTGTTCCTTAATCTGCCCGCCATCCACAACTAAAATCTGGTTGGCATTGCAGATGGTTGTCAGCCTATGGGCAATCATAATGACCGTTTTATTCTTTATCAGGGATTGCAAAGCAATCTGCATTTCATGCTCGTTCTCGGCGTCCGCATAGGCGCTCGCCTCGTCCAAAATCAATATTGGGGCATTTTTCAGGATTGCCCTTGCAATAGAAACACGCTGCTGCTCTCCGCCGGACAGATATACGCCGCCGTCACCGATTTTTGTCTGGTAGCCATTAGGAAGTGCCATGATAAAATCGTGGCATTGTGCTGCTTTTGCGGCTTGTTCCACCTGCTCTTTCGTGGCTCCCGGTTTCCCTAAAGCGATGTTGTTAAAAATCGTGTCAGAGAACAAAAAGCTCTCCTGAAAGACAAACGACATCTGCTCCATCAGGTCGTGAATGGACATATCCTGAATATTCACACCGCCAATTTCAATGCCGCCATCCGTCACATCCCAAAAGCGGGGGATCAACTCTGCAATGGTAGATTTTCCGGCCCCGGACGGCCCTACCAGTGCGGTGATTTCTCCCTGTCTTGCAGCAAAAGAAACATTATCAAGGATTTTCCGGCCATCTGCCTCATAGGAAAAGGAAACATTATGGAAAGAAATATCATAGCCAGCCGGGGCCTTACTCTGTGCCGGTTCCGGCAGCGGCTTTTCGTTCAGCACTTCATCCACACGTTTGACACCCTCTGTAATGACATTCATGCTTTCGGAAAAACTGCGTAGCTTCAATGTAGGGGTGGCAGCTCCGGGGCCTAAGATCAGGAAAAACAGGAATGTCACGACAAATGCCACATCACCGGGGTTTTGCAAAAACAGGAGCAGGCCGACAGGGACGATAAAGGTCGCAACAGACAGCACAAACATCCGAAAGAGGACATAGCCGGGACGGATCACCTCGGTCATTTTGGTTGTGAAGTCCCGATAGCTGATAATATCTTCATAGAACTTCCGAAAGGATTTCACTGTCTGCCCAAAAATTTTGATAGAGGGCATCCCTTGGACGTACTGGATGGAAGAAGAACTGATTTTTTCCAGTGCATCAAAGTTTTCTTTCAGCCCGCCGCTTTTCAAAATTTTAATCATCACTGCAAACTGGCAGACAAAGCCAACCACAATCGGGATCAGGCAGCTAAACGCCAGCCAGACATTTTGCGAAAACATGATAATAAACATCGCAAGCAGCATAACAACAGTGCTTACAAAATCCGGCAGTTGATGGGCCAGAAAGGTTTCAATTTGTTCTACATCCGCATCCAAAACCTGCTTTGTTTTCCCAATGGAATTGTTCGTAACATAACCCATTGGCAGTTTTCCGATATGCTCCGCCACTTTCAAACGGACACCACAGATGACACGATAGGCAAAAGTGTGGGCCATCATGCCACCGGCATAAGCCAGCACATATCCCACAATCAGACCAGCCAGACCATACAGCGCCCAGCGGATCATAAAATCTGTGTGGAGTGCCGCTCCTGTGGCTGTATGGCGTAACAGCTCCGCCATCACCTGATAGATGGACAGGAACGGAACCAGTTGGCACAGTGTTCCGAGTATGGAGAGAAGAACACTGGCTGCAAAAGGGGTATTCTTTTCGCCGGAGATTTCCAGCAGCCGGGGAATACCCTGTTTCGGCTTTTCATTCTGCTTCATCATTCAAACCTCGCTTTCTTTTTTACAGACCGAACTCGTTCTGTACCCCTAAAACGCCACAACGGAAATGCCCCTTGCGGAACATTCCCGTTGTGTTTGTCATATATGAATTTGTTTTAAGGTCAATAAAATAGTTGGTCGGTGATTTTCAATATGCTTTCTAAATCAAAGGAACCACCGTTGCCGGTAAATTTGTTGTTGTAGATCATCCCCCATGCGCCGTATAACACAAAGGTTGCAAAAGCCTCCACATTTTCCTCTGTGATATGGAAACGGTTGTTCAGCCGGTTTTCCCGTATGCCCTGCAAAATGAATTTAGAATATGGGATAACCATTCGGCCCAGCATATGTACCAGATCATAGAGTTTATAGGATGTATCAGAAATGGAAGTGTCCGCCTGCGGCGCAAAACGTTCCATATAGCCCTGTATATCTTCCTCAACCATGCTGCGGAAGATGGGCAGCTTTTCATCAAAGGAAACTGTTTCATCCTCAATGATCTTACATTTCCGTTCCAATCGCTGGGTAATGTATTGTTCCATAGCAGCAATATAAATATCCTGCTTGGATTTGAAATAGTAATAGAACATTCCCGGCGCTCCATCCACCACGTTCAGAATATCCCGGACGGAAACCGCTTCATACCCTTTTTCAGCGAAAAGAGCCGATGCAACGTCTATCAGTTCCTGCCGTCTGACCTCCGGCTTTTTACTGTTCTTTTTCAGGCCATACACCTCCTATTCATTATTAGTTAGAGCAAGCTAACCTATGCTCCAAATAGAAGCCCGTCCTTACAGAACGAGCGTCTATCTAAAATATACTCTTGACAGATGATGTTGTCAAGAGGGTATTTCATTTTTGCTTAGTCGTGACTAACAAAGCAAACAGACGAGAAGTTCCCGTCTGCCTGCTATTACTATACAATAATCAGCTCATTTATGATTATTTCCTCTACCTGTGCTTTCAGCGTGTTCATCAGCCCCACCCAACGCATGGGGTCACGGGATTTCAGTTCCTCGGTGACGCCCGCCGCCTCCATTATGCGGGGCAGCATGGCGTCCATCCGTTCACGCGCCGCCCGGTCAACCCCCAACAGGTGCGGGTACAGCTTTTCGCTCAAAATCAAGCTGCTGTAAAGGGCGGGCCGGTGTTCCTTCAGATAGTGTTGCTGCATACTGCCATACTTGCCGATGGGGACTTCCGGATGTTCAGAAAGTTTCAGGTCGGGGGATTAATCCCCGCAGCGGGTGTAAGTCAATTCGTGTCCTCCGGTAACCAGAGAGATTCTATTGAATTCGACCCGTGTATTGGCTGATGAGCTAAATTGGAAAGTAAATAGCCGGTGGAGGAATAAAACCCCCACCGGCTACTTTTTTGCCGCTATGCGGCGATCATATTATCGGGCTGTGTCCAGCAACCGCGCCAGCTTCTTCAGCCCGCGCCGGATGCTCTCCCACACGCGGCGGCGGTCAGCACCCTCGATCCGGGCGATCTCGGCCACCGTCATGCCTAGGTAAAACCGGGCGTAGATACGCCGGGCCTGGACGGCGGTCAGCTGCATCAGCGCGGCGTACACTTCCTCCCGCAGCTGCTTCTGCTCCAGGATTTCCTCCGGGGTGAGCGGCCGGTTGAGGGCATCGTTTTCAATGCCATCCTCCCGGTTCAGAGAGTAATGGGCCTTGTGCCGGAACTTCCGGCGTTCGTAGGCGGCATCGTCTTGCTCCTGGCCTCGGATCGCGGCCAGGACTTCCTCGGCTACATCCACAAAGACATCGGTTTTATACACATCGGGATACAGCTCCCGAAGATTGATCTTCTGCATTATGTACCTCCATTTCGATTCACGGGTTGACGGGTGAACCGAAACGAAGGCGGTGGGCGACACCTTTCGGGGAAATTCCCGAAAAAACGACAAGCAAAAGCGCCAGCATCCGAAGAACGGCGGCTGGCGCTGCTAAAAGAGGACTTATGGCGCTTATGGACTAGCCACGATAGTGCCTGTTCATAAGCAGATGGGGGCCGATTGACGGTCAGGCTTTTTTTGACAGGTAAATTCCTGCCGAATTATGTCGAAGCAGTCTTTGCTTCACGGCGGCTCCCTCCTAAAGCCGCCGTCACCATTGAAACAGGGTCGTCACTCTTTGGGCATAAGGAACGGCGGCCTTGATTTTGTCAAAGCCGCCGTAAGTGTGTTTAGGGCATGGCGATTGCCTGCTGAACGACGGCTTTTTTCTTTTGCCGTCGCCCGGCAGAAACATTGTTTACCCTTATTCTATTGCGATCTGAATAGAGCCTGAATAGTCAGTTCCGCTGATACCGATATAGTTTGCACCCTCTTGAAGTTGAACCGTAACGCTGCCGTTCTCGTTCTCGACAAGTACCGTTTCTTTCAGTTCAGGGGAAATATAGATGAGCTGGCAGTTTCCAGATTGCACATCAAAGCTATACTGGATTGTAACTTCCCGACACTCATTTTCTGGGAGGTTCGTATCGGCCACCAAAATATCCTGCCCGTCGAACCCCGTTACAGAGGCATCATAAGTAGCCTGGAAGGCATCGTTATCCGAAGTACGGCTGCCCTCAAATGACTGATAAGGCGTTATAAGCGCGTTGCTTTTCCCGATCACCACATCGTCACTGAGTTGCTCAGCCCCGTCCTTCAAATTATCACTTAATCTATCGAAGCCAGAGCAGGCAGTACAGGCCAGTAAAGAAACCGTAATCAGGCAGCATCCAAGAATTTTCCCACTTTTACGCATAGTCGTTTCCTCACTGAACGAAAGAAAGGAACAAGGCGAGTGCGACAATTCCTACCATCAGCAACAGCCAAAACACGCTGATCGCTGTCGATACAATATTGATAACGCTGCGGCTTTCCCTGTTCCGCACACAAACTACTGAAAGAATCAGCCCCAACAGGACAAAAACGATATTTGCCCCGGCCCAAACAGTTCGGATTCCGTCTGCCAGCGAGAGATGCAGAAAGGACGGGATAAGGGTCGCCAGCGGCAGGATACTCACAATGAGCGCAGCAATACTGATTGATTGAAGTTTTTTCTTTTCCATAGATTTACCTCATTTCTTTTTTCCCAAAGCGGGTGACAGCCAGTGCGAAAAGCAGAC
>OKVF01000926.1_pt1 | contig 27375 bp, 16 predicted proteins | sample 1604831 | NCBI WGS metagenome assembly OKVF01 (sample SAMN01760980, study PRJEB22395) | human gut metagenome
CCAGACACCGTTCTTTCAACAATTTCATTGCTAACTCTTTGTCGGCTATTGCAGCATACTGTTTCTTTGAAAAGAAACCCGCCATTGATGTTAATTTTATCAATGACGAGCAACTTACTATCTTTTGATTTTATATCGAACTCACGTTAAGTAGGGACAGTCGTTTAATTCCGTCATTATGAGTCAATCGGCAGACTGTCCCGGTAATTTTTCCGATCGAACTCATCTTTTTATATTTTCGGCTCCGTTTCGGAGCCCCTTTTTTCATTTTTGGACCCAACTGGAGCCAATACTCCAGTGAAAGGGCCGTTTCTCACTTACCTCGAACATCAGGCAGCCTGGGCAATTTCGTTGACTTCCCGCCGGACGAGCTGTACTGCATTCGCCGTGTGGATGCCAAAGAAGATGTACAGGATTTCGGTCAACTTCGTCCTTGCCTTGATGCGTTTCAGGCCATAGTGTTCCTTCTGCGTTCCGAACGAGCCTTCCATCCTCGTTGCCCTCACCCTCGCCAGCTCGTTGCGGATGATGTCGTTCTCTTTCTTTTCCAAGGACGGACGGCCACGCTTGACGAATGACGCCTGTATTCCTCTATCCTTGCAGTACCCCCTGTTGGCGCTGCCGGCATAGCCTGCATCTCCTCCGACCTTCTTCGCGTCCACACCGAAGAGCTTTCGGTGCATCTTCAGGCAGTGCGTAAGCCTGGTTCCCTCGTTGAAGGCATTGAATGACAGCTTCTCGATGAATGAGAGTCCGTCAACCTGGATGTTGTTGCACTTCGCACCAAACTCTACGCTCTTCACTTCCTTGCCTCTCACGATCGGCCTCACATACGGCTTGCTGATGCTCACTATCCTGTCCTTGACACTCTCGCGAGGATTGTTGTTCTCGAAGTGGGCCTTCTGCTGGCGGTACACTCTTGTGATGATTTCAATATCGCTCTTCTGTCTGGCTGTCAGCAATTTCTCCGCGCCTGCATTCTCCCTCTCCAGTGTGCGGGTCTCCTTCAGTATCTTCCCCAAAAGGTTGAGCAGGCGTCTGGTCAGTTTCCTGGTCTGGACTTTCGTATGCCTGCGCCGCTTCCTGTACGACAGGTTGGCCTTCTCTACGTCTACGTACCTCGTCCTCGGACGGTGCACATTCAGCTTGGCACTCAGAGTGCACATTATCTCATATGACTTCTCTATTCCTTCCCACAGAAGTTTCGCATCCGTAGGATAGCGCATCTCGCTCTCGTAACAGGTTGCATCCGTATACATCGTATCCAGGTCCTTCATGTACGGTTTCCAGGCTCTTGCCAGTATCTCCTGCTGCTGCTGGATCTTCAGCCCGCGGGCCAGCTCCGAAAACACGTCGTCCAGAAGTTTGTAGTTCGTCAGAGGATGCATCGGGTCTATTCTCACATCGCAGAAGAGCTGATAGTGGACGTTGCCGTTAAGATGCTCCATCAACCTCGGGCTGCTCAGACCTGTGTACATCTTCAGGAACATCAGCGCAACCTTGCCCTCCGGGGTGAAGTATGTTTTTCGCCCTTTCTTCGCTCTCATGCTCTTGCTTATCAGTCCAAAGTTCTCTGCCATCTCACCAAGCGGCAGCCTCTTCCTGATTTTTCCCAGCTCGCTAGTCTCGAACGTCCGCCTATACAATTCATAAAAATCGAACTCCGTGAAAGGGAGATCGGGTGATATTCCAGAGAAATTTTGTACCTTAGCCATGCAGATTAATTTTTGCGATACCTCCAAATTTGGCTTTTCTAGGGCAATTGGAGGTATTCTTTTTATCTTTAGCTAAGATACAAATTTTATATTACATTGGCAATCAATTCGTTATAAAGTTTTATTCTTTTTACGACAGTCCCTAACTATGACAAACAAGGAGTTCACGTAGGCGGACATGACTCTGCCAAAAGCCCCCGGCGTTGATTTTTTTGCATTTTTCTGCGAAAATCTGTAAATTTGCAGTCCTTTGACCAATTATATGACAATGTTTATGTGTGGTAATGCGGCTTCCGCAATGCGTGCGTTTACAGCAGCCGCTGCTTTTCTTCTTTTCTTGCCGGCCTGCATGAAGACGGAGGAGCCTGTTTCCGTACAGGATGACGGATTCATTGAACTGGCATTCACCAAAAACGGTTTTGTTGATGATACGCAGGATATGCCATCAGTGAAGGCGGATGTGGATGAAGACGGGAGCGGAACTTTTACGGAAGGGGACAAGGTCGGGTTGTATATATACGGCAGTCCTTCCAGGCATGTCATTCTCACTCTTGAGAACGGCAGGTGGACTCCGGCGCTGAAGAAGAGCGACCTGGGATCCGGCACGGCCAGGCTTTCCGCATATTATCCTGTATCGGAGGCTGAAGGCATCGGGTCAAACGTGCACCGCCATAAGGTGCAGACCGACCAGAGCGGGGACGGCTACATGGAATCGGATCTTCTGTGGAGCCATCTCGACATTGATCTTGGCTCGCTTTCAGGCAACAGGATAGAATTCCCTTTCAGGCATGCCATGCACAGGCTTGTCATAAACATTACGGGCTCTGACGGTACATTGCCCGAAGACCTTTCAGTAAAGGTCCTCAATGAGACCGAGGGGTCGCTTTCAATCTATAGCGGAAGTCTGAATGATCCGTCCGGTGAAAAGGTGAGAATAGATGCCAGAAAAGCGGAAGGGAGTCAGGGCAAGTTTTCCGCAATACTTTTCCCGGGCAGTCTGGGCCCTTATTCCGACGGATGGGTGGAAATAACTGCGGGCGGCAAGACCTCGACCTTCAAGGCGCCGTCGGAAATCGGCGGCAGGGATTTTCTGGAGAGCGGAAAGGAGACTGTGCTGAACCTGAGTCTGAATCAGGGCGGTGTCGGCCCCGGGGAAGAGCCGGAGCCGGAGCCTGATCCCGACTATGCTGGGAAAATATGCTGGGTATATGGAGTCAAGACGCCGGAAACTCCTGACTACAATGAGGAGACCGTGAAAGTGCTGACAGATACGGATAAATTTTATCCGTGGAACTTCCCTTCAGGAGTATGGTTCAAGTTTGACAGCGATCCTGAAACAGCCTATCTGAACTGGCAGGAGGGCTTCCGCTGGTATGACTGCGACAAGGACAATCCGGACGAAAGCAACTCCCGTCCCGGCTATCATGACAGCAACATGTGCTGGGCGGCCGCTTCGGCATGCATGCTCCACTGGTGGATGAACATCAACAGCGACTATATTGCCGCGTATGACCGTAAATATGGAGATGTGTGCCCGAAATATCCGCGCCCTTCATCTGAATTTTCTGGCACTGAAAAAAGCGAGATATTCAATTTCTTCAGGGAGGCAAGCCGTAACCGCGGAGGGGATGCGAGGGACGGCATCAACTGGTTCATCAACCACACTCCCGGATTGGGTCTAAACGACACTTTCGACGACGATGCCTTCGGAGGCTATTTTACGGAGGTTTTCAAGGGAATGAAGATAGCCGACTCTTTCGGGGGCTTCAGCAAGGAAACGTTCAACGAGCTCATAAAAGACGCCCTTGAGAATGACCGCGGACTCGGATTCATACGCTCACACGGGCTGACGCATGTCATGGCTCTCTATGGTGTCGAATTCGATGATGAAGGATATATCTCGGCCGTATATTATGTCGACAACAACGACTATTATAATTTTCAGGTCACAGGCAGCAGCACTCCGTTCCAGAGGCATCGCCTGATCCGCAAGAAGATCACCTACAATGAGGGCAGCGGATTCAAGATATTGATCGGGGAGGGTACATCGTATGCGATAGTCGGAGTGACTACGATGGATCTTATGCGTGACGTATGGCGGAACGCCTTTCCGGAAGTGCGCACAGACGACTGAAGCTGAAAAATGATGTCGGGCAGTGCCCGGCAGGATTGCAGACATTTTATTTGACATAGATATTATGATGATTATGAAGAGTTATAAATTTTTTCTATATGCTGCGGCGATTCTGCCGGCGGCCGTCTCATGCGACAGATCCGTCCTTCCCGGCGGGGACGGCGGCAGCGATGAAGTGACGGGAAAAATCAACATAAGGACTGCCGTAGGCCCCATTGTGAAGTCGCCTCAGCTCGGACAGGACGGCTCCGGAAATTTCGTAAGCGGAGACATGTTCCGGCTTACGGTTTCAGGAGAGGGCTTTGATGATATAAGCGAGATCTATACGGTGGGAGAAACGGAACTTTTCTGGTCGGATTTGGAGCTTCCGGATAATTCCGGTACGGTGTATTTTTCAGGATGTTATCCTGATCAGGATGCCGTTTCAGACGGCAGTTTCCGTTTTGACATGCCGGCAGACGGCGAGACGGATCTTCTGCTTGCCAAGGCTGTTCCGGTGGCGTACCAGGCGTCGGCGGTGGAGCTGAAATTCTCTCATGCTTTCCACAGGCTTGCCATAGAATATGTGTCTGACGGCACTTATTCCGATTCCGATCTTTCGCAGGTAGCCACATCCGTCAATGCGATGTCCTCATGCACGGTGGATCTGCGCAAGGGCGAAGTTGAATCAGGCTCTGCTGCCCGTCCGGCAAGATACATGGAAAAGAAGGGGAATTCCGTGTCATATATGCTGATTCCGCAGCAGAAAGACGATGTCACTGTAGAGGTCTCTTTCCAGGGTATGAAAAAGACGTTCACTCTTCCGGACACCACCGGGGACGGTCAGGCGCTCAGTCAGCTTGAAGGAGGCAAAATGCTGACGGTGCGGCTTGAGATTTCTTCGGACGGGATCAGAATGGACGGAGTGGAGATCATAGGATGGGAGTCCCAGGGAACTGTCAACGGAGGCATATCCTTCTGAATCACCTCCGTCATCAGGCATTGATTATGGACAGGACTACAATAGGGACAGTCGTTTAATTCCGTCATTATGAGTCAATCGGCAGACTGTCCCGGTAATTTTTCCGATCGAACTCATCTTTTTATATTTTCGGCTCCGTTTCGGAGCCCCTTTTTTCATTTTTGGACCCAACTGGAGCCAATACTCCAGTGAAAGGGCCGTTTCTCACTTACCTCGAACATCAGGCAGCCTGGGCAATTTCGTTGACTTCCCGCCGGACGAGCTGTACTGCATTCGCCGTGTGGATGCCAAAGAAGATGTACAGGATTTCGGTCAACTTCGTCCTTGCCTTGATGCGTTTCAGGCCATAGTGTTCCTTCTGCGTTCCGAACGAGCCTTCCATCCTCGTTGCCCTCACCCTCGCCAGCTCGTTGCGGATGATGTCGTTCTCTTTCTTTTCCAAGGACGGACGGCCACGCTTGACGAATGACGCCTGTATTCCTCTATCCTTGCAGTACCCCCTGTTGGCGCTGCCGGCATAGCCTGCATCTCCTCCGACCTTCTTCGCGTCCACACCGAAGAGCTTTCGGTGCATCTTCAGGCAGTGCGTAAGCCTGGTTCCCTCGTTGAAGGCATTGAATGACAGCTTCTCGATGAATGAGAGTCCGTCAACCTGGATGTTGTTGCACTTCGCACCAAACTCTACGCTCTTCACTTCCTTGCCTCTCACGATCGGCCTCACATACGGCTTGCTGATGCTCACTATCCTGTCCTTGACACTCTCGCGAGGATTGTTGTTCTCGAAGTGGGCCTTCTGCTGGCGGTACACTCTTGTGATGATTTCAATATCGCTCTTCTGTCTGGCTGTCAGCAATTTCTCCGCGCCTGCATTCTCCCTCTCCAGTGTGCGGGTCTCCTTCAGTATCTTCCCCAAAAGGTTGAGCAGGCGTCTGGTCAGTTTCCTGGTCTGGACTTTCGTATGCCTGCGCCGCTTCCTGTACGACAGGTTGGCCTTCTCTACGTCTACGTACCTCGTCCTCGGACGGTGCACATTCAGCTTGGCACTCAGAGTGCACATTATCTCATATGACTTCTCTATTCCTTCCCACAGAAGTTTCGCATCCGTAGGATAGCGCATCTCGCTCTCGTAACAGGTTGCATCCGTATACATCGTATCCAGGTCCTTCATGTACGGTTTCCAGGCTCTTGCCAGTATCTCCTGCTGCTGCTGGATCTTCAGCCCGCGGGCCAGCTCCGAAAACACGTCGTCCAGAAGTTTGTAGTTCGTCAGAGGATGCATCGGGTCTATTCTCACATCGCAGAAGAGCTGATAGTGGACGTTGCCGTTAAGATGCTCCATCAACCTCGGGCTGCTCAGACCTGTGTACATCTTCAGGAACATCAGCGCAACCTTGCCCTCCGGGGTGAAGTATGTTTTTCGCCCTTTCTTCGCTCTCATGCTCTTGCTTATCAGTCCAAAGTTCTCTGCCATCTCACCAAGCGGCAGCCTCTTCCTGATTTTTCCCAGCTCGCTAGTCTCGAACGTCCGCCTATACAATTCATAAAAATCGAACTCCGTGAAAGGGAGATCGGGTGATATTCCAGAGAAATTTTGTACCTTAGCCATGCAGATTAATTTTTGCGATACCTCCAAATTTGGCTTTTCTAGGGCAATTGGAGGTATTCTTTTTATCTTTAGCTAAGATGCAAATTTTATATTACATTGACAATCAATTCGTTATAAAGTTTTATTCTTTTTACGACAGTCCCTAAGTAGTAAATAAAAGAAAGAAATAAGGGCTGTGTGACATTGGTTTATCCAGACCGGCACACAGCCTTTATGCTTGTATGATGAACAATTATACATCTTCAGGCATGGGGATGACAAGGATAGAGTCACTGCACCTGATTCCGTAGAATACGTCACGAACCCGCCCCTGCTGGGGTATCAGAATACCCTTTTCTACCAAATCCTTTATATCGCGTGCTGCTGTATCCGGTGATACCTTTACACGTTTTGCCCAGTTCTTAGCCGTCAGTTTGCCGGGATAACCGTCCAAATATAAATTCAAGACTTCGCGTTGTCGTTCGGACAGGACTGTTTCGGCGTGGGTTTGCCAGAATATGGCCTTGTTAAGAACCTTTGACAATGTTTCGTCGGATTGCTCGACAGAACGGAGCAGACAGTCAAGATACCAGATGATCCATTCAGTAATTTCGCAATCTCCCTTCTGTGTTTTCTCCAATATGTCGTAATACTGTTTTTTATCTTTGTTTATCTGATGGGAGATACTGAAGAAACGCATCTTTGAGTTTTCAGCCTGTGAAAGTGCCATATCAGCAATGGCTCGTCCGATTCGTCCGTTTCCGTCATCGAAAGGATGGATGCAGACAAACCACAAATGGGCTATCGCTGATTTTACATAACCGTTATGTGCATCTAAATTGAACCAGTCCAGAAACTGATTCATTTCTTCGTCTATTCTTTCAGAAGCAGGCGCTACGTAATGTACCTTTTCCCGACCGAACATTCCAGAAATAACTTTCATATCTCCACTGCGGTATCGGGCTACATCTATTTTCGTTGGACCGCTCCATCCGGTAGGAAACAGGCAGTTGTGCCAGCCGAAGAGTCTTTCATGGGTAAGCGGACTGTTGAAATTGATGGTTGCGTCAAGTGCCATTTCCACTACTCCGTCTATATATCTTGAGGATTCGGTCGGATTCGGTAGTTGTACTCCGAGTTTGCGGGCTACAGATGAACGTACCTGTTCATTGTTCAATTCCACTCCTTCAATTTCTGATGATGCAATGATGTCATGAGAGATGGATTCAACTACGGCAGACATCTTGTCGTTAAAACCGATTACACTAAGGCGCCCCATCAGATAACCGACAGCTTTGTTTACCTTGTTCAGCTTCTCACCGACAAGTTCCTTGTTCCACGAAAAAGAAGGCCATTCTTTATGTTCATGTATATACATAGGCATCACTGTTTTCTGCAAATATACGGTTTTGCGGATAATTAACCGCAAAATTTGCGGCTTATTATCCGCATGAAATAGTGAAATCAATATTTATCAGCATTTTAGATATGACTTATGGTTACCATTCACCATGCAGATAACCATTGACTTTTCAGATTGGAACAGTCTGCTGATTATATACTTACGTAATTGTTGGGCCGGATAAGTATTAATCTGAAAGGCAAGCGCAAATATCATTTCCAGGTTATAGACTACCTGATACCCCTCTTTTAACGGAATACGTTGTTCTGCAGTAAATGGTTGCAATATCCCCAGTTTATATATTCTTCTTTTCATTTTCCTACAGTTTTTAGTTTGGACAAAAGTAGGAAACCGTACCCGTTTTCTTGCTATGCAAAATATTGACAATCAGTGAAAAAGGCCGTAATTCGGTGGAGATTTCTGCTCCACCTTTTATCTCCACCTTTTGCTCCACCTCGAACGGTAATATTTTGCCGTTTTTTTGCGTGCTTGGGGAAAACAAAAAATCCCGATTTCGCTTGGAAATCAGGATTTTACTGTCTTTTGCTTTTCTTCAAAGTGGTGCCACCAGTACTATTAAAGTTAAATTTCAATCAAGTAGATTCTATTAATTTAATCACGAATATGCTGTATATAAAGCATTTTCAATTTGATTAAATGTAGCGTGGTTTAATTCAATACAAGTTTTATAGGTAACTTTATAGGTAACTTTTGAGGAAACATAGTACCTTTGCAGTCGTAACATTATCCATTATTAAACGATTGAGTTATGGCAAAAACGCTTTCAAGATTCTATATCCTCAAAAAGGACGAAAACAAAGAAAAGGCCACCCTTTTTGTAAGGGTACAAGCTCCTAACAGAAAGATTGATGTGCAGTTTACCACACGCATTCAGGTCGGCGTGGCGGAATGGAAGGCAGCCGTTGCCGATGAAGACTCTTTGGCACGCCACCGCAAACAGAATTCCAAGTTGCATGACAAACTGGGCAGGATAGAAGTTATGTTGGAACGCGAAATGTCCGCTCCTCAATTTGACAGGCAGCATATCAAGTCGGAAATATTGGCTATCTCTGACCCGAATAAATATGAAATACAACGGGCGCAAAAAGAGGCGGAAGAGAAAGCGAGATTGGAAGAAGAGCATATCCGTCAAGAACAGGAACGGCTCATTCAAGAAGGTATCGAGGCTGAAAAAGCCAAGATATGGAATTATCTTTCACAGTTCTGTGCCGACATCAAGTCGGGAAAGCGTTTAAATGGAAATGACAGGTATTCAGCGGGAACTGTTAAGTCATGGCACAGTTTCATGAGATTATACGGCGACTTTGACAAAAAGCACCAGTACACATGGGAAATGGTGAACCGTGAATTTACGGCCAGATTCCTTGCTTACATGGAAAATCATAACTATATGATAACTGCACAAAACAAATATTTGGTCACTTTACGGGCACTTGTCGGCTATGCCTATACCGATGGCGTACATGATAATAACCGCGCTACACAGTGCTTTTCAAAAAAGAAAATAGACGAGAAGGACAAAGCAGCTGAGATATACCTGACCTCGGCAGAGCTTCAAGCGTTGTATGAAATGCCGTTGACCGGATTACAGGAACAAGTGCGCGACATTTTTCTGGTAGGCTGTTACACTTGCCAGCGCGTGAGTGATTACAACAATATATCCCCTGACAGTTTCACAACAACAGCCAAGGGCACACCCATCATCCGGCTTACACAACAGAAAACACATACGGAGGTGAAAATCCCCATCATGAATCCCAACTTACAGGCAATCTGTGAGAAGTACGGCTATAATCTGCCTTCCGTGGTTGATGTCATTCTCAACCGATACATCAAGGAAATCCTTAAAGAGTTGTCCGAAACCGTGCCTTCATTGGCAGTAAAGGTTCGGACAAAATTGACCATGAAGCAAAAGAAGCAGGAAGATGACGGGAAAATCATAGTAGAACGTAACAGCAAGGGAGAGGTGATGATGCCCCGTTATAATTGTGTCACCACACATACGGCACGCCGCAGCGGTATCACCAACATGTATCTTACGCACAAGTACACCATCTTGCAGATGATGCACGTAAGCGGACATAAGACGCAGAAGACTTTTATGGACTATATCAAGCTCTCGTCAGATGAAATAGCAGATGAAATTGATGCCATAGCCAACCAGACGAGAATGGACGTGTTTTGAAAACAAGCCTCAATAGTAATAGGCATGTGTAAATTTTGCACATTCCAAGTATTTGGATAAAACTGTTTGGCAGAAAAGTGTTGTGCATTTCTTTTGCGCATAAAAATGCCTTTACCTTTGTCGTTTTCAAACATTCAAAATATTTGATTATGAGTAAAAACGATAAAGATGAAGTAAGGGAGTGGATGGAAACCCATCCACAAGAATATGCCCAATTTGCAGCCAGGATGAACGAACAAGGTATTGACGGCATCTTAAAGTTGGGCGAGGAAGCCTTTCTGTCCTCGCCAGCTTTTAGAACGGAGATAGAAAAGATGGTTTCCGCCGGACGCTTCGAGGCAGCCTCTCTCTTGGAAATCCTCTCGATGTCCGATTTCGTTGCCAATTACTTCAAGGGAAAAGAAGATGACAGGATGGCTATGGCCGCATGGATTAAGTATAGTGAATCGCCGGAGCTGATAGTCAATGAATTGAGCAAGGTGCTGGTGGAACAAAATAAGCGCAAGTACAGAAACATGATTTTCTCTTTGCTCAAATTGTTCTGGGATAAGTTCTTCCAAAGGCGTTATCTGCAATATCGTGAACACCGCAAATTCAATAACCAAACTGCAGTAGGCAACACTTTCCAGACTTTACTTTCCTCTCAAGATGAGAGCATGGTGAAAAGAATCGGGGAATGGGCAAGCCGCCGATGTACAGGCATGGGCACAGCCCACTTGTATATTGCCCTTGTTGAAACTGGGGAGATTAGCCCAAAGATGCCGTTGACCCGATTTGTGGATGCGATGCGTGCTTCGTTTCCCAATCATACCATAGTTGGTGTACGGCAGTTGCAGAAAAGCGTGAATTACCTGCAGAATCTTTCACCCAACCGAAAGCAGTACGGCAAGGATGAACCCGAACATCGTTTTGCCATTGATGCGATAAAAGCAGAAGTCCTGTTCATGGATACCACATCGGATGCCTGAATTCGATACGTTTCAATTCGTTCAGTTCGTTTTCAGAGTCGCGAACTGAGCGAACTCTTATTCCTTTTTAATTCAGATGATTGCCATATACCTTTGCGCCATCACTCCCTGTTGGAGCGGTGGCGTTTCTGTCTTCAATCCGTCGGCAGAACCGGCCTTAACCCAGACGGAAACCAGATATTATGGACGATTTATTAAATATCCTCAATGACGGCAAAGCCCACGTGAAAGTGGAAATGGATGCCGCAGACTTAAAGGCATTCTCGGATGAACTTATCCGTCGTGCCAAGGACGAACTCGGCACTATGGTGGAAGCAGCCCGTAAGGAGCGGATGCTTTCCAAGGCGGAAGTAAAAGAATTGTTCGGAGTATGCGATGCCACTCTTTGGCATTGGGCGAACAAGGGAATACTCAAACCTGTCAAGACTGGCAACAAGGTGCTTTATCCTGAATATGAGGTGCGCAAGGCGCTCGGTAAACGTAACCAAATCATCTAAATGTATGGACAACTCTATTATTTTCCCTCTCAGTGTATTCCCTATGCCCATTCGCAACATAGTGGACTCACTGCAAAAGTACGAGAATTACCAAATAGACTTCACCGCCTCTGCTTTCCTTACCGTATTTGCCGCTACAATGGGCAACACGTGGTCGGCCCGTTTTATGACCGGGTGGGTAAGCCGCCCCATCATCTACATGGTGTTGGTCGGCCCACCCAGTTGTGGCAAGACACCGCCGCTTCGCCAAGCCATTGCCCCTCTCTTGAGACTGGACGAATCCTACGACCGTGTCTATGCAAAAGAAATCAGACAGTATCGCAAATGGGAACGGCTTACTGCCAAACAGCGCAAGCAGCAATCCATGCCGGAAGAGATGGAGATGCCGCAGCGCAAGTGCCATGTGGTGGTCAACTCTACCATAGAAGCCCTTATTTCTGCAATGCGTGATAATCCCCGTGGAGTGCTCATCTACAATGACGAGATAGACAGCCTGCTTTCCAACTTCAACCGTTACAACGGTTCGGACGAAAGTTATTTCCTGAGCCTGTTCAGCGGCACGCCATTCAAATACACCCGGAAGTCGAACAATGAGTATATCTTCCTGCCACAGCCTTATTGTTCCATTATCGGCTCGACACAACCCGGTATGCTTTCCACGCTGTTCGGTGGCAAACGCTCTCTGAACGGATTTTCTTCACGTTTCTTGAAAGTCTATCCTCATATTTCAGCTATGCCTTCCTGGAACGAAACTTCCATGCCGGGAGAGGTATTGGAGGAATGGGAGCATATAATCCGAAAGGTAGACGGCATAAAGCCGCCTACTGCACAAGAGGGAAAGATAAACTCTATTGAACTTTTCTTTTCATCGGCTGCGAAACATCGGTTGATAAGTTGGAAAAACGCGGTGAACAGCCGTATATATTCCGAAGCGGAAAACGAAACGGAGAAAGCCTTGTGTGGCAAACTGGAAACCTACCTTATTCGCTTCTGTCTGATTATTCAAGTAATGAGAGGCATCTGTGGGGAAGCCGAAATGGATGAGATAGATGAGGAAAGTGCCAGACGTGCCATCCGGTTGACAGAATACTTCCGTGCAATGGAAAGCCGCATAGCTCCAGAAATGGAGACAGGTGTGTTGGACTTACGCCATACCGAATTTCTTTCCCTCTTGCCCCAATCGTTCACCACCTCTGAAGCCGTTGCTATTGGTAAGAAACTCGGCCTGTCAGAATCCACCGTCAAGAGGTTCTTGCGAGAAGGCGCACGTGAGTTCATCCGCAAAGAGACACATGGACATTACAGCAAATTCTGAAATGTCAATGACATTTTGACATTTTTGATACGATGACATTTTGCTTCAAACAAGAAACAGATGGCTGTTCCTTTCACGGGAACAAGCTATCTGTTTTAGGCCGCTTTATTGCTAAATAATTACTAAATGAGTTCCTATAACATGCTCAAATCCAATATTGTCCTAAATAAATTTAGCCAATGATGTAAAAAAACAGAAAAAAACGAGGCTCTTGACTCTTTTATCGTAGTTTTTATGATTATAGTTTAAAGAAATTTATTAAATTTGCGTCTAACATTAATTTATTAGCAATGGAGAAACTTAATAGAATCAAGGGAGCTTTAGCTGATGCTGGCAAAACCAATATATGGCTTGCTACACAAATTGGCCGTGATCCTGTGACGGTCTCGAAATGGTGTACAAACACCAGCCAACCAGACTTGCAAACTTTGGCAAAGATTTCTGACTTGTTAAACGTAGATATTCGAGAATTATTAATTAGAAGGAAGTGATTTTATTACAATATGGCTTCGGATTCAATTGTTGAGTTAACCGTTGGTGATGTAGTGAAGGCAACGGTAAAGAATATACTTAAAGACTATGCTATAGTGTCTTTTGGCGACATTATGGCATACTTGCCATCATCTGAGTATTCTTGGGGAAGAGATAATAACCTTAAGAATAAATTGAAGTTGGGTACGGAGTTAAACGTTGTTGTTATACAGATAACAGACAAAGGCGTTATGGTAAGTATTAAGAGGATGTCTAAGGATCCGTGGTTAGATGTAGAGACCCTATATCAAGTTAACCAACAAGCCAAAGGTAAGATAACAAAATTGCAAAGTTATGGAGCCTTTCTCGAATTGTCAAGCGGAATTCAAGGTCTTCTTCACAAAAAAGAAATGTCTCTTGATGGAACGAAAGAACCGAGTGAAATTGTATCTGAAGGACAAGAAATAGATGTAATTATTACTTCTATAGAAAAAGCTGACCGAAAAATGTCTTTCTCAATCAAGCCTTTCTTGAACTAATCCTTTGAATAGTGATGAAACAGAATCTACATATTCAATCCGAATTGATACTCAATCATATAGAACTGACAGACAAGGATTTGTCAGAGCTTCCACCATATCCAAAAGTCGAAGAAAAAAAGGTTCAACCGAGATTCGTTGGAATTGTATGTAGATGCCGTTCTTTGGACAACTACGCATTTGTAGTAACCAATATGTGTGGCATCAATAATACATCAACTCCATATTCTCCAGTCCAGCTATATTTGGAAAAAAGCCAGTGGAAGGACGTAACCTATTTAAAAGAGGATATGTGGATTACCTTTGAACTTAAAAAACAGCCCAATCGAGACAGACATGCAGCAATTAATGCAAAATGTCTCTCTTCGACAAGTGATGACTATAATATTTGCAGGAATTACTTAGGCCGCTATGATAAGATTTACGGAACCGTTAATGGAAAACGTTTCAGTGAGTCTATCCTTTCTGTTGTTGTTGAGAGGTTTTTTAAGAAATCTGAAGGTCGTCAGTTAGTACTTTCTGATTTGTATCAAAAGAAGTCGCTCGATCCTAGGGAATGGGAACTTCTGCTATCAAATATGACGACAGAAGAGCGTGATTCTTTTACTTTTAATACTGACGTAATTGAACCATCTGCAGTACTTAGGGTGACTTTGTATAAATACCTTAACTCTATAGAGTGGATTAAACATTCATGTATCATTGATGCACTTATGTCAAGCATAGGCTCACATCATACCATTGAGTTGTTGATGGAGAGTTTTAAATCTGAAGCTGATAAGCAGGAGTGGATTGATTACGTGATTGATAGTGGCAAAACTTCTGACAAGCTATTCGCGGAACTATATTTAATGACGAAAAGTATTGATATTTTTAATAGAATAGCTGACAAAAGTTGTGTTTCTTCGCTTATATCAAAGGATAAAGATAAAATTAAAGATTATCTTCTTTTTTGTGTGTCAATCATGGGCAAAACAGAACTAGACTCTGTTGTTGACACATTAGATGTAGATGTATTGATTGATGCTCTAAAGCTCATGAGTGATGATGAGAGACTGAAATTTGTATGCAGTCTTTCTGATGAAAAGGCTTCAAAACTTGCTTCAGACAAGCGTTTTGAAGATTTTGGCTTGACAAATAGATTGATGTCTATTGAAGAAGGCAGACGCATTCTTTTAAATGATTTATATGTAAGAAAATCAAACGACTACAAAGAATGGGATAATTATTTGTCACATCTTAGTGAAAGTGAACTCCAATCTTTTGTGTTAGATACTAAGTGCATTAAACCAACCGCTGAATTAAGATTCTGCCTTTTCAAATACACGAAATTGTTAGATTGGCTTAAACACCCAAGCGTTATTTCTATGATTGGTAAGCAAAACACTGAATCGGAAATAACTCTAAAACAGATTATTGATAATTTCGATAATGAAGAGGATAAAAAAGAATGGGTAATTTACGCAAAAGACAGTTCCATTTCTAATGAAGATCTTAAAATAGAATTATTTTATTTAACTGGAAGTGTTGATGCTTACCATGCAATTGAGAATAAATCTATCATATTAGAGCACATGAACGAAGCAGGGGTTCTTGAAGTAAAGAAATTCCTGAAATTCTGCTACGTTAATTTGAATGATGAAGATTTTAATAATGTCATTAATAGCTTAACATATGATAAATTTCTTGGTGGATTAAAAAAATTGTCCTCTGACGATAGTTATCAGTTGGTAAGTCGTTTGCCAGATGATAAAGCTATAGAAATCGTCACAAGCGAGGATTTCAAAGGAAGTAAACTGTTTACGTCTTATATTGGTCAGAAGTGGGATTCGATTAAAGGTAATATGCCATATTGTGTCTTTGATCTTGAATCTGACGGTGATTCTATAAGGGAATTTGCCTTCTATGCAGAAGATAATATGAGGCCATACACTGGAGAGGATCAAATAAATTCATTATTCAGAAAGCTAAAGAAATCACCAATTATTGTAGGCCATAACATCAAACTTTGGGATTTACCGATCCTTAATAAAAAAGGTTTGCAAATTCCAGATAGCACTTTCGTATGGGACACTCTTGAAATAGAAATACTTTTAAACCCATGTCGATATGCATACTCTTTGCATACAGAGCACAATGCAGAAGCAGATACAAGATTAACCAACGAACTGTTTTGGAATCAACTATATAGATTGTCTAATGATGAACACCTCGTTGAACAACTGCGGGATGTCCTTCCTGATAATATCGGGACTATAATTAATTCTTTGCGTGTTGATTATTTCTCGGAATATTTTAGGACTACAGCAAATCTTGAACGTCAGTTCTTCCAAGAATTACGTCCAATATCTGACGCGTTAATAAAGAAGCTGAATCAAATAGCTGTAATTCCAGAATCTGAAGCGACATTATTAATTGCTCCAAGTAATTTATGGTCACGTTTGGCTCAATATATACCATTATCATTCCCTGGTTCAAAAATAAGTAATGCATATAAGAGTATAGACATCAACATACTTAAAGACAAACAATTCAAGGATGTTATTAAACAATGCATTCTTGAACGGTTTTGTGTGGTGTCACGTACCCCAGTGCTTGAAAATCTTGCTCAATATCTTCGAGTAGTTGACACGGAAAGTAATAAACTGTCGTTTACAGAAGATGAATTGCAAGATTATCTGTGTCACTATAATAGTCATATTGATTGCATTGATGTTACTTCTTTTGAGGATGAAGATATACTTTCTAAGGACTATAAACACATTTTCATTATTGGCACGGAGTTAGAAGACAGAGTTCATAAATGTAAGGTATGTGAAAACAAAACATTTGCTGATTTAATAGCATGTGGAAGTAAGCTTCCTTTCACTATGGCTTCAACTAATTTTGCTCCTGTCAAAGGTGACGAAATAAGGAAGCTGGGTATAACCAAACCAGAACTTGCTGCGAATATTTGGGCGGAAAGAGAACAAAATGGTCAATTTGCTTTTTATTTGAATTATCAATATCAAGCTTATAGAAAACGGTTCTTAGACCATTTCAAAACTAAACCACAAGTTTTGAAGTGGACGTTCTCGGGAAAGGATTATGGCCATATAAACTTGACTCAGGTTAGTAGAAAACGTACTGCTGATATGGTGATGCGCGTTAATAGTTCTACTACTCAAAGAAGTAAATACTGGTTGTTCCAAATCGCTTTGTTGAACAAAATACATGAAACGAATAAAGAACTCCCTATAGTATATGTTGTTAATGACAAGAAAGAAATTGAGAGGCTAACTAAATATGCAGCATCACAAGGATTCTTTATTCCCTCAAATGGTAATGGTTTCCGCAAACTCGAATATATAGGTAGCCATTCAAATGGAATGGTAATAATTACCAAGCAAGAATTCATAGATGGTGTAGGCTCATATAGAACTGATAAACCATTCTGCTATGTTTGGGATAATATGGACATAGATAGATACATGTTAATGTGGGATAAACTTCCATTTGATGATGATTTGGAAGAAGATGCAGATGATGAGCGTGACGATAAAGTTCATCATACTACACCACGTCAATGTATTCATGCAGCTTGGCCTATTTATGAGCACTATTGTTCGTTGGTAATGGCAAATAGTGAAGCTACACAATTCTATATTATAGATCCACATTTTGATGACTATGAGGATATTGCGAATAGTTGTCAAGCCCAATCTTTCAAGGTGACTCTATGGGAAACTGATAGTGATTACAATGAAGCCCTTGAAAACTCAGGTCTATATTTCGATGATAGTAGAGGTAAAGAAGAGGATATAGACACAATAACAGCTATTGAGTTAATCCGCAAACATTTTATTGGTGATTATCAATGGAAACCTACACAGGAAGAAGTACTTCCGTTTATGTGGGAAAAGAGAGGAGACTGCATTGTTTCAATGCCAACTGGTGAAGGAAAATCTGTATGTTTCCAAGGCCCGGCACTTTACAGAGCTTCAATTACCAAAAAACTTTCATTGGTCATAACACCTTTAAGGGCTTTGATGCAAGACCAAGTTGAAGAATTGCATAAAAAAGGATTTGCAACAAACGTTGATTATCTGAGTGGCGACCGCCAGCGACCAGAGGTTGAAAACATTTACCGAAAACTACGTTCTGGTGAAATTGCACTATTGTATATAACCCCAGAAAGATTCCGTGTTAAGTCATTTATGAATGTCCTATTCCAGCGTATGGAAATGGATGGCGGTCTAGAGTATGTCATTTTTGATGAAGCTCATTGTATTTCACAATGGGGACAAGAATTCCGTCCAGATTATAGGAATGCTGTTTTAACTTGCATAGAACTAAGAAAGCAATTCGATTTTATGTTCGCTTTGTTCTCTGCTACTGTCACAACACAAGTGGAATCAGATATTCGTTCTTTCTTGCCCGATATTCAAAGATTGGGACAAACTGCAGAGGATTATAATCCAATACGCCAACATATTGGAATTTCATTTGCTTTAACCGAGCATGAGGACGAAGCAAGAATTGGTGAGATTGTACAATTTATAGAAGATAAGCAGATAGATTTTTCATTAAGTTGTATGATCGTATTCTGCCGTACACATAGACAATGTGAGGAAACTGCTGATGCTTTGTCAGAATTAGCATTAAGATCTTCTCCTGGAAGTATATTGAACAAATGTATAGATAAAATAGGTTTTTATCATGCAGGTCTTGATGCTGATTTGCGTAATGATGTTTACGAACAGTTTAAGCGAAAAGAAGGCGTAGATCCACTTTACATTCTTTGCGCAACAAAGGCATTTGGTATGGGAATGGATATACCTAATGTCCATTATATAGTTCATTATAGTCCTCCTTCTGTCTTGGAAGATTATTTGCAAGAGGTTGGTCGTGCTGGACGTGATGAAAAGCAATATAAATTGGCGTTTGAGGATGGAAAAGAAAAAATTCCAGCCCTGTGTTTAACGTCAAAAGAAGACTTTAGAAAACTAAAAGAACTGTTAGTTAAAAGTCAGATGAGCTGGTCTAATTTGACCGATGCCAAGGATAAAATTGTTGAATATATAAAGCGTTTCCAAACTATTGAACAAACAAAAAAAGAACCAATTGTTGTTCCTTTTAGCGTTTGGGTCAAGAATGCAGAAGACTTTAATGATACTACAGCTTCAAGATTAGCTTTCCATTGGTTAGATCATATCGGATATATTAAACAACGTTATCTGTCACAGGCATGTCTTGACATTACTGTTAATGACAATGGAGGTAGGTCTTCATCATTAAAGCGGAATCCAGTATATTTATATTTGGAAAAGAATGCTCAAATAAAAGGTCAGCGTTCACTTGTTTCGATGAACGAAATGAGGAATAGCTTACGTATGTCTATGCCTAAGATTATGAATCAAATAATCTTATGCATGGAAGGTGGCTTATTGGATTTAAATGAGACTATGAACTGTAAACTAGTTCCTCGCAGATTTTGTGAAGCCACCTTTATGGTGAAACATGATAGAAACGATTTCGCCTTGCACATTGTGTTTGATGGTTTAAGGAATCTTCTTTCTGATTGCAAACAAGGCAAGTTTAGAATGATTGGCCAAAACGAGCGTGAACACATATATAAGCATTTAATGGATGATGTAATATATGATGATATCTATGATGACAATGGTGTTAAATATATGCCATGGAAAGCCGAATTTGACAATCCTCCCCGGTTAGCTGTCACTAAATATGATACTTTTAGAAAAAACATTTTAAAGCGCATGGGTAGTCAGATGTTTACTCTCCTAAATTATCTTCCCATGGTTAGCTATAAAGTTGAAAATCTTGAAGATGATATTATATGCCAAATAAAGCTTAAAAATGACGAATGGCCAAACTATCTCGAACAATTAGAGAGAGATTGCCGTACAATGATAAAATATGTTGTCGAGAAACCGGAAGAGTTTTGTTGGGCAAGAGTGATAATAGATCTTGGATGGAGTAAGAAAGGATATAGATATTTTGAGGATCTACTCTCTATCCTATATCATCTTGCATATGTTGAGCATTCTCCACTTGTTAAAAGTGGAATAGAGATTCTTGCTACAGAATCTACCGAATCTGAAATACCAGAAGGACTTTCAGAAGAATCCAACATGTTTGCATATCGTAAAGAATTTGACGATAATGAGAAGATAAAGAAAGTACGCCTATCTTGCATGGATATCTTTACAAGTGTTGATGAAAAAGAGCAAGGTACTTTTATTCAACGATATTTCCAGAGCAAGGACTATGAGGACTATTTAAGTCTTGCTGGTGATTATGTTCCTGATGGCTCAGACATAATGTCCGAGTTGACAGAAGAAGCTCTCAAAGCAGAAGAAGCAAAGTTGGAAAACAATGAGGATCAGAAATGTATTTATGAGCAACCTACGAATAAAAATGTTAATGTTCTAGCTGGTCCTGGTGCAGGTAAAACTCATGTCCTTACCTTACGATGTGCGAGACTCATCTACAAAGAACATGTAGATCCATCCCACTTGCTTGTGCTCGCATATAATAGAGCTGTCGTTGTTGAGTTGCGCAATCGCCTGAATAACTTATTTACAAAGTTAGGATTGAGCAGAATTGCTCATCAACTTAACGTGTACACATTCCACGCATTAGCTAAGAAATGTCTAGGAAAGAAACTTGATGGCATATCAACTGAAATGTGGGAATATGAGTTCTTTAATTATTTGAGTAAGCACGTTAAAGATTTTAAGGCTCGTTTCCCTAACATCGAATATGTATTAGTGGACGAATTTCAGGATATCACCACAGTCCGTCTGGACTCCCTGCTTCGTATTCACCACATATTTAGAAATGCAAAGTTCTTTACTATTGGTGATATAAATCAAAGTATTTATGGCTTTGATAGAGTTCCAAAAGATAATTTTGGTAGGAAAGTCATGCTTCAACCTGAGCAGTATGCTGAAGTACTGGATCCAAGACCATATTATAAAAAACTTGACAGTGAAATACATCCTGAGCAGCTTTCAATGTTTACTAATTATAGATCATATCAAAAGATTTTGGATAAAGCTTCTGAGTTCATACAAGAAGGTGATATGCCTGTATCTTCGCAGTCTATAATGAAGTATGAACCAACAGAACCTTATGTTGAGGAATATGATAGTATCAAAGATAAAGGACATGTCTGGTTTAATGATATTATCAAAGTGGTTAATTGGGCAAAATCTCAGAATGTCGATGCCGAAGAAATCCATGACAATGACGTTTTGAAAAAAATGCGTCACATAGATACTATTGCGGTCTTTTTCAGAACAAATAACGAAGTGTATCGTGGCTATTCAAAGATAAAAACTTCACTCCCTAAGGATGTGAGAATTAGAATCCAAGGTGAAAGTCTAGGCGAGTTTTGGCGAGAAAGGGAAATTTACTATTTGGTAGACACGCTTAATCGCTATGCAAATCAAAAGATTGATATGCGCAACAATAAGACCGCTAACGGAATCAAGGAATTCCTAAAAAAGAAAATGCACGATTCTCCTTCATGGGATTCTTATTCATTAGATATCGCTTACACCTTGGTTCTGAACTACATGGACTCCATTCGTTCAGACTATGATTCACATACATGGAAAGACTTGGCTGATTATATTATAGACATCGCAAGCCGTGATGATGCTGGTCAAGTATACAAAATATATGAGAATTATCGTAAACAGAGAATTCTTCAGGAAACGCCTTTGACAGTAGTTTTAACTACTATGCACAAGGTAAAAGGACTGGAGTTTGATGTTGTAATAACGACACCATCCTTTGCAGGTTTGCCTTTACGTCCACATCGAGAATATGAAAAAGGTGAGAGTCCAAATGTAGACGATCTTGCGGATATGAATGAGGAACGAAGACTAATGTTTGTTGCTTATACCCGTGCAAAGAAGCGTTTGATAATATATAAAGCAGAACGTGAACGGGCTCTATCTCAAAGTTCTATTTATATTGCGCCAGACTATCCTGCACTGAGATATACAGAACCGAAGCCAGGTTTGGATAAATATTACTTATCATATACTGCTCAAAGTCGAATCTTCGAGAATGTCGATTCATACGTTCTGAATCAGATAAAAAAAGACGATCCCGTACATATTGTTAGAGATCAATATGGTAATTATTTCATTGTCCATAATGGTCATTATATTGGCCGTCTTTCAAGCAGGAGTACTATAAGATATCGAGCCGAAGAGGATGGAAAGACATTATTGAATGATTTTTTTGTCAGCAACGTTTTTGTGTGGACGTATGAAGATACACTTGCATCTGACAGAGCAAATAATACAGATTTTGCCGCCAGATGGTCACCAGAAGCAAAACAACAAGGATATATTAACATTGTACAAATTGCGGGATTTGGTACACCAAATCCATAAAAAATATAAAATATGGAACAGATTAAAGAAGATCTCCAGCATGTTTATAATCTTTCTGTTGAATCATTCAACAAGAAGGAATATTCTGCTTTTTTTCGTAATATCCGTCCGGGGATAGAGTATTTATCTCAATTTTTAATCTATGACTTCTTTGGAAATGAAGATGAAGCTGAGGATTTGATAAATGGTGATACGTCTATTTCCAAAAATAGAGAGGATAACTCATACTCTATTTCTTCATATCCAGCTAATTTCAAACCTACAGGAAGAGTTTTCTGTGAGTTATTCCCCAAAGCATACTTTTGTAAGCATCGAGACGTGACTTCTAAATACGCGACAGAAGAAAAGAAACGCATTAAACGAGGGTTAGATAGTTGTAGTGCAGAAATGTGTAGATACTATAGCATAGCAAGCGAGATGGGCTCACATGCAGGACGTTCTTCAATGGATGTAGAAGTTCAGGCTCGAAGCTGTGCGGCTTTCTTTATGGGCTTTTTGGATTATATTTCAAGCAATAGAATAGCAAGTAAATCAGCTATAGATTTTCTCGTCAAATTTGATAAATTTGTTTTTGGCGATGTTGATGACACAAGCGATTATCAGAATCAAATTGATAATCTAATAAAGGAAGCCGAAGAGAAAGATGCTGCTTTATTAACTGCACAGAAGATGCAACTTGAAGCTGAACAAGGTAAGTTGCTTGCAGAACAGAGAACAACTGAAGTTGAGTTGCGCAATAAAGAACTAGAGGATCAGATAAAACAGTTGCAAGAATTATTAGATAGCCAAACGGTGATAGTTGATGCACATAATGAAAATGCTGATGAAAATGACGTAGAGGATATTGAAGCAATCACTGTCACTGACGGTGAATCAAGTGGAGAAACAAATAAAGAATATGTAACTATATCAAGTAGTCATAATTTCAGACGGCTTCTTCAGGGTGCAAACGATTGGGACGTAACTGAAGAAACAATGGATGATGATCAACTTGATTTAATTGAATATACAGACGATAAATCAATGTTAGTTGCTGGTTGCGCTGGAAGTGGTAAATCCGTAATTGCCATGCATAAAGCAGAACAACTACATAAAAAGGGCAAAGATGTGATACTTATTGCATATACAAGATCGCTTAGCCGTTTTATGAGAAACGGGAAAGCTGACTCAACGTTTAGATTCTTCCATCACTATCTCTGGAAAAATAAATTGAAAATGCCAAAGGCTGACTATATTATTGTTGACGAAATTCAAGATTTCACGAAAGATGAAATACAGGAATTTATTGATGCAGCCAGAAAGCATTTCTTGTTCTTTGGAGATACAGCTCAGTCTATATATAGGCAATATGGTAAACAAACCATGACAATTGCTCAAATAGGCACAATGACAGGATTAAATACGTTGCAGCTCTTCAATAACTATCGTTTACCACGACCTGTTGCGAAGATAACGCAAGACTATGTTGGTGTTGATGTCCAGGAATATAAAGAAAAAGTGTATCAGAACAAGGAAACAGAACTTCCACATTTTATACATTTTGATAATGAGCAGAAACAAATCGAGGCTCTTTTAAGATTAGTAAAAGATAATCTTGGGAGAAACATAGGAATCTTGTTGCCTAATAATCCAGAAGTAATTCGAATAAGTCAAGAGTTTAAGGATAATGATGTTGAATGTGAGTTCAAATATAATAAAGGCGATAATGATTTCGACTATGTTGACAATTTGGACTTTAATACAGTCTTACCCAAAATATTAACATATCATAGTGCAAAAGGACTTCAATTTGACATGGTAATCCTTCCAATGTATAATGGCGCAAATGACGATGAATCGAGGAAGGCACTGTATGTTGCAATGACTCGTACCATGCACTCCTTATATGTACTGTATTCCACGCAATCGTTGCTGCAGCCTTTGGACAGGGTTCCTTCCCATCTATATCTTAAGGAATAGTGGTATAATCGAAAGAGGACATCATCTTTATAGGTGATGCCCTTTTTGATATAAAGAAGAATCTTACCGATGAAACCTGTAACCAGTGTTTTCTTCTTCCTTTGGAGGCTTCTTGGCTGCTAATGCTTCTGGCTCCTTAGCATTGGCTTTGGCTTCATCGTGGTTTTTCTGTCCAGGAACCGTTTCGCTATTGCCTTCGCCTTGGCTTTCCTGAGTACCATTGTTTAGCTGAAGTTGGATGGCATCGACCTTTTGCGTAATCATCTGTGAAGCTTTCTTCACGTCCGTCAGGATGGTCTTGATGAAGGTGAGTTCCTCTTTCAGACTATCCAGCCAGCCTTTGAGATAGGCAGCTGAGTCTTCTTTCAGACGCTTGGTCATGCCATAACGCTGTGAGACAAGGGCTGCAGTCATTTCCGCTTTCAACTCCTCGGCACTATATTCCTTACTGCCAAAGGAGGTGGGCTTGAGCCTATTCAACTGGTCTTCAGCACCCGTCGAGTGAGCCATCTCGTGGAAGAGATTGCCGTAGAAAGACTCGCCATCCTTGAACTGTTCCTTCGTCGGAATGACGATTTCCTTCTTTGAAATGCTGTAGTAGGCATTGTCGCCATAAGTGGGTTTGATAGGACATATCCACTCGTTATGCTCAATTATGTGGTCAACAGGCTTGAAGGAGAGCTCTTCGCCTTCTGCCACTTGCGGACGCACCTGCTGATTCTGCTCTTCCTGCTTGCGGTATAGTTCTGGTCGTGCTTCCTTCAGGTTGGTCTGGTCAACATTGAAGACATTATAGACAGACAGTTTCGGATAGACGTTATACTTCGCCATTTCTTCCTCTGTCAGCCGCTTGTAGTCTTCGTATTTGATTTTTTCCTTCGTTTCCTTCTCAATACAGGTGAAGTTGGTGATGAAGACAGGAATGGACTTGCTGCCTTTGTTGATAGACACCTTGGTAAGTTCATTGCTTTCTGCATCGGTGAGCTGCACCTTATCTGCTGAAAACGGTTGATATCCGTTCACCCAAAACGGTGATATCCGTTCACTTTTCATCCTCTAAACCTATGGCGATGCAAATTTATTGATTTTCGTCTGTAATGTTATATTTTGGATGTTTTTTTTGACGCATACTGCTGCCTTCTAACTCGAAGCGCACACTTGTGTGCACCAGCCTGTCTAATATTGCATCAGCTGCAGTCGTGTTGCCTTTCATCACATCGTACCAGTTAGCAACCGGCAGTTGTGATATGATGATCGTAGCTTTTTGTCCATGGCGGTCTTCTATAATCTCCATAAAGTCAAGCAACTGTTGTCCGTCAAGAACTTTCATTCCGAAGTCGTCCAGTATAAGCAGGTCAGTCTGTGCCAGCTTGGCGAAGAAACGATGCAGAGTACTGGATATGCGGGCAAGGCTTATTTCCTCGAAGAGCCTGTACAGGTTATAATAAGCAACTTTATATCCGTTCATGCAGGCCTGATGACCAAACGCTGTACCCAACCAGCTTTTACCTGTACCGGAAGCTCCCGTAATAAGTATGGACACCCCGTTTTTCACATAGTCACAAGTGGCAAGATTAAGCACTTTCTGCTTGTCTACGCCACGCTTGCTGTCATAGATAACTTCACTTATGGAAGCGTGATAACGGAAGTGTGCTTTTTTTATCAGACGGGCATTCCGGCTTTGATTCCGGTTATCCAGTTCGGCCTGTATAAGCAGTTGCAGGCCGTCCTTCAAGGAGAGCGACTCTGCCTGTCGCGTCTCCTGCATCGTAGCCCAGTAATGTGCCATTCCGGGCATCTTAAGGTTTCTTAGAGCATTGATAATTTCATCCATCGTTATTGGTTTTGAGTGTTAGAAGTCTGTCATTTGAACTGTGATTTCCCACGGATATTACAGTGTTGCGGAGGAGCAAAGGAAGATGTAGGCTGCCCCACACCGGCACACTTGCTTTCCACCAGTGAGCGTATAAAGCGGTAACTGCATCTGTCTACGTTCAGGGCTGTCTCGCAGGCTTTCTGGAAAACGGCCGGATCACTGCTCCTTTGCAGGTTTAGAAGCCCGTCGCAGGTCTTGTAATGAGTCTCCGGAGGCATTGTGGAAGAATAAAATATGCGGCGGATTACATCTCCAAGTATGCCGGATGCACGCTCGGCACGCTCTATGTATGATTTTGCACTCATTCCTCTGTATTCCCGGGAGTTGCTTGCAAGATGCTCCTTTACAATAGTATACTTTCCCCTGTTGTAATCACGTATGTGAGTGGCTACAAGTTCACCGTCCACATATACTTTTACCAGTGTGCGTGTATATGCAACATGTGCAGTTTTGGATATATACTGATACGGCACTGTATAATAGTGCTGGTCACGTCCGAGATAGATACAGCAGTTGGTTGACACCTTCAAATCGGTATATGACACAATCTCAAAATCCCTGTCAGGCAGCGGCATAAGATTTGGCCTGTCTACGGCAAGGAACCGTTCCTCACGCGTGTAAGGATGCTTTTGCATGCGTTTCTGGTTGTGCGCTTTCATTTTGAGTGAGGCTGCCCGGTTAAGCTCTTCCAGTGAATGGAAGGTTTCATTGCGGAGTTCGGCAAACACACGCATATAGACAAGCCTCACGGTCCCTTCCACGTTGCTTTTATCTTTTGGGTGTGCGGGACGTGCCGGTATGATGACCGTGCCATAATGATTGGCCATATCCTCCATTACACGGTTAAGCGAAGGCTCATATCTGTCTGTCTTGACAACGGCAGCTTTAAGGTTGTCAGGGACAAGCATCTTTGGTACGCCGCCAAGATGTTTCAGGCACTGTGTTATGGCATATACAAAGTCTTCCGTGCGTTGTGAACGTACGAAGAGGATATAACCGTAGTCGCTTGCAGGCAGAGTGGCTACGAAAGCCTGGCACTGGACGACCTCACCGGTTTCCATATCAACGTATCCCATGGTATCACCGGCAAAATCGAGGAAAAGCTTTTCACCGCCAGTACGCATGTCAGCAAGTATGGTAGATGGCGATTCCTTTCCGGCCTCTGTGTTCTGATTGTAATGAAAACGGAACTGTGTCAGGCTGTAGTGGTCATCCGGATGCTCATTACGGTATTCCTCCCAAAGCAGCTTCAGCGTGACATGCTTGCGCTTCATCTCCTCCTGAAGATATGGAAGAAGGGCTTTGAATGTTTCAAAACGCTTGTCGCTATATG
>OKVF01000928.1_pt1 | contig 27349 bp, 29 predicted proteins | sample 1604831 | NCBI WGS metagenome assembly OKVF01 (sample SAMN01760980, study PRJEB22395) | human gut metagenome
TGCCTTCTTTGGCGACTATTGTTGCTGTGCTTTTGAATGTCAGATTTCCCGCTGTAGATGCCTGCCCGATTGGAATCATTGCGGATGCCGCAAATGCAAAGGCATTTTCTGTCAGATAATATGCGTCCTCGTTTCCCTGAAACAGGTCATCCTTTATGCCGTTTACTGCCGTGCTGTCAATGTCACCTGTGCTTCCATAATAAATATCCTGAGTGCCCTCTATGGCATCTGCAGCTCCGAATACTGCTGTTCCGCTTCCTACTGCTACTGCAACGTCAGCTACTATTGGTATTGCAGCACCTCCTGTCAGCACTATGCATGCTACACCCGTCGCAATTAGTACTGCTCCTCCAACCATCCTCCAGATTCCCTGTGTCTTTCTCTTTTCGGCTTCATCCTTTATCTTCTGTTCTGTCTCATAGATTTCATCGTATGCTTCTTTATTCTTCTCATGCAAGTCTCCAAATATTTTAATGCCCGTGTTCAGGGCACCTGCATCTTTACCTGTGATAAAACTGCCTGTTTCATAGCTCTCAATCGCACACTGGCTAAGGCCTATTTTTGAAAGACATGACTGCAGATTTTCCAGAAGCAGCTCTACCGAATTTTCAAGCCGTACCACATTTTCCCTCTCGTAGCTGTTTACATTTGAGACAAGCTTTATAAGGTCGCTGTCCATCTGCTCATGGATATCAAATACTCCGTTACTGTCCGGCATGCCCACATCAGATATGTCCGATACTTCTGAAAGAGCACTTCTTATTTTGCCCGTATACTCATCAGTATCCTCATAGTTTGATGCCAGCTTTTTCCTGAATTCCTGTATTGCTTCTTCATCCAGTTTGAAGTTCGTCGAGCTATCAATGGCACGGTATCCATCCTTGTATGCTGCCATATTGTCAAGCAGTGTCTGTGCAGTTACTTTAATGCCTGACAGGATTGTTATATGTGCTTCACCAAGATAACTCTTTACTGCGTCTCCGGTTTTTCCTGTAAATACTGCATTTTCCGTAAACATACTGATTCTTTCTATGCAGTTATCAATATTTTCAATTAGATTTTCAATTTTTCGCTTATATTCCCAGAACAGATCGCTGAGATCCGTATAATTTATCTGAAACCCTTCCATTTTCATCTCCTAGTTTTATGGTATCACAGCTGTATCTGATAGTCCAATACCATTTTTAATATAATCTCCCTGTTTTCTGTCATTTTCATTTATTGCATTTATTATCAGGTCTATTTTTGCCAGATCATTATTTAAAGTATCTCTGTAATCTTTCACAAAGGCTTTCAGCTGCCTGTATTCTTTCTGAAATTTGTCCATTGCTTCAGATCTGCTTTTGATTTCTGTCTCTGCCGCTGTGAGACTTACGGAATCAGAAGCTGTTTTTATACCGGCAGTCATAAAAGATACCTGCATATTATCAAGGCTGATTTCCATCTTTGTATTTCTCCTCTCCCTTTTATTAATTGAAAAAATTCTGTATTTTCGTGCACAGATCATCCCATGCGTTAACAAGTCCTGAAAGCACACCATATTTTTCATTCATTTTTTCTTTTAGTGTATTTATTTCCCAGTTGATGGCATCCTCCGCTGCATCTATATTTGACACATATCCGTCATATGCTGTATATAAATTTCCGCTCTCACATGAATCATAACATTCCTGTGCATTGCTGCCTGTCCACATGCACTGATAAAGGTCTGAATTTATCATATTCCTCTGGTTATGCTTGATATCATCAATAGCCTCCTTGGCATCATCCAGCTTCCTGTATGCCGCTTTCAGCCTCTCTATTTTCTCATCAAGCACATCTATCTCTGACTGGCACTGTTCCTGCTGTTTTTTATTGTCAGCTTTCTTTTTCTTCAGTTTATTGTATTCTTTTCTGTCATTCTTTTTTGCCATATCAGTTCACCATGCTTCTTTTGAGTTTTCTTACATCTGCGCGCTCTATTTCTGTTTTCTCCATGGCATTAAAGATGTTGTCACACATCATTATCTCATCATCATCTACATACCCTTCAAACACAACCCTGCTGATATCTGTATGCTGAAAATACATAAGCCTGTCACCATTCATTCCCTCAGGATATGGGCAGGCAGCATAATCAAAGAACTGTTTACAGCCATTTATATTTACCTGCAGTGCTCTTGCAACAATCACAAATTTTTTTATGCCACCGCTTACTACTACAATGCTCCCAAGTGGCAGAAAATCAAATTTTTCATTCATATCTTTTCACCTCATACTTCAATAAACTTTTCATACATACAAAAAAGCTGCAGCAACCGGTATTCACCGGTTGTTGCAGCCGAACTGTCATTACTACATGTAACTGTTTTAGACTCTGGCTTTGCGACCCTATGTTTCCATAAGTGTGCCCTTATGGTTAATAATTTTATTGAATTTGCACATTTTTGTCAATATATTTTTCTGGATAAAATGTTAAATTGTCAGCTGCAGCACCATTTTTGCAAATTCTGTTTCATTTACTGCTGATGAGAGAAAATATTAAAAATCCGCTATACTCACCTATCGTATAGCGGATTAATAAAACATTATTCAATTTTCATCTTATTTTTTATTGCTCTAAGCTATTGTGCCATTTGCAATGTCGTTCTTTGCAAATAAATATGTAATAACCGGCATAAGAATGGCTGAAATAATTGCTTTGACAATATTACCAACACCAAGCTGTGCTGTAACGGCATATGTAACCATACTTACAATGAATCCCAGGGCTGCAAATGCAAAAATAAGCACCAAACCAATCTTTTTGTGTGCGAAAAGCAAAATACCGATAGAAACAGTTATGACAATCTGTAGTATAACGCCAATGAAACTCAGTACGACATATATCGAACCTAATCCTAAAGCAGCTCCTACGACTGAAGCACCCAGTGCAACGACAATACCGCCAATTGCTGCAAGAACATTCACCACGAAAATAATCCATAACCATACGGTTAAACCTGTTGAAAGCTTATTGTTTTCCATAATTATCCTCCTTTAGTAATCCCAATTTTATTTCAACATGTTCATTATAATGTACTTGAAAAATATTTCAATAGTCAAAAGGTCTCATTTTGAAACTTTTTACATCCGGGCTAATCAAAAATATCATTGATTTAAATGACAGATGCATTTACAATATAGCTATTATGAAAAAATTATTTGTAAAATATGTCTCACAAAACATACTCGGCATGGTGGGTATGTCATTATATATACTTGCCGACACCTTCTTTATATCAAAGGCGGTCGGCTCAAACGGTATCACCGCGCTCAATCTGGTGCTGCCTGTATACAATTTGATTTTTGCCATAGGCGCAATGATCGGAGTCGGCTCCGCCATCAGATATGTCGTAGAGAAAAATAAGGGCGATACATCCGGCGAGAGCTACTTTTTTCATGCCCTGCTGTGGTGTATTATGATAAGCGTTATATTCATATTGATCGGTATTTTCATCCCGGACAAGCTCGTAGGGCTGCTCGGCGGAGATTCGGCAATTATAAATACCGGTAAAAACTATACACGTATTTTCATGCTTTTTACACCGTTTTTCATGTGCAACTATGTGTGCAACGCTTTCGTAAGAAATGATGGCGCACCATCCATTGCCATGTGCGCCACACTTTTCAGCAGCCTTTTTAATATTGTTTTTGATTACATACTCATGTTCCCGCTTGGACTTGGTATGGAGGGAGCCGCTTTAGCTACCGCTATTTCACCGATTATAGGCATCCTGATATGCTGTATTCATTTCTGCTCAGACAAATGCTCCGTAAAGCTTAAGCCGACGGTTCCATCTGTCAAGAGACTCTTTTACTCCTGCCAGGTTGGTGTTTCTTCCTTTGTTGCTGAGATATCATCAGGTGTCATAACTATTGTCTTCAATATGATTATCCTGAGGCTTGCAGGAAATATCGGTGTGGCAGCATACGGTGTGGTTGCCAATACGTCACTGGTCGCTGTAGCTTTGTTCAACGGAATAGCACAGGGTTCACAGCCTCTTATCAGCGACTATTACGGCAGAGGACTTAGAAAAAATGTAGGTTCGATACTCAGGATGGCTGTCGTTTCATCTCTCTTAATTGCTGCACTGCTCATTTTGTTCATATGCACCTTTGCACCTTTTGTGACATCTGTTTTCAACAGCGAGCACGATGCCAGGCTTGCTTCGTATGCCGAGAGCGGACTGCGCCTTTACTTTACAGGCTTTATTTTTGCCGGAATCAATATAGTAGGTTCTGCTATCCTAAGTGCCGTTGAGTCCGTAAAATATGCGTTCGCGGCATCTATCATGCGTGGTTTTATCGCTATAAGCATTTTCGCATTCGCACTTTCAGCCGCCTTCGGCATGACAGGTGTGTGGCTTGCTTTTCCGGCGGCTGAATTTGTGACTATGTTTATTATTGTTAAAGGATTAAGGCGGCTTAAGCTGTAGATGCAGGCTATAGGTGTAAGTGAACTATTTTCGTGCATACTTATTTTCCATGTGATATACTTATGATTAAGAAAACCTATCACAATTATGATATATGATGAAAGAGGAGGGCTTGTATATGGCAAAAATAGAGAGAGTTATCAATAGGGATTTTGACCAGTTACTTTCCACGATTGAAGACGGAATAATAAATGGCAGTGTGTCAGCATCTCTGGAGGATTCCAGTGACTTTCGAAGCCAAGATGCGCGTTGCAGCGTCAGGGTATTTGAACGCTACAGCTATACCGGTGGTAACAGGGTAAGTCTCAATGTTACACTTTTTCAAAATGGCGAGGAGCCTGTTCACCTTTCCGCAATTACGGCAGGTGGAAGCCAGGCTGTTTTTTTCAAGCTTAATACTTTTGGGGAAGAGGCATTTCTCGATAAATTGATTGAATTGCTTGATTAAAATAGACAAATTTTTTTCAAAAGCATTCGTTATGTTGGAAATCAAACATACAAGTTGTTTTTATAACGCTATTATTCTATCAGAAACATAAAAAACTACTGATGGAGGAAAAAAATATGTTTTGTTTTCAATGTGAACAAACGGCCGGATGCACCGGCTGTACCGGAAATACAGGTGTCTGCGGAAAAAAGGCAGATACTGCACAGTTACAGGATGAATTGACAGGCGCACTGATTGGTCTGGCGAGAGCTGTCGATGACACATCAGCTGTTTCAAAAAAGACCTGGCAGACCATTATCGAGGGCTTATTTACCACAATTACAAATGTAAGCTTTGATAATGCAGCAATTGAAGATATGATACAAAAGGTCAGAGCAGAAAAAGACTCTCTGGTTGGCGACTGTAATAAATGTCAGTCTCCTTGTGGACGAACTGACGAATATGATATGCAACAGCTATGGAATGCTGATGAAGATATCCGTTCCCTGAAGTCACTTATTCTCTTTGGTATTCGCGGAATGGCTGCATATGCCTATCATGCATATGTCCTGAATTTTGAAGATCCCGAGGTAAATCAGTTTTTCTGTGAAGCCTTGTTCAAGATTGGTTACGCAGAAAGTATGGATGAACTGCTTCCAACAGTTCTCAAGGTAGGTGAAATCAATCTAAAGTGCATGGCACTTCTAGACAAGGCAAATACACAAACCTATGGAACACCGGAGCCAACAGATGTTACGCTTACAGTGGAAAAGGGACCTTTTATCGTAGTAACCGGACACGATTTAAAGGACCTGCAGCTTTTGCTTGAACAGACAAATGGAAAGGGAATCAATATCTACACTCATGGTGAAATGCTCCCTGCCCATGCATATCCACTCTTAAAGAAATTCCCTCACTTGAAGGGAAATTTCGGAACAGCATGGCAGAATCAGCAAAAAGAATTTGATCATATTCCTGCTCCTATTCTCTACACCACAAATTGTCTGATGCCTCCAAAAAGCAGCTACATCGACAGAGTGTTCACAACAGAAGTGGTTGCCTTCCCGGGTACTGTTCATATCGATGAACAGAAGGATTTCACTCCTGTTATTGAAAAAGCACTTGAGCTCGGTGGTTACAAGGAGGATCAGACCTTCACAGGCATAAATGGCGGCACACAGGTAACAACCGGTTTTGGTCATTCAGCAATCCTGTCCCATGCGGATACGGTAATAGAGGCCGTAAAATCAGGAGCTATACGTCATTTCTTCCTGGTTGCCGGCTGTGATGGTGCCAAACCGGGCAGAAATTACTATACAGAATTTGTAAAACAGACGCCTTCTGACAGTATCGTCCTGACTCTGGCATGTGGAAAATTTCGTTTCAATGATCTAAATCTCGGAGAAATTGGTGGTCTTCCGCGACTGATGGATATGGGACAGTGTAATGACGCTTATGGCGCGATACAGGTTGCAATAGCACTTGCGGATGCATTTGGATGTTCAGTAAACGAGCTTCCGCTTTCCTTTGTACTCTCCTGGTATGAACAGAAAGCAGTCTGCATCCTCTTAACACTGTTACATCTTGGTATAAAAAATATCCGTCTCGGTCCTTCTCTACCGGCGTTCCTTTCTCCTAATATTCTGAACTTTCTGGTAGAAAACTATGGGATTGCACCTATTACCACACCGGAGGAAGACATCAAAGTGCTGTTGAAGCAATAATATGTATTTTTCCGATGTTCTAATACACTAATAGGGAACTCCAAAAAACACAGGATATAGCGCCTTTGCTGTATCCTGTGTTTTTAAATTAACTTTAAATAAATTTTCAATCATTAGGGTAATCTATACTAATTCTCCCCATACATCTCCGGACGCCTGTCCCTGAACAGCCCCCAGCTCTTTCTCTCACTCTCCAGCTCATCCAGATCAAAACTGTGGAGTATGAAGCCCTCCGATACTCTGTCCATCTGCTCAACAACCTCTCCGGTCGCATCTGTGATAAACGAAGAACCATAAAATGTCAGTGCAGAGCTCTGGTTTCCGTTTTCCGCACACGGTACAACCTCCTCTGTGCCTATCCTGTTTGCCGCCACAACCGGCATCAGATTGCAGGCTGCATGTCCGGTCATGCACCTTCTCCAGTGTGGCATGCTGTCACATTCCAGTATCGGCTCGCTGCCTATGGCTGTAGGGTAAAAAAGTATCTCCGCGCCCTTTAAAGCCATGCCTCTTGCCGTTTCCGGGAACCACTGATCCCAGCATATGCCGACTCCAATTGTTGCATATCTTGTCTTAAAAGCTTTAAAGCCTGTATTTCCCGGTGTGAAGTAAAACTTCTCCTGATAATAATGATCGTCCGGGATATGTGTCTTTCGGTATATTCCAAGCACCTCTCCATCGGCATCTATCACCGCCACTGAGTTGAAAAGCTGTCTGCCCTCTCCCGCCTCATAAAAGCTCACAGGAATCACTACGCCAAGCTCCTTTGCAAGTGCCTTCATGCTCTGCACCGCATCATTTTCAGAAAGCGGCTTTGCATAGTCATAATAATCGTAGCGCCTCTCCTGACAGAAATACTGTCTCTCAAAAAGCTCCGAAGGAAGTATTATCTGCGCTCCGGCCTCTGCCGCAGCTCTTATAAGCTTTGCTGCTTTTTCAATATTTTCTTTTACGTCACGGCTGCAGCTCATCTGGATTGCAGCAATTGTAACCTCTCTCATACTATTCACCTTTCTCATCCTGTCGTCTCACAATGGGCTTTTCCCAAGCCTCTGTGAGACCAAAAACGATTACAACCAATTAAATTACTGCGGTATCTGCTGTGTGATACAGTGTATATTTCCCCCGCCGACAATTATGTCGCGCGCATATATCGGATACACTTTTCTTCCCTCAAAAAGGCTTCCGATTGCCTTAAGCGCAGGCTCATCCATCACATCACCAAACTGAGGAATGAGCACACCGCCGTTTGTGATGTAAAAATTCACATAGCTTGCCGCCAGGCGTTCTCCTGCCTCGCGCTCATCCTCACCCTCCTCAAAGGTGAAGCCCGAAAGCTCATATTCTGTGATACACACCGGCTTCTTTGGAATGTAAACCTTGTGAACCTCAATTTTTCTACCCTTTGCATCAGTTTCATTTTCCAATATTTCAAGGTCCGCTGAGGACATCTGATACTGTGGGTCATCCATGTCATCAGTCCACGCAAGCACCACATGCCCCGGGCTTGTAAATGCACATACGTTGTCGACATGCTCGTTGGTTTCATCATTGTATATTCCATAAGGAATCCAGATAATTTTTTCGGCACCGAGATAATCCTTTAATTTCTGTTCTATTTCAGACTTCGATAATTCCGGATTTCTGCCCTTGCTGAGCAGACAGCTTTCCGTCACTATCACAGTTTTCTCTCCGTCTGTGTGGATGGCTCCACCCTCTAAGACAAACGGATGCGCATCATACATGTCGTATCCGGCTTTGTTGCAAAATAAAGCCGCTACTCTGTCATCCTTTGTCCAGTCTGCGTACAGTCCGTCCACCTTGCCGCCCCAGGCATTAAAGCACCAGTCGATTCCTCTGACAGCGCCATCCTCATTTTTCACGAAGGTTGGCCCCACATCTCTGGCCCAGGCATCATCTGACTCCATTTGTATATATTTCACCGGGAAATTTTCCTGATAATTTTTCTGCTTTCTGACAGCTTCCACAACAGACCTTGCATTGTCTATCACATCTGCCTCAGCGAGCACATATGCCTGCTCAGACTCTGCTATTGCACATATCACCTCCGCAAAAGCCTCTCTTGCCCGCCTGGCACCGTAAATCCATGAGCCCGGGCGCTTTGGCCAGATGATGATGGTACCCTTATGGGGAGCATACTCTGCCGGCATATAAAAGCCGTCTGCTCTAGGACAGCCTGCATTTAAAATCTTCATATTCGAATCTCCTGATAACCTTACAATCGTTATTTTCATCCATTACTGCAATGTCCGGAAGCGGCATGCCGTTAAAGGTATTATTTTTGACCATCGAGTAGATTGCCATATCGCAAAAGCACAGCCTGTCACCGATTTTTATCTCTCTGTCAAATGAATAATCCCCTATCACATCACCTGCCAGACAGGTACATGAGGACAATCTGTAGGTATACTTCTTCTCACCCGGCTCGCCACTGTCCATAAGCGGCGGACGGTACGGCATCTCAAGCACATCCGGCATATGGCAGGCTGCGGAGGTATCCAGAATGAGTATCTTTATGCCATTGTTTTCAACTATATCAAGCACCGTTGTCTCCAGATATCCTGCATCAAGCGCAACCGCCTCTCCCGGCTCCAGATAGATTTCCAGGTCGTATTTGTCACGCATATGCATAATGCATTTTTCAAGCCTCTCAATGTCATAGTCTGCCCTTGTGATGTGGTGTCCGCCTCCCATATTGAGCCACTTAAGTCCATACAGCAAATCTCCGAATTTCTCCTCGACCGCTGCAAGGGTCGTTTCGAGCGCATCCGAATCCTGTTCACAGAGCGTGTGAAAATGAAAGCCCTCAATACGTGATAAATCAAGCCCGTTTTTAATAGCCTTATCGAGTGCCTCTCTCGTTATCCCAAGCCTCGAGCCCGGCGCACATGGGTCATATATCTCATGCCCCTCCTGTGTGGAGCACTCAGGGTTTATTCTGAGCCCGACACTTATTTTTTTATCAGCCTTTTCTATTTTATCCCTGTGAAGCAGATACTGCGATACGGAATTAAATACAATATGGTCACATATTTCTACCAGCTCATCCATCTCCTGCGGCAAAAAAGCGGGACAGAATACATGGTTTTCCTTTCCCATTTCTTCATGTGCAAGGCGGGCCTCAAAAAGCCCGCTTGCAGTTGTCCCGCTTAGATATCTGCCGATAAGAGGATATTCATAAAATGCGCTGAATGCCTTCTGTGCCAGAAGAATCCTTGCACCTGTCCTTTGCATGACACCGTTTAATATCAAAAGATTTTCAGTTAATTTTCCCTCGTCTATCACATAACAGGGAGTTCTTAATTCATCTATCTTCATACCGGCCTCCGGACTAATCCATATGTACTGACTCATCCTCAGTCTTGTAGCAATCCACAGGAACCGGATTCTCCACTACCTGCCAAGGCAGTCCGAACTTATTAAGAGCCTCCATGTATGGATCCGGATCCATCTCCTCTAGATTGAACACTCCCGGCTTCTTCCAGAGTCCCTTTACCACCATCATGGCTCCAATCATTGCCGGCACACCTGTGGTATAAGAAATTGCCTGCGATTCAACCTCCTTGTAGCACTCCTGATGGTCACATACATTGTAGATGTAGATTGACTTTTCCTTTCCGTCCTTGACACCTGTAAAAATACATCCGATATTTGTCTTTCCGACTGTACGAGGTCCCAAGGATGCAGGGTCAGGAAGCAGCTCCTTAAGCACCTGTATTGGCACTATTTCCTTTCCGTCCACCATGATCGGGTCTGTCCTTAACATGCCTACATCCTCAAGACACTTCATGTGCGTGAGGTAGCTCTGTCCAAAGGTCATGAAGAATCTGATTCTCTTTATTCCCGGAATGTTTTTGGCCAGTGACTCAATCTCCTCGTGGTGAAGCAGATACATATCCTTTTCTCCGACCTGATCAAAATTGTACTGCGCTCTCCACTCCATAGGCTTTGTCTCTACCCAGTGGCCGTCTGTCCAGTATGAGCCGTTCGCAGAAACCTCACGCAGATTTATCTCAGGGTTAAAGTTTGTCGCAAATGGGTATCCGTGGTCACCGCCATTGCAGTCGAGAATATCAATAGTATGTATTTCATCAAAATAATGCTTAAGCGCATATGCAGAATAAACAGAGGTCACACCCGGGTCAAATCCGCTTCCAAGAATAGCCGTAAGCCCTGCCTCCTTAAATTTCTCCTGATATGCCCACTGCCATGAATAATCGAAATATGCCGTAAATCCAAGCTCCTTGCAGCGCTTTTCGTAGATTGCTCTCCACTTTGGATCCTCAGTATCCTCACACTCATAGTTGGCAGTATCGATGTAGTCAACACCACACGCAAGACATGCATCCATGATTGTAAGATCCTGATACGGAAGCGCAACATTTAAAACCGCATCCGGCTTGTATGCATTAATCAGTGCTTTTAATTCCTCCACATTGTCGGCATCAACCTTTGCAGTCTCAATTTTTGTGCTTGTCTTTCCCTCAAGCTTTGCCTTTAAGTCATCACATTTTGACTTGGTTCTGCTTGCAATCATAATCTCGGTAAATACCTCGCTGTTCTGGCAGCATTTTCTGATTGCCACCTGCGCAACTCCACCACATCCGATAATAAGTAATCTGCTCATTTTTGTCCCTCCTGATTCGCTTTGGTTATGATATAGTTTTTCTAATTTGTTTTACTTTGTTTCCTCTTCCTCGAGTAAATCCTCCACATATTTCGGAAGCATGAAGGCTCCCCTGTGTAAATGTGTTGTATAATACCAGGTTTTAAGCCCCAGTGCATCCCATCTTTTTGCATCCAGATCATAAAGCGGATGATATTTCTTCGATGCAAACCCAAACAGCCAGTAGCCTGACGGACAGGTTGGAATATGTGCCTGATATACCCTGCTTATAGGAAATGATTTATACACCTTTCTGTGCATTTTCCGGCACTCAAGCTCATCCTCATCATAAAAAGGACTGCCGTGCTGGTAAACCATGATTCCATCATCCTTTAGTGCCTTATAACAGCTTCCGTAAAACTCTTTTGTGAAAAGTCCCTCCGTATGTCCGAGCGGGTCTGTGGAATCGTTGATTATCAGATCATATTCATCATGCTTTCTGCGTAAGAATCGCAGACCATCATCATAAAACATGGAAATTCTTTCATCCTCAAGTCCACATGCTACCTCGGGGAAAAACCGCCTGCATACATCGACAAACATCTTGTCTGTCTCAACCACATCAATATACTCGACAGACGGATATTTGATAAGCTCCTTCGCCACGCCGCCGTCGCCGCCACCTATTATAAGTATCTTTTTGGCATTCGGGTGAACCGCCATCGGCACATGTGTGACCATCTCATCATATATAAACTCATCTGTGTCCGAAAAAACAATCTCGCCATCCAGCGCAACCATTTTGCCAAACTCATATGATTTAAACACATCTATTTTCTGATAATCACTCTGCCCTGAAAAAAGCTGCTCCTGTATCCTTACATCCAGCTTGACATTGACAGTATGATATTGTGAAAACCACATTTGCATAGCTTTTCCTCCTGTTTACTGCTTTAATACCTTAAGATATTCTACCGCAGGATCCTCTGTTCCCTGCATTGAACAGCCCTTTTCCTTTGCGTAGACAATGTATTGCGCAATCTCTTTTGTGATAAGCTCTCCCGGTGCAAGAATCGGGATTCCCGGCGGATAACACATGACAAACTCACCACTTACAGCGCCTACCGCGTCCATAATGCGCACTGATTTCTTCTGCGAATAAAACGCCTCCTGCGGCGATACCGCCACCTTTGGATTTATGTACTCTCCCGACAAAAGTCCGGTCTTGTCCTTGCTGTAAAGGCGCTTGATATCCTCCAGCGCACCTACAAGCCTCTCTATATCCTGTATTCTGTCACCAATTGATATATACGCAAGTATATTACAGATATCTCCAAACTCTATCTGGATATCATACTCATCACGCAGCAGATCATATACCTCTATTCCGGCAAGCCCTATATCGAGCGTATAGATGGACAGCTTTGTCACATCATAATCATATATGCTTGAGCCGTTTACAAGGTCACGCCCATACGCATAATAGCCGCCTATGGAATTAATCTCCTGCCTTGCATACTCCGACATCTGTGCCACCTTGGCAAAGGATTCCTCGCCTCTGAGTGCCAGATTTCTTCTTGATATATCAAGGCTTGACAATAGCAGATACGATGCGCTCGTGGTCTGTGTGAGGTTGATAATCTGCCTCACATAATCAGCATTCACATCCCTTCCGGTGAGCAGAATCGAGCTCTGTGTCAGGCTTCCTCCCGATTTGTGCATCGATACCGCAGACATGTCTGCCCCGGCTGCCATTCCTGATATCGGAAGCCCCTTTCCAAAATAAAGATGTGTACCATGTGCCTCATCCGTGAGCACCTTGATTCCCTTCGAATGAGCCAGCGCAACTATCGACTTAAGGTCAGAACAGATTCCATAATATGTCGGATTGTTTACAAGCACAGCCTTTGCATCCGGATTTTCCTCGATAGCCCTCGCCACCTGGTCAATCTCCATTCCAAGCGAAATACCAAGCTTCGCATTCGTCTGCGGATTGACATAAACCGGTATCGCTCCGCAGAGCACGAGTGCATTAAGAGCACTTTTATGAACATTTCTCGGAAGTATAATCTTGTCTCCTGCCTTGCAGGTGGACAAAATCATGGCCTGCACCGCAGAGGTAGTGCCTCCTACCATAAGAAAGGCATTTGCCGCTCCAAAGGCATCCGCCGCAAGCTCCTCTGCCTCTCTGATTACCGAAACCGGATGGCACAAATTGTCAAGCGGCTTCATTGAATTGACATCAAGCCCTACACACTTTTCTCCGAGCAGATGCACCAGCTCAGGATTTCCCCTGCCTCTTTTGTGTCCCGGCACGTCAAACGGCACAACTCTCTTCTTCTTAAACTCCTCAAGAGCCTCATAAATCGGCGCTCTTTCCTGTCTTTTGATATCCATTTACTTCTCCTGTATTTAAAAAGGATGATGCGTGCAAGCATCATCCTTTAGATTCGTCTTAACAACAGTAAAATCGTAACATATACTATGGAGTTATGCAAGAAATTACGTTTTATTTTTGATAATGATAGTTACGCCATTGCAGGCTCTTTCTTCTTAATAATTGCCTCAACTTCATCAACATCTGTTTCAGCTACATCTGCGATCTGATCCAATGTATAACCCTTTTTATACATATTCAGAATAAACTTTTCGCTTGTTTTTTCAGTAGCTCTTTCTTCAATTCCTGTACTCAGATTACACATAATTCTCACATCCTCTCTAAATTCCTGACTGGTTGGAATATTATATTCATGTTCTATGATATCCAATTTTTCCTGTTCTTTCAATTCACTTGAAAGCAAAGCTCCAATCAACCGGTGCATTTCATATTTTTCATCATGTTCCGGAATCCCATTTGTGATTCCTATTAGCACAATGTTTAACAGGTCGAGATTACCTTTCCAGTTACATGGTTTCAGCAGCTCATCTTTTGTCAAATGGATATGGCTTAGGCTGTTATCATCCATGTTCATACATATCCATATGCTGAATACCTGCTTAATGTCATCGTAGTTAGTATTTACAAAATCTCTTTCCTTTTGTGACGAAATCAGCCTGCTCACATAAAAGATTGCCCGATTTAAAATTTTATATTCCGTCGGCTCATCCTTCTGAGCCTCAATATTCACAATAATCTGCGAAAGTCCATTTTTCCTGCCAACTATGGATGGCATGCGGACATAAAAAATAATATCAAATCTGACTAATCCTTCATTAATTTCAGCATTTTCTGTATTAAGACCTACAATACGCTGTCCTGCAGCATCTGTTTTTTCCATATTTGCTAATCCCGGCTCAACCGGAACAACGCTAATACTCGGTTCACCTTCGATGTATTTCACAACATCTTCCGGCTTCATTCCTTTAAATTCATCGATTGTTTTCACCAGAATATGTGCTAATATACTCTTCTGTGCCAGTAACCTTTTAACACGAGTATCATATTGTGCCTTATCTCCTGCTGCATTCACAGCATTTGCTATTTCTGTATTCAAGTCGGCATCCCTCCTTTTGTATTGTGCATAACACTTATAAGATTCCGCAAAAGGCTCTCTGCCTTAATATCATTATAAGCGAGGGACTTTACGAAATCAACTGATTTTTCATTACTTATATAGGCACTTTTTAGTCTTCCAACTATAAAGAGGAAGCCGGTACATGTGGAGTGTGCCGGCTAAAAATATGAAAAAGATTAATATGAGTATTTCTTTTGTTTATGATGTCAGTATACAGGACAATTGTGAAAATGCTGTGTTTACTTTCTTACCCTTTTATAAACAAAATATTGCATTTTTTTATTTTTAACTTACCATTGTCGTGTTGTTGATTTTGGATATTCTGAGGGTGAAAGTCTGTCATATTGTACGTGCCGGATAACATTTTCTACTATACAGCCGCAATTACTGTTTAATTGTGATGGGATTAAACACAGCACTAAGAATCAGTGACCTGCTTAGATTAAAGTGGGACAACGTTTACAATTATACCTGCAGATACCAGCCTATAAGCAGGACGCAGGCATATCGTATTGTAAAGACTGCTGCCGGCAAAACAGTGCAGGATGAGAGGGACGAGATTTATCTGAAGCTTGAATTATAGTAACTTTTATTCTGCCGGCCAGGATTTTCTGAGAGCCACATAGGAAATCAGGAAATTGGCAAGCCAGCCGGCCGGTACAGCAAGCCAGACAAATGCAATACCGAAACGCGGCGCGCAGATTAAGGCAACCGAGAGGCGGATTGCCAGGTTTACCATATTTGCAGCGAGAAACGGACGCATGATGCCAAGTCCACGAAGCACACCATCGGTGGCCATCTTTATACCCATAAAAATGAAAAAGAAGCCAAGCCATCTCATATAATCCCCTGATACCTGATATGCCAGGGCCGTTCCGTCTTTGCCCAGGAATAATGAGGAAATCTGTGTATGCAGTGTTTCAATTACTATAAAAGCAAGCACTGCAAAACACAGGTCTAACACCAGCGCTGCGTGATAGCCTTTTTTGATACGTTCTGTCTTCTTTGCTCCGAGATTCTGGGAAACAAACGGAGAAACTGCATTTCCAATGGATACAAATATCAGTGAAAATACATTCTCGACCCTCATCGTTGCCGAATATCCTGCAAGCGCCTGTGTACCGAACGGATTCACAACTGCCTGTACTATCATCATGCCAATTGACACCGTAGACTGCTGGAGAACCGAAGGCACAGCAATCCGAAGCATGGAACGAAGCTCATGTCTGTCAAACCATTCAAAGCGACTTTTATACCGGCGCATCCTGCTAAAGAAAATCAAAAGTGAAAACACTGCAGATATTCCCTGTGCAATTAGAGTTGCAAGGGCTGCACCGAACACACCCAGGTCAAGGCCTGCCACCATCCAAAGGTCCATAAATATATTTAACACAGAGGAAAATATCAAAAGCCCCAACGGAATCCTTGACTCACCAATCGATGTAAACATCGTTGAAAGTATGTTGTACATAAACAAAAAGGGAAATCCCACAAAATAAACCCTAAGATACAGCACTGCCTCATCCAGTATATCTGCAGGTGTCTGTAGCAAGCTCATCATTGAATGTGAAAAGAAAAAGCCAAAGACACCCAGAAGTACGCTTAAAACCAGAAAACTAATCAGTGATGTTGATACTATTGTTTTCATTTTGCCGTAATCCCTGGCGCCGAAATAGCGGCTCACAAGTACACCGGCTCCTACACCGGCTCCCAGTGCTATACAAATGAACACATTCGTAAGCGCAGCACAGGCTCCAACTGCCGCAAGTGCAGAGGAGCCTACAAACTGACCAACAATGATTGAATCAGCCATATTATATACTTGTTGAAAAAAGCTGCCCAAAATCATAGGCATTGCAAAAACTGTCAGCGCCTTTAACGGGGCATCTGTAATTAAATATTCATCTTTTGACATTATTTTTCCCTCATTCCGCTATAATTAAGCTATAGTATATCCGATTGAAAGACAAATTACAATATAGCATTCTTTATCGACATTTTTCCATTTCTTATGCTTTCCCTCTAATGCAAACATCATACTGCTCCTTTGTATTTTAATTTAAAAAGCCGCCCAGGCCATAGGCCTGTGCGACTTCTCATAACATGATTTAAATTAAGTTTATCCTTCAATAGCAATATGCTTTGTGGTCTCAACTTTCTTTTGCTCCTTCTTCGGAACTGAAAGTTTAAGAATACCGTCCTGATACTTTGCCTTGATATCTTCCTGTTTCAGCTCATCACCTACATAGAAAGACCTGCTCATAGCACCGGAATAGCGCTCCTTGCGGATGTACTTGCCATCCTTTTCATCCTTCTCTTCCTTGTCAAGTCCTTTGGCTGCGCTGATAGTTAAGTAACCATTTTCCAGCTTAGCTTCTATTTCGTCTTTCTTGAAGCCCGGAAGATCTATATCTACTTCGTAGCTATTGTCAGTTTCCTTGACATCAGTCTTCATAACGTTCTTTGCATGTTTACCATAAAGCTCCTTGTCAACATCAGGAAATGAAAAATCCATCCAATCATCGTTAAATAAGTTTTCTCCAAAAATACTAGGCATCAACATAAGTCATCTCTCCTTCTTAATCTATAAAATCTGTGTCAACCTGTTTCTTTGGAACCGGGATGTTTTAAGAACTCAAAGCCTTTGCTTTTTGTTCCTTTCCTTTGTTCTTGACTATGTTATACACCTAAAATTAGCACTCGTCAATAGAGAGTGCTAATAATTTATAAATTGTTTATAATTTTCTTTTGGCACACCAGAATTATTAGTTACCATTTTATTGTTCTGTTAGTCCGTTGTAAAACTTTACAGCAGCAGCAAGGTCTTTATCATCCGGATGTCCCTTTGATACCCCGCCAATCAGCTTGAACGGACCAAACGTATCAAATCCCTTGCATGAAAACCTTCCAACAATGTTGTCATGTTTGTATGCTATCACCTGCTCAATTGACTTAAAGACAGGTCTGCCGCCATATGTACAGATAAGAAATACATTTTTATTGTCTGTGAGATTGACTGATGCAAACTTAAGCACCGACTGATGGAACTTTCCGCCGTATACTCCTGATGCAAAACCGATTAAATCATATTCCGACAGGTCTTTCTCTACCGTCTGTGTCGCATCTATCAGCTCGACATCGTTTATCTTTGCTATCTCGTCAATTATCTTTTTTGTGTTTCCATGATGCACTGATGCATATACTATTGCTGTCTTCATATGTAATGCTCCAATCATTTATTAGTCTTCCTTTGATTTTGCCATCAGTATCATTTTCTCAAACGACTGTGCAAACCTCTCATCATCTTCCTCTGTGCGCTTTTTCGGTCCTTTGATATGATTCTTATGTGAGCTTCGTCTGGCTTTCTTGTTAAGGTGCCTCTCCATAAGCATCCGGTCGATATTTTCATCTGTGTACCATCTGCCGGACTGGTGGATTGCATATGCAAATATTTGCATTTTTTCCAGCCTCTTCAAATAAACGAGATTATTTATCCATATACCTGAACATGTTTATCTGGCCATCACACTCATAATGCTCCATTAAAGGATTTTTGTATGCATAAATATATAATACTGATTTATTGAATTTACTGCAACACGATCTTGAAAGTTTATGTAATGTATTTCGGTAACAAAGGTATCAGTCAACTAAATAATTTTTTATTTCTAGCAAATATATAAATAATGAACCATACGTAATTGCAAAGATGCAACGAATAATATATAATATTCGTTGCAAAGGAGGTTTTTATATGTCAAAAAACTATATGCAGGAAATTAAAAGTCGAATCCTGGCTTCCGAAGATGGCTCGGTTTTTTCCACTTCTGATTTTGCGGATATCGCTGATACCAACACGGTTCGTTCAGCATTATATCGCCTTGTTAAGGATAATATTCTTCGCAGAATTATAAATGGAATTTATGAAAAACCAAAATACAGTAAATTACTCGATGAATATGTAGCTGCTGATCCTGCTGCAGTTGCACAGGCATTAGCCCGCAGTTATCATTGGACCATCGCTCCATGCGGGAACACTGCCCTTAATTTACTTGGACTTTCCACTCAGGTAGCGGCGGTCTGGTCCTATATCAGTGACGGACCTTATAAAACCTATGAATGGAATTCTACAAAGCTCGAATTCAAACACCGAACTAATAAAGAAATTACCGGTCTGTCCCATATGACAAGTCTGGTAATTCAGGCATTGAAAACATTAGGGAAAAAAAATGTAACCCCGGAAGTTATCCAGACTCTTTCAACAAAACTCTCTTTATCCGAAAAACAGACCTGTCTGAAAGAAGCAACGGAATCCACCGACTGGGTTTATGATACAATACGACAAATATGCGGAGGTAATACACTATGAGAAAAATTGCATGTCTGTCAGATGATGACAGAAGAGAGCTTTTCCGAAATACCGCTGATAAAATGGGCTTAAATGATGCTATTGTAGAAAAAGACTTCTGGGTATGCTTTACCCTGGATTATTTATTTCACCGCTGTCCATGGAAAGACTCCATCACTTTTAAGGGTGGAACAAGCCTTTCAAAAGCATTTAATCTGATCAGCCGTTTTTCAGAAGACATTGATTTGATCCTTGACTGGCGCGTACTGGGTTATGGAATACTGGAGCCTTGGGAAAAACGCTCCAATACAAAACAAGATGCATTTAATAAAGAAGCTAATAACCGGACTGAGATTTTTCTTGCAGAACAGTTCTGTCCTACCATAAAAAAAGAACTGTCATTAGAATTGGGGTGTGACACTAATATTTACATAGATGAGAATGACAAACAGACTGTTATTTTTGCTTATCCAAATCTGTTCACAAATCATTCCACCCTAAAGGTAATACGCCTGGAAATCGGAGCATTAGCAGCCTGGACCCCTGCTAAGCTTGCAAGCATTGAACCATATACAGCTGTATACTACCCAAAAATCTTTGAGCAGAAAAATACTGAAATTCTTACTGTTTCACCAGAACGTACCTTTTGGGAAAAGGCAACAATTCTTCATCACGAAGCCAACAGACCGGAGCATCTGGATATGCCACAACGATATTCCAGACATTACTATGATCTCTATAGAATGGCTCAGACCCCAGTAAAAGATGTTGCTTTTTCTCAAATAGATCTTCTGAAAACGGTCGTTGATTTTAAAATGAAATTTTATCCAAGAGCATGGGCTAAGTATCCAGAAGCAACTCCCGGCACCTTAAAGCTGATTCCACCGGAATACCGCTTTCCTGCCCTGAACAGTGATTATGAAGCCATGAAAGAAATGTTATATGGCGATATTCCAAGCTTCAATACTATTATGGAATCAGTTCGCCAATTAGAGAAAGAAATCAATTCACTTTAAAAATTATTTGAAACGGCACTGGTCATTCTATTTAATGACAGCTTATCAACAACGCATAAATTTTAGCGTGTTGTTAAGCAGTCATTACTTAGCACCTGTCTCGAAATCACATTAAGACCAAACAGTTCGTTATAGAAGTGGATTGACTCTTCGATATTGTCCACTACTATTAATATGTTCTTTAGCTTCATATTACCACCCCATTACAATGGTCCACCTCTGCTTGTGTCAAGTAAAGACCAAAAAAATTTATTTTCAAGAACTATCAAAAAACGATAGTTCTTGAAAGCTTTCTTGTATAAAGTATATCATTTAACCTGTAAAAAATCATCCACATTCCACTCAAATTGAATGTTGCCGTCATCATACATTGTGATACGCTTTACAACCTGACGAATAAGATCCAAGTCAAATGTCTCCATTTTGGACAACAACTCTATTGTTTCTTCCTCACCAGCTTTTTTAATACATTGTTCCAACTGTATTTTAGACTCAAGTTCGTGAAGCTCTATCTCAATTTCACCAATACGCTCAGTAAGCGTTGTCCTTTCCGATACCATAATATCTCTCTGGACAATTCCTTTCGTATAATCATCATACAACTGAAACTTCTTAGCTTCAGCCTTGCTTTTCATTTGATGCAGCTTATCAATTTCTTTTTGCAACTCAACACTACTGCTTCTTTTCTTTTTGTATATCTGCAAATGTTCAAGCATACCTGCCGCTGTTGTATTAATATATTGCATAACACCTGCCTCAAATTCTTCCGTTTTCATTCTGACATTGCGACAGTTATATTTACTCGGATCATAATCACAGCTACACTTATAATACCCATAAGAATTTACAAGTCCTTTACCACAGCAACCACATATTATTATAGATTTTTTATATGAACCCTGCTCTTTAGTTCGATTACAGGTTGTCTTATTAATCACTTTATGTGCTTTCTCAAATGTCTGTTTCGACACTATCGGCTCGTGACAATTTTCTACTATAATCCAATTATCAGGATTCATTTTTTTCGACTTATAACCAGTTTGAGCATTACATGCTGTCTTTCCATAAACAATTGTTCCGGTATAAATCTCATTAAACAATATATTCATAACTGCTGTGGCACTCCATTGTTTTATTTCATAATTTCTTGGGTGATTCCACTTTTTACCATGCTTTTCTTTATATTGTACACGGGTATCAATGTTGTTAGCATTCAAATATCTGGCAATTTGCTTATATTTTTTCCCATCGATAGCCATCTCAAATATAAGTCTGACCACCTCTGCAGGTTCTTCATCAATAACGAGCTTTTGTTTATCACTTTCAGACCTCTTATAACCATATGGAGCCTGCGGTCCTATAAACTTACCAGCCTTTGCTAATGTCGTTCTTGCACTTCGTACCTTTTTTGATGCGTCTCTGCTATACATCATATTTATAACATTTTTTACCGCAACCTCCATTCCTCCTGTTGCTCCTGTAAAATTATTACTGTCATAATTATCATTTACTGATATATACCTTACTTTTAGCACCGGAAATACAAACTCCAGATATCTTCCAACTTCCAGATAATCTCTACCCAGACGGCTATAATCTTTTGTAATAATAACTTGTATATTGCCTTCTTTGACCTGTGTCATCATTTCTTCAAATGCTTCTCTGTCAAACCTTGTTCCGCTTATACCATCATCAATATATTCTCTAACAGTATAAGTTGAAAGAACTGCGTCAGATTTGATATATTCCATAATAAGATTTCTCTGGTTGGTAATACTATTACTTTCATCTTTGCTATTAATATCTGTATCTTCACAAGAAAGGCGAAGATATATTGCAATTACATTATCTGCCATTACACTCTGCCTCCCTTACATCAGCTATAGATACTAACTGATCCAGCATATCATCATAGTACAACTTCACTTCCATATTCTTGTCCGGATATATCTTTATCTCAGATACAAAAGCGTCTACAATCTCCCGAGTCAGTATTCGTTTTCCTTGAAACTTTGATATAATACTTTCCCACGATTCATCTAAATGGAAATCTTTCATATACTTACTAATGTGATTTTCATATTCCGTAATCTGAATATCTATATCTTCGATTTGCTTCTTATATTCCTTTTGAAATTGTACATATTCCTCTGCTGTAATAAATTTATCATTATAATCTTCATATAAGTCTTTCTCCCTTGAAATAATACGCTTTCTTTCATTTCTCAGCTTATCAAGCTGCCTATTTAAAACCTTATACTGAATATTTGCAGAGTCTGAAGCGTTCAATTTTCGTATCAAGGATATTTTTTCTATACTTAGCTGCATATGTTTTTTTATTACACTAAAAACACTCCTATCTAAATCCTCATATGGAATTTTGACGTGCCTGTCCCTGCACAAAACGCTGCTTTTCTCTCCTGCACAATAATAATAGAATTCACTTTTTCCTGTATCCTTACGCTTGATGAAAACTCTGGAACCACATTGCCCACAAGTACACTTTCCAACAAATTTATTCTTTGGTACCGGTGCTTTTTGCTTTCCCCTATTTATTGCATCATTAAACTGCTTTGTGCTATCGCCAATCATCTTCTGTACTATGGCAAATTCTTCTCTAGAAACAATAGCTTCGTGTGTATCAGGAATTATAATCCAATCTTCCTTATCATTTCTTCTTTTGTTTCTATGCTCACCTAACTTTCCTCCCAACTTACCATGAACAGAGTCACCAACATATTGCTGATCCTTTAATATGTCTTTTACCTGTACATAATACCAGTCTTTTGCTTTATCAAACTTTTCTTTATCACCTATATTGGCATATCTATATTGACTTGGTGAAAGAATCCCTTCATTTTTAAGTGTCCTAGCAATTTCAGCAAATTTCATGCCGTTGAGGTACATTGAAAAAATACGCTTTACAACCTGTGATGCATATTCATCTATCTCCAGACACTTCTTTTCTTTATTCTTCTTATATCCATATGGAGGTCTTCCGCACACATATAACCCATTTTTCCATATAGAACGAAATGCTGTCCAGACTTTATCAGATAGGTCTTTAGAGTAATACTCATTAACAATATTTTTCAAAGGCATTGTAATATCTGTATTCGGTCTTATCGAGTCAAAATCGTCTGTAATGGCTATATACCTAACATTATACATAGGGAATATTCTCTCAATGTATGTCCCTGACTCAATATAATTTCTTCCAAGACGGCTCAAATCTTTTGTAATTATTGTATTTATCTTCCCTGATTTAATATCCTCAATCATTCTATTAAACTCAGGTCTGTTAAAATTAGTTCCGGTTAATGATATATCTGCATACACATCATAGATTTCCATATCGTCCTGTCTTGCTATATAATCCTTTATGAAACTAATCTGTGTATCTACGGTATCTCTCTCCTTATTCATTTCTGATTCAAAAGAAAGTCTCGCATATATACCAACTTTATAATATTTAGGTTTTTTCATTACCTCTGAGGCTGCCAACGATGTCATATTATATGAAGAATTAGCCTGTGAAAAATTTTTTCTACTTTTTCTTGCCATACTATACAGCCTCCTTTTCAATATTCAATTTTCCAGATAAATCTACTTCTATTTTGTAGCCCATATTTTCTATATTCTTTAGGCAAGCCTTGTATGAATCATCAAAATCAAATGTCACCTCAATGTTTTTCTTATCAAACACCTTGATTTCTCTAATCAAAGATACCGCAACACTTCTTGTTAATTCCTTTATGTTTCGGTTTTCCTTAAAGTACTCCAACCATTTAAAGCTATCATTATTTTTTTCCAGAATATCTCCCATTTCCAATTCAATTTTATGAATTGCTATTTGAGCATCTTTTCTTTTATTTTCATATGCAGCGTGTAACTCGATATAATCACTTTTTGAGATAACACCCTCTTTCATATCTGAATAAAGCATAGAACGTAATTTCGTACATCTTTCGACTTCAAATTCAAGAACACTTTTTCGTTCATCTAACTTTTTCATATCTATCTGCTGGAATGGAATAATACCAATTAATTCAATTATTTTATCAATCTCCAATATATTTGATATATGAACCTTTAATAGTTCTAAAACGGCGTTATCCAATTCATTTACAGAAATCCTGTGTGAACTGCAATTTTTACTATATTTGTTCGTTGCACACATATAATAACTATAATGTCTGCCTCCAGATGTACTGTTCTTTCTCACCATAGGTACTCCACAATCTGCACAGATAACCAACCCCGACAGATTATAGACCTCATTATTCCCCGGTGCAGTTCTTGTATCCATCGCAAGTAACCTTTGCACTAACTCAAAATCACGTTCTGAAACTATTGCTTCGTGATTTTTTTCAATTCGTACCCATTCACTCTCGTCTTTAACATACATTTTCTTCACTTTATGATTAGGTGTTGTATGCTTACCCTGCACAAGATTTCCTATATAAATTTCATTTGTCAAAATTCGTCTGACTGTAGTAGATGACCAACCTGACTTATCTTTGATTTTAAAACTTGTCTGATAATTACTACCTTCGCTTTTTTTATAATCAGCAGGGCAGAGAATACCATTTTCGTTCAGTCTACACGCTATGGCATCCTGACTCATTCCCTGTAATTTCATTCTAAAAATATCTTTTACTACATTTGCTGCATAAGTATCAATCTCTATTTTATGCTTATCATCATCACATTTCTTATACCCATAAGAAACATAATTTCCGATGTACTGCCCTTGTTTTCTTTTAATTTCCAAATGGCTTCTAATCTTCACAGAAATATCTCTACAATACGCATCATTCAGCAAATTCTTAAAAGGAATGACTATTTCATCTGATTTATTGCTGCTGTCCAAACTATCGTAATGATCATTAACTGCAATAAATCTGACTCCTAATGCTGGGAATACTCTTTCAATGTACATACCCGAATCAATATATTCTCGTCCAAAACGACTTAAATCTTTCGTGCATACACAATCTATAATACCTTTCTTAATGTCCTCCAACATCATCTGAAAAGCTGGTCTTTCAAAATTAGAGCCTGAATACCCGTCATCAACATATTCTTTTTCTATTACTATATCTTTATGATTTTTTAGAAATTCCCTTACCAGAGATTTCTGGTTTGAAATACTGTTACTTTCTGTTTTCGCAGTATTTGAGACATCACCATCTTCCTTCGATAAACGAACATAAATGGCGGCATGATAAATTTTATTGATTGTTTTCATTGTGGCTTACCTCCTATATTGTTCGTAGAAGAAAAATATAGGGAACCACGCTAATTAGTCCGTGTATATATTAGCACATAATCCCCTTGATTTCTATCTCATTTTTCACTTTTTAGATATTTAATAATAAATTTTCAAATGCCTGATTAAAAGAAATCCCATTGTTGGCAAATCTTACCTTAATTTTCATATTACCAATACGCACCATATATGGATTTCCTACCTTTTTTAAGTATTCCTTCTGACGTTCTATCTGGCTCTTGTCAGAATTTATTTTTACTTTTGCAAGATCAGGCATTTCAGAAATATTTATATCACTGAAATCCACCTCTAACATCTTTCGATATTCCTGTGCAGTCATCCTATCCCTCCAATCAAATTAAGCCGCCAGATATTCTGACGGCTATGTAACACCGGAGCTTTCGCCCCGGTTGGAATTTATGCGATTGGATCATTATGTTTACTTACTCATTCCTAACTGGATCTGAATGCCTTTTGTTATCTGTCTTAACTGGTTTTTGCTTACTTTCCCGACTTTTTCTATCAGGTCGGTATAATTCACATCACATAACTGCTCACACTGAGCGATACTGTTAGTCCTTATGCCTACTGCCTTATAAGAACTGATAAAAATATGTGTTGGCAGATATGTCTTTTTATGAATCTTACTTGTAAGTGGCACCGCATGGAATACTGTGCTGTGCCTGTTTGCACTATCGTTGCTTACAATCACTACTGGTCTGATACCATGAAGCTTGTGGTCATACTCATCTTCAGGTACTCCAAAATCAGCCATCCAGACGTCACCTCGTCTTATTTCACTCATTATAATCACTTCCTTGTCTGTCAACCGACTTTTCCTGCCCACGGATATATTCAATTGCTTCCTGTTCCGTAGGGCAGGCAACAACCTTGTTTCCCTTCTCATCAAACACCACTGTTTCCGATGAGAATGTCACCAGGCTTAATTTCTTTCTGTCAGCCATTATCCTCTTCAAAAGAAATAAGAGCAGGTTCATAGCCCCTGCTCTCATCATTGATACTGATACCATGTTCCGCTGCCAGCTCCATAATGCTCTTCACCACATCTTTGTCAGATGAGATATCATAGATGCTGCTTACCATGATACTGATAACGGAGTCTCTTTCGATATAATACTTAAGCCTGTCCACGGACTTTGTATCCTTAAAGATTGTTTCTACAATCTCAAAGTCCGCTTTCTTTGCATATGCTTCTATCCTGTCTGCGGTTCTGTCAGCATTTCTACCTACGCAGATAACACAACACTTACTCATGCAGCCTCCTATCTATCCATTCTGATATTGTGATAAAATCTTGATACAGTATCAAACACAAGTGATTTTATATCAGCCCTTGTGTTTGTATTATTCTCCTGTTCCGGCACTCTGTACATCATGTCATAACACTCGTCAATATCTCCATTAATTGTTTCCACACACATGTCATATTCGCTGAGCATTCCCAAAGTGTCCATAACTGCTTCATCTGTTGCACCAATCATATCCTTTGAAATAGTGATTATCGTATCAACATCTTCCTCCATGTTTAATCCGATAAAGGCATACTTCATAGGAAATGATACCCCTTCTGCAGAAGCAGACTCAGACAGAATTGCTACAATTTCGTAGCCATTCTCCTTACAATATTTCTCAAGCAGCTCCGGCACAAAATAATCTGTAGCCTCAAGTCCTGTTTTTGCATAATATATAATTGCTCTATTCATAGTTTAAAATCTCCATTCTGTAATTTATTTTGATTTGATACTGTGCGCACTTTATCTCCTCACATAAACTGACTTGCCAATGCTCTCCGCACTTATAAGCCCCTGTTGTTGTCTGCTGGTGACTGCAAATCAGTTTGTGTGGGAAGATAAAATAATCTTCCCCGACTCTTGGCTCTCCCCTGTCCGGGTAACATATCCTTTGCCAGCCACAAACACTTCGTAGTTTCCTGCCCATCTGG
>OKVF01000946.1_pt1 | contig 26971 bp, 23 predicted proteins | sample 1604831 | NCBI WGS metagenome assembly OKVF01 (sample SAMN01760980, study PRJEB22395) | human gut metagenome
GTACTTTCTGTTAAAGAAGGTTCTGCTGCTGAGACAGCCGGACTGAAAGAGGGAGACATTATTACAAGCTATCAGGGATACCATATTGACCTGGGAAAGGATCTTTATGTATATTCCTATCTGAATGAACTGAAAGAAGGAGACACCATCAATCTGACTGTAAAACGTGACGGAAAGAAGATGTATATTTCTTATAAGTCAGATACAAATGTCAGATATCTTCTGGGATGTAATTTCAATGGAGATGATACCTCGGCCATGACAGTCGAATCTGTAATGGATGGAATGCCACTTAAAGATGCAGGAGTTCAGGCAGGAGATGTGATTACATCTATCAACGGAGTAAAGATTACAGACTCGGAGGATTATCAGAAATATATTCAGGAGAATCCGCTTACAGGAGAAGCTGTACAGCTTACTTATTTACGCGACGACAAGGAGTACGAGATTACAGTTATTCCAAAAGAATACCGCACAGCAGAATCCGGTTTTACTTATAATGTATACTGTGAGAAAGCAAAGGGGCTGGATGTGATTAAATACGGCGCTGTAGAAGTAAAGTACATGGTTCGTACGACAATACTCAGCCTGAAGGAACTGGTTACCGGAAAGCTTGGAATGAAAGACTTAAGTGGCCCGGTTGGGGTGGTAGATGCAATCGGAACAACTTATGAGGAAAGCAAGAGTGAAGGTACAATGATACTTTGGATGAATATGCTTAACATGGCTGTTCTCCTTTCTGCAAACCTGGGAGTTATGAATCTGCTTCCTCTTCCCGCATTGGATGGCGGGCGTCTGGTATTCCTTGTTTTAGAGGCGATACGCAGAAAACCAATCAACAGACAGGTAGAAGGTACAATACATTTTGCAGGGCTGATGCTGTTGATGGTATTGATGGTATTTGTCATGTATAATGATATCGTGAAACTTATATAGTAACAAATCTAATAAGTGAATGAACAGATAAGGTTTTGCTGTTCATTTACTTATTTTTGTTTGGGAAAATAACAGGAAAAGGTAAGCGTATAGGTAAGAAGAAAATATATTTTATTATTAAAAATGCAAATTGTAATCTGTAGCTTATAAATATGAAAATGCGACCCAAATGGGGATGTAATGTGATTAAAGTTTCAAATATAATGCAAGCTAGAAAGAAGTCAGTAGGTATTCAGATTATTAAGTTTAAGGACACCAAGAAGAGAAGGAGCAAAATTAGCAATAGCAGATGTGCGAAAGTTGACTGTAAATGAAAGTGATGCTAGAATATGGATAGTATAAGTTAAAATGAGAAATTTTAAATACGTATAAGCATGATACAATAGAATTATGTATGAAAAATATCTCGTTATGGAAAAATAATGGTTTTAGCTGGATGTACTGAAAGAGACATAGGATAATAATTAAAAAGTAGTTTATAGCATATGAAATAGAAAATTATAACAGTTTGAGTAACAAGATGGATGCTTCCTTACTGTGGTAAGGAAGATTAACCATAAATATATTGTAGTAGAAAGGGGAGATTCAACAATAGTTAAATTAAGAAATGTATTATTATAATACAAGTAAAGTAACATTTTAGGCTATGCCTAAGAAAGTATTTATGAGGAGGAGCGAAACGTATGAAATTTAGGTCTAAAATTTAATCAAGTTTTAAAATAATAGTAATGTTATTAATTATTTCAGGAATAACACCTGCTTTCCTTACTATGTTACAAAATCAAGTTTCTGTAGTTGAAGCTGCAACGAATGTAAAAATAAACAAAACAAAAGTTACATTGATAAAGGGACAAACAGTGAGGTTAAAAATTACTGGTACTGAGGGAAAAGTGGTATGGAGTTCTTCAAAAACGTCAGTAGTTACTGTAAACAATAAAGGAAAAATAACTGCAAAATCACTGGGAACAGCAACTGTAACAGCAACTGTAGCTAACCATAAATATACCTGCAAAGTGACTGTTAAACAAAAGAATGTTTCAACCAGTAAGGTACCTGTGTGTACAGAGCGTCAAACTGTATATGCAAGAGGATCTGGAAAAGTTTTCAATAATTTAGTTCTTCCGGAATGTTTTATTTATATAAAGAATTTGGATAAGAATGCAAAGGTTGTTAATATAAAATCTACAAATCCTAAAATAAAGGCAACAAAACGGAGTGAATTGGATGCAATTGAAGTTTCAAATGTTAATCAGTCGAGTAATCTGGCAGGAACATCTTCAAAAATCACGTTTGAAGTGATTCAGAATAAAAAGATATATAGTTTATCATGTACAATTTCTGTGGTCAAAAGCCCATCGCCATTTGAAAAATTTAAAGTTGGATCAAAAAATATAGCAAAGAGTTTCTATGGAACAGATAATGACTCGGAGAGCTTTTCAGGAAAGAAGAAAGTTACTATTAAGATGACTAAGGATTATATGTTGGATTCTATAGAAGCTTATTATTTAGTAAATGGTAAAATTAACTGTGTAACTATAAAAAATGGTGCAAATGTTAATTTTGATAATTGTCAGTGGATTTCTGTGAATTATTATAAAATAAAAAAACCTGCAAACTACGTTACTGGGTCTAAATGGTATGGCGTAGTAAAGTCACCATTACATGATTGTTGCAATTTATACCTTTTTTAGAATATTTTTAGAACAGGAGAAGGAGAGAAAATGAAAAAAACAAGACACCTATTTTTTGTAATTACAATGTTGTTCTGTCTGTCATTCGGAGCGATATCTACACAGGCCGCAGCGGCTACAACAACTACGTCTGTAAAAACAACAGTCAAAAACGGATGGAAAAAGGAAAGTGCTGGATGGTGCTATTATGTAAAAGGAAAGAAAGTTACCAATCAGTTGAAGAAGATAAGCGGAGCAACATACTATTTTGGATCTAATGGTGTAAGAAAGACCGGATGGTATACAGTAAAATCCGGAAACACCTACAAGGCTATGCAGTTTGCTTCCAATGGAAAATACACAGGAAAATCAAAAACTATAAATGCTTCTCTTATGAAAAAAACAGATTCTGTGATCAAAGGGCAGAAGATATCAACAAGCCTTACAACTGAAGCACAGAAAAAAGCGGCCATAAATAAACTGTATACTTATACTAAAAAAAATTATAAATATGGACGTATCATGGGACAGTTTAGTAAAGGCAAGAGTCTCAGTTATGCACAGCAGACTATGCTTACAGGCAAGGGCAACTGTTATGGCTTTGCGGCAACTTTTGCAGTTCTTGCAAAACGTGCAACAGGTCTTCCTGTTCGTGTATGCTGGGGAACCAGTACTGCCTTTAACAAGAGCAGAGCACAACTTCATGGCTGGACAGAAATCAAGATTGGAAATACATGGTATATTTTTGACACAAATGCGGCGGCATACTCTAAAAGAAGCGATGTGAAATGGTATATGCAAAAGGCTTCTTCTGCAGCTATGAAAAAAACATATACTAAAAAAGAAAGTGAAGATATTGTGCTTTAAAGAGGAGAGGGAAGATTATGAAAAAATGGATAAAAATTCTGTCAATGGTTCTTTGTCTTATATTGTCACAGGTTCCAGTACTGGAACCTGTGACAACCTTACAAACTGTACAGGCAGCAACCACCAAAACAGTTAAAAATGGTCTTAAAAAAGAGAACGGTCAGTATTATTACTATGTAAAAGGTAAAAAGGTAAAAAATACATGGAAAACAGTAACTGTAACTAACAGTAAAACACATAAAAAAACCAGTTACCGCTATTATTTCACAGGTACAGGCAGGGCTTATAAAGGCGGAACATCTTGGGGAGAAAGCTATATTGTTGTAAAAAAAATTGGGGGCAAATATTATGGTTTTAACAAATATGCCCAGATGGTAAAAGGAATTAGATATTCTGCATATGGATCATCTAAAGCCGGATTTTATGCCTTTAATACTAAAACAGGGGTATATGACAGTAAAAAAACGGCAGCGCTCAGAAAAGCGTTTGTACGTGAAAAAAGTTCGACAAATCTGAGAAAGCTTCTTGGCAAACCTGTAAAAACAAAAAAAGTTTCCGGATGTTATGGAAATGGTCAGGAATATATGCTTGACTATACTAATTTCTGGGTTAATACATTCAAAGATGAGAAAGGGAAGGAAATCGTTCTGGACGTGATTAGTAAATAAGCTTTGTCCTGACGAATACATACAACTATGGTTTTCAGTTCAATGGTATTTCTGTGTGTGTTTCTTCCGATAGTTTTTGGTTTGCATCTTATTTTACCAGGGATGCGGACCAAAAACTGTCTGCTGGTGATTGCAAGCCTTCTTTTTTACGCATACGGTGAACCAATTTATGTGATTTTGTTAGTTGCTTCATCTGCTGGCAACTATATTCTTGCACGCCTGGTAGGAAAGCAGCTGAAGCTAAAGAAGTTTTTCCTGACGCTGGCGGTGATTCTGAATCTGGCAATTTTGATTCTGTTTAAATATTTAGGATTTCTTGTAGAGACTTTTGATTCTATAACAGGAAGCGGATTTCCAGTACCAGAAATACGCATGCCAATCGGAATTTCATTTTTTACATTTCAGGCACTTTCATATGTAATTGATGTTTATAGAGGACATGCAAAAGTTCAGAAGAATTTCGGAAAAGTATTACTGTATATTTCTTTTTTTCCACAATTGATTGCAGGTCCTATAGTTAAGTATCATGATGTGGAGCTAGAAATTAACAGTCGCAGACAAACTGTAGAGGAAACAGGAAGAGGAATACGGCGTTTTGTGGCAGGCATGTGTAAAAAAGTTCTTATAGCCAATACTATGGGGACTGTAGCAGACAATCTTTTTGGAGCTGCGACTTCACAGATTACGGGCCCTGGAGCGTGGTTGGGAGCAGTTTCTTATATGCTTCAGATTTATTTTGATTTTAGCGGTTACAGTGATATGGCGCTTGGACTTGGAATGATGTTTGGTTTTCATTTTCGTGAGAATTTCAACTATCCATACATTTCCAGAAATATCAGGGAATTCTGGAGAAGGTGGCATATGTCTCTTTCAGGATGGTTCAAGGAGTATCTATATATCCCTCTTGGTGGTAATCGAAAGGGAAAAATTCGTACTGTTATTAATAAAATGATTGTTTTTCTATGCACGGGAATCTGGCATGGAGCATCCCTTAATTTCTTGTTCTGGGGAGCGTATCACGGATTTTTTCTCATGATTGAGGAGTATGTCCCGTTTATTGTAAAAAAAGGAGGAAAAATCAAGAGCTTTTTCCAGCATATCTATGCACTGTTGGTTGTATGCATTGGTTTTGTGTTTTTCCGTGCAGATACTATGAGGCAGGGATGTTTCTGGATAAAAGAGATGTTTACAGATTTCGGGTGGAAGGTATCGGCTATGAGTCTGACTCTTCAGCAGCTGACACCAGTATATCTTGTAACGTTTGCAGTTGCACTTGTTGCAGCAGTTCCGTTAAACCTGACATTAAAAAAGTATAACTGGTACAATGGATTTACATATGTGGCAAGCCTGTTTGGTTTTGCTTTGTGCGTACTTAGTCTTGCAGGTGGAACTTATAATCCGTTTATATATTTTCGGTTTTAAGAGGAGGCAAAAAACATGAAAAAATTGCAGATACTCTATATTACTGCATTTTTTGCGGCTTGTCTTGTACCGTCTTTGGGAATGGCAGTGACAAAGCAGGAAACTTCCTCGGAAAATCGGCAGCTTTCAGAATTTCCTAAGTTGAAAACCGAGGAAGGAATCAATATTCAATGGTTTCCGCAAGCTGGGGAATATTTTCAGGAGCATTTTGCTTTGCGTAACGAGTTTGTAACAGCTAATGCGCTTCTCAGTGGAAAAGTCATGGGAACATCTACGGCAGATGGGGTGATTCAGGGAACAGATGGATGGCTTTATTATAAGGATTCCCTAAGTGATTATCTGGGAGAGGAACTTCTTTCGGAGAGGAGTCTGTTTAATATTGCACATACTTTATCTATGATGCAGGAGAATTTGGAGAGTAGGGGAGTTAAGTTTCTTTTTACTGTTGCGCCTAATAAGAATTCTCTGTATGGTGAGAATATGCCGTACTATGACAGTATGAAGGTATCAGGAGAAAAGAATCTCAATAATCTTCAGAGATATCTGGAACAGGAACATGTTTCTTATGCAGATCTTTACGGAAGTTTTTTACAGGAAGATGAGGTTCTTTATCATAAAACAGATTCACACTGGAACAACAAGGGCGCGGCCATGGCAGCCGAAATTTTGCTGTCTGCACTTCGAAAGGACCATGCATCTTATGTAGAGGAACCGTATAAAGTAAAAAAAGATTTTATAGGGGATTTGGATGAAATGCTTTATCCGCTTGCGACAACTCCAGATGAGGAAATCTATTATGATAAGCAGCCGACTTTTGCCTATGTAGGTGAGGTAGGAAGTAATTTTGATCCTAAAATCACAACGGTAAATCCAGTGAAATTCGGAAGTCTTGTGATGTTCCGCGATTCTTTTGGAAATGCTCTTTTACCTTTTATGGCTGATGCATATGCTAATGCGTATTTTTCAAGAGGCGTTCCTTATCAGATTAGTGAGGTGGACGAGAAAAGTGCAGATGCAGTAGTGGTAGAACGTGCGGAACGTTTTTTACCAGAGATGGCACAGTCACCGCCAGTTATGGAAGGTCCGGAATGTGATGTAACTGTTACTGAAGATGATGCAGTTTTAGATGGTGTTGTGGATATGGAAACTCAAATGATGGGAAATCTGGTGAAAATTATAGGACGTGTTGCCAAAGAATATCTGGATACGAACAGCCGGATTTATGTAAGAGTTAATAATGATAAGATTTATGAAGCATTTCCAATGGATATATCCAGAGAAAATGGAAATGTTGACAGCAGTGGTTTTTGTCTGTATTTGGACAGTAATAAGTTAGCAGCTGATGGAAATCAATTTGAGATTCTTACAGGAGATAATAATTCAGTTCGCATAATGGGTGGACTGACACTATAAAGGAGACATAAGAAATGAAAAGAAAAACAGTACAGATGATTTTAAGCCTTACATTATCAGTAGCAATATGCTTTGGGGCGCCGACAGCAGCTTTTGCAAAAGATGCTTTATCAACAGAGAAAGCTGCAGATGAGAAAGAGGAGACGGAAGGTTTCAAGATTGGAGATATTGATGTAAAGAATCAGAGTGGCCTTGGTGTGAAATCAGCAAAGCTTCAGGAAACAAAAGCTGATAATAGTGAAAAGAAAGATGCAGATAAAAACAGTTCTGAAAAAGAAGGGAACAGTCAGAATCTGGTAATTACTTTGGAAGATGGTCAGAAGCATACTTTCGAAAATGTGATTCCGTCTGAGTGGAAAAATCCGGTATTTTATAATGAGTATGAGATTTTTTACATCAGCTATACCGATAAAAACGGGAAAGTACAGGAAGCGTTAGAAAATGCTGAGGAAAAAGAACTTACAGATGAAGTAATTACATATGCGAAAACAAATGTGAATATTCGGGAGAAAGCAGATACTAAATCGAAATCTTTGAAAGTAACTTCACTTGGAACTGAATTCAAGGTAACAGCAGTACGTCCTGGATGGCTAAAAGTCGAAGGTGACGGTGTAAGCGGTTATGTTGTGCATACCTATTTTACTTCAAATAAAGATGAGATTGACAGACTTGTTCAGGAAAAAAAAGAATCTGAGGAGAAAGCGGCGGCACAGGCTGCAGAAGCAGCAGCACAGGCGGCAGAAGAGCAGGCACAGGCATCATATTCATATGAATATGACGCAGAGTCGGAAGGTGAAACTTCTGCGTCATCAGAGCGTACAGAGGTTGGACGTCAGGCTTATGATGATTGTGACGGCAGTGGCCACGGTTATTATGAAATCACATATTCTGATGGAAGTGTGGAATATGAAGAGTATTGATTGTAAGGATGGGAAGGAATGCAGGTATGAAAAAAATTAAATATTTATTTATGGCAGTAATTATGGCCTGGGCAATACAGATATGTATAGTTGGTGGAGTTAACGAAACACAGGCAGCAACTACGTCAACAGCAACGACTGTTACGGAAAAGAAAAATGGTCTTTATAAAGAAAATGGAAAAAATTACTATTATACAAATGGAAAGAAAATTAGAAATCAGTGGAAGAAGATAAATGGAAAACGCTACTATTTTGGACCTAAATATTATGCAGTAACATATCATAATAAAATTAGTGGGAAAATTTATGTGTTTGATACTTCTGGACAACTGCTTAACGGAAAAAAATCCCGTATTGTTAATGTTGGAAAAAAATCCTATTATGTAAATAAATACGGAAATCCATCAACTGGTTGGTTATATCTTTCAGATAAAAATTTGTATTATGCAGATTCGTGGGGACGTTTCTACAAGAATCGTACTTATGAAAGCATTAAATTCAATGGAAAAGGCCAGGCAGTAAAGAATGATATGCGTACTTTGAAAATAAAATGTATGGATATCGTAAAAAGAAATACAAACAGTAAAATGTCTAAAAGCCAGAAATTAAGGGCATGTTGGAATTATGTAGTACGGAATACATATTATTCATCCAGTTATTACCCGGATTTGAGAAAGAATGACTGGTGGAGAGTAACAGCATTAAGAACTCTTGCAACTGGTGGTGGAAATTGTTATGGTTATGCGTGTGCATTTGCTGCATTGGCGAGAGAAATTGGCTATGATCCATATGTAGTATGTGGACGTGTTCCAGGAAATAGAGATGGTGCGGCGGATGGATATACTAGACATAGCTGGGTAATCATCAACGGTTGTCATTATGATCCGGAAGGTCAGGCAAAAGGCTGGCATACAGGTGTTTATGGTACTTCAGGATATGGGATGTCTCATCAGATACAGAAAAAGGTGAACTTCCGTACGGGAAGTGGAAATTAAGTGAAATACCAGAAAAGAATATTGAATCAATGGATATTTTGCAGAGAGGATCTATTCCCAACAGGAATAGGTCCTCTTCCTTTTGGAATTGCAGTTTCCTGTATGAAAATGGTATTTTATGTATTGGAAAATATCAGACAGAGATAGTTGTTTATCTGTTTGATTTATATAAAAAATACAGGGAGGAACAGGTAACATGAAAAATGTGGAAGTTAACGATCTGCGTTCTGCTCTTGAACTGCTGGAGTCTATTCCGGGACAGCTTGTAGAGACAGATGTGGAGGTAGATCCCAACGCAGAATTATCAGGTGTATACAGGTATGTAGGTGCAGGCGGAACTGTAGAGCGTCCTACACAGGAAGGGCCTGCAATGGTCTTTAATAATGTAAAAGGTCATGAGGGTGCCAGAGTAGCCATCGGCGTATTATCCAGCAGAAAACGAGTTGGATATTTATTAGGAGAAGATCCGAAAAAATTAGGATTTCTGTTAAAGAACAGCGTAGAACATCCGGTAAAACCGGTAGTGATTCCGAATGAGCAGGCAAAGTGTCAGGAAGTTGTTCATCTGGTAACGGAAGAGGGATTTGATATTCGCAAACTTCTTCCGGCGCCAACTAACACACCAGAAGATGCAGGTCCATACATTACTCTTGGAATGTGCTATGCATCAAATCCGAAAACTGGAGAGTCTGACGTGACAATTCACAGAATGTGTCTGCAGTCTAAAGACGAGATTTCCATCTTTCTCATGCCAGGTGCACGCCATATCGGATATTTTCGTGAACTGGCAGAAGCAGCAGGAGAACCACTTCCGATCTCTGTAAGTATTGGCGTAGATCCGGCTATTGAGATTGCGTCCTGTTTTGAACCGCCGACAACACCACTTGGATATGATGAATTGCAGGCAGCAGGAGCTATCCGCAACAAACCTGTGGAACTGGTGCAGTGTCTCACTATTAATGAACGCGCCATTGCCAATGCGGAATATGTCATCGAAGGTGAAATCCTTCCGAATGTTCGTGTCCGTGAAGACCAGAATTCTAATACAGGAAAAGCAATGCCGGAATTTCCTGGCTATTGTGGACCTGCCAATCCGGAACTTCCGATCATTAAGGTAAAAGCTATTACTACAAGAAAGAATCCGATCATGCAGACTTGTATCGGACCAAGTGAAGAACATGTTTCTATGGCTGGAATCCCTACAGAGGCAAGTATTCTGGCAATGGTTGACAAAGCCCTGCCTGGTAAATGCCTGAATGTATATAATGCTTCTTTTGGCGGTGGAAAATATGTGACCATTATGCAGTTTAAGAAGACAATGCCATCAGATGAGGGGCGCCAGCGACAGGCTGCATTGCTTGCATTTTCTGCATTTGCAGAGCTGAAACATGTGATTCTGGTTGACGAAGATGTAGATATTTTTGATATTAATGATGTGATGTGGGCGATGACAACCAGATTTCAGGCAGATGTAGATCTGATTACGATTCCGGGCGTACAGTGTCACCCACTGGATCCATCAAATAATCCGGCTTACCATCCGGGAATCCGTGAACGTGGCGTTGCATGCAAGGCGATTTTTGACTGCACGGTACCGTTTGACCAGAAAGAGCGTTTCCAGAGGGCGAAGTTTATGGATGTAGATCCCAAGCACTGGCTTCCGGACATGTTTTAAAAAAGAATATTACCATTTAGATGAAAATGAGTTATAATAAACCCCTGTGCAAGTTATAAAAGCACGATTAATTACAGATGTTATTGAGAACGAAATGAATAATAACATGAATGTAGTTATAACAGACTTCGTGGTATCAGAAATGATACATAAACGATAAGAAAAAATTTCAGGCAGGTGTCAGAAATGTGGCATCTGCCTGAACTCAGGTAAAGGAGAGAAAAAATTATGCCTATTGGAGTAATTATCAATGCATTATCTGTAGTCCTTGGAGGAATTCTGGGATCTCTTGCGGGACATAAATTAAGCCCCAGATTTAAGGCGGAAATTACACTGGTGTTCGGTGTATGTTCCATGGGAATGGGAATCAGCACGATTGGTCTTATGGAAAACATGCCGGCGGTTATCTTTTCTATCGTAATCGGTACAGGAATCGGACTTGCGATTCATCTTGGAGAAAAAATCAATGCTGGTGCAGGTGCCATGCAGCGTGTGATCAGTAAATTTATCAAGAATTCAAACTCTGAACTTTCTGAAGATGAGTTTATGAATACACTTGTAACGATCATTGTATTATTTTGTGCAAGCGGAACAGGAATCTATGGTTCTATTGTGGCAGGAATGAGCGGTGATCATTCTGTACTGATCTCTAAATCTATTCTGGATTTATTTACTGCAGCTATTTTTGCTTGCAGCCTGGGAATGGTAGTATGTATGATCGCAATTCCGCAGGTGATTATTTTTCTGATTCTGTTTTTTGCAGCAACAGCTATTTTTCCGCTGACGACTCCTGGGATGATTAATGACTTTAAAGCCTGCGGCGGCTTCCTGATGCTTGCGACAGGTTTTCGTATGGTGAAGCTGAAAAATTTTCCGACTGCGGATATGATACCGGCTATGGTGCTGATCATGCCGATGTCATGGTTTTGGGTAAATTATGTGCTTCCATTAGTTTCATAAGAAGAAAAATTGTCAAGAACTGTGAATAAAATTTGCCGGGAATCTGTCAGCGTACTTTCTGTCTGTCAGAAATCTTCTGTGCTGTATAATCCCAGAACAGTTTTCCGGCAGGGGAGAGCTGGTGGTAGTTATTGCATGCAAGCGTAATAGTGCTGCTGAACTCCTCTTTGAGGGGAATGATTACAATACCTGAAGGGTGGAGATATTCCACGGCGTGCTGCATCAAGAGAGAGATCCCGTGATTTTTACCCACCAGATCAAGAATGTTATCCATGTGAGTACCCGTATAAACAACTCGTGGTTCATACCCTTTCTGGCGGCAGATTTCAGTGATTTTGTCATAATGCAGAGTAGACTTACTCAGGAGAAGCAGATTTTCGTTTCTAAGTTCGGAAACAGAGATCTGTTTCTTTTTACTTAAAGGATGATTCTGAGGTACGACTACAGCCAGACGGTCATTGAAAAATTCAAGACTTTCAAAGGAAGTATCCAGATATTCTTTACGTGTGAAAATGAAATCACACTCATGATCTTTGAGCTGGGAACAGATGTGGGTGGTTTCAGATTCTTCAATCTGCAGCTTAATATTTGGGTGTGCTGTCTGGAAATCTGTCAGCAGTCCGGTGATATCGTACTGTGCCATAACAGGAATGCCGGCGATGTTCAGGGTATCTTCTTTCTGTAGCTGATAGCTGGAAATAGTATGAATGAGATTATCATATTCCTGAACAATGGAATGTGCATCTTTTAATATCAGTTTACCTGCTTCGGTAAGCTGAATCTGACGCTTGCCTCGGTCAAAGAGCTGGATGTTTAATTCTTTTTCCAGAGATTTGATATTCTTGGAAACTGAGGACTGAGTTGTATATAAATTTTCAGCGGCAACAGAAAAATTTCCGCTGCGGACTACTTCGAGGAAATATTGAATTTGCTGGATATCCATGCTGGAAACCTCCTTTTTGGAAATTGACTGCTGAAATGATGTCTCAAAATTCTGTACTAACACTGGATTTATTTTAGCATAAATAATTCCTGACTGGAATAGGTGACAGAGAAAGAAGAATTGCGGGATGGAAATTGAGAAGGTATAATGTGGATGATTTAACCAAAGCGGTTATTGGGTTATGAGCAGGTAGTGAAGCGGATTGTGGATGTCCGTCTGACAGAAAAAGAGGAATTGAAAATGAAAAAGAGACTTGTAATTGGAATGAGTGGGGCATCAGGAGCGCCTCTTACAATAGAATTACTGAAGCAACTGCAGCAGTACAGAGATATAGAATCACATTTGATCGTTACCAAAGGTGCACAAATGACACTGGAACAGGAGACAGAGTATACATTGGAACAATTGTATGCACTTGCAGATGAGGTACATGACAACCATAATATCGGTGCAGGACCGGCAAGCGGAAGCTACCGTACTATGGGGATGATCGTGATTCCGTGCAGTATGAAAACACTTGCGGGAATCGTCAGCGGATACAGTGATAATCTTGTTCTGCGTGCAGCAGATGTAACTTTAAAAGAACGCCGCAAGCTGGTTCTTGTAACCAGGGAAGCACCTCTTGGAACTATCCATCTCAGAAATATGTATGAAGCCAGCCAGCTCGGTGCAGTGATTATCCCGCCGGTACTCAGTTATTATAATCATCCAAAAACAATAGAGGATTGCAACAGACATATCGTAGGAAAAATTCTTGATCAGTTTGATCTGGAAGGTCTGGAATTTCACAGGTGGATGGAAGAATAGCCAAAAAATGAGCATGGAATAAAGAAAGGGACCATTAAAAAATATGGAAAAGCATGCAGATTTGGGACGGAAAACAATTGTACTTTGTACAGAATATATGAATTGTGCTATTTCAGTACATTGTCAGCAATTGGATTATGGATATGAAGTAAGAATTTTTGGTGGACAGTGCTCCCATGTAGGTTGTGTAACAGTGGCAGACGAGCAGGGTACTTTACAGACGATTACTTTACCGGGACATAAAGAAAATATTATAACTGAGCAGTGGGCATCTGAAATTCAGGAAATCGTAAAACAGCCGGTAACTGTAATGGCAGGAGTACACTATGATGATCTGAAAAAAGAGCAGCTGCAGGAAGTAATTCAATTACTGAACAAATTATTGGCTGACTGCAAAGCAAAATTGTAAAAATTCTCGGGGATAGGGACATTTTTGGGAAATTTATAAATTACGGAACATAGACATTGGAAGATAGGAATGCTATAATTTTTTCGGCTAAAAAGTCTGTAGTTGAAAATACAAACAATTAAAGCTGTAAAAACGGAGGTGGCGAAATGTCTAAAATTGTAAAACTTTCATCAGCAACAGAACGTGAAAAGAAATTAAATGAGATTTATGAAAATATGGAAGAACTGAAAAACCAGTTTACCGCGTTGATTGATGAGTATGAGGAAGAGGAATCAGGTAGCAGAAAAGTAGATACTTTGATTGAAGCTTTGGACGCACTGGAGGATGCTGCGGAAGCGATGCAGGACGTGCTGGAGAGATAAATGTAAATAAGGTCACTGAAAAATGTATTTTTGAGAAAAAAACTCAAAAATACATTTTTTTTAGAAATAAATAAAAAAAATATCTGACAAAATGAAAAAAAATATCATAAATAAAGATTTTGTTGACAATGAAAAGAATAAATGCTACTCTTTAGGTTAGTTCTAACTAATTAGCGCAAACTAACTAAAGAGGAGAAAAAGTAGATGAAGAGAAGGATGGCATTTTTAATGTCCGTAGCACTTACTGCAAATATGTTTTCAATGACACCGGTATATGCTGCAGATGAATTTACAGACACAGAGATTTCTGCTCCAGAGGTTTCAACAGGCGATGATGAAGTCTGGAGTGATGGATCAGAAGTTGCTCAGTCAGGAGAAGAATTTGCTTCAGAGCCGGCCGCAGAAGCCGGACAGGAACAGACACCTCCGACAATCACAGGAAGTAAATATAAAGCTAATTTTTTTGATAGCTTTTTAACGTTAAGCTGTGATGATTTAAATTATATACAGGGAATTACAGAGATAAAAGTTAATGATGCTGTATGGGAGAACAAAACATCAACAAGCCTTATCTGGTATGCTAAGGCATATTATCTGGATACAGCAGAAAAAAGAATTTTCTTTGATGCTTCCGGAGATGGAATGCTTAAAGAAAATGATATCCTCACAATAAAAAGTACGGGTTATAAGGATCTGACATTAAAGGTAACAGGCGAAGGAGATGCATTTGCAGTTGAAGCAGTGACTTCTGATAATGATCAGAAACTGACACCTCCGGCAGTTACAGGTACTAATGTAAAAGAAAGTATTTATGATTATTCTGCAATCATTGTTGATGATGCAGACTATATCGGAAAGATTACAGAAATAGCAGTAGATGAAAGTGCATGGAGAAATGCCAGCTCTACAATGGGACTCTGGGGAGCAGGTGCATATTATCTGGATACAGAAAATAACAGAATTATGTTTGATGCTACCGGTTTATCTGTAGGAAATGTAATCACGATTAAGAGTGAGGGATATCAGGATTTATTCTTAAGAGTAACAGCATCAGGAAATGATTTTGCAGTTGCACCAAAAGATTCCGGAGCAAGTGATATCAACGGACCATCTAATGGTGTTACGACACTCCATGTAAGACTGACAGGATCTTTTGAAAGTGCGATTACAGGACAGAAAGGATACGATGCGATCACAAGTGCATCCACATCAGCTTCTGTAAATAAGAACAGTAATGTAACAGTAGAAGCAGCAGATATTCCTGACGGACAGGAACCTACAGAGAGCGACTGGAAACCATTAAGTGATACAGTAAGAATAAATGCTCAGAAGACCACAGCAAATATTGATACAGAAAACAGCGGTATGGAAGCCAGATATTCTGTATATGACAGTTCACTGACACTCAGCGGTACACCGAAAACACCGGGAACTTATCCTGTAAGTGTTACTATTACAGATGAGTCAGGAAGAACTGCGCAGAGCAACTCTCTGGAATTTAAAGTATATGGTACAGAAGAGAAACTTATTGATCATCTGAAACTGGAGAATGCAGTACAGGCCAGCGATGGAAAATATCTGTATGACATGGATCCATGGGCAATTCCGTATTTTGGCGGAGAAAATGAGACAGTAACTGTACCGGCAGAAATAAAAGCATGGTATGGTTCTCATACAAGTGGTACCTATGGAGAACTGGGATATGCAGTTAAAGATCTGGTTCCTGTACAGACATTGATCATTCCGGCAGGATGCAACCTTACGATGGTTAATATGAAAGTATTAAGCAGTGTGAAGATTGTAGTAGAAAATGGCGCGAAATTCACAGTTCGCGATTCATCCATTGATGGTCAGATCGAAGTGATGAATGGCGGTACTGTTTCTGTAGACTATGATGATTATAATAAAGAGTTTCTGACAGGAGCCTGCATTAATGGACAGTTGATCCTGAATGACGGTGCAGTACTGGAAAATTCTGTAATTCACTCTAATACAAATTACCTGGCTAACGGCAAGTATGACAGACACAATTCCGAACCTGTAGTAGTGGTTAAAGGAAACGCAACGATCAGAGGAGAGGTTTATATCCGCGGAGATGAGGCACCGGCTATTGGTTCCGGATACAGCGGACAGCCGGCTTTAAAAGTAAGCGAGGGTACTCTTGATATTGAAAAAAATGCAGTACTTGGTGTATATGGCGGCGGACAATATGCGCTGTCTTATGATGGCGGAGATGCACTGATTCTTGATAACGGTGTAGTAAGCGGACAGGGAACACTGATCGCTGTTGCTGGAAGAGGTTTCTGGGGCAATGGCGGAAATGGCGTTTCCGGTAATGGAAAGATTGCAGTATCCGGTGCTTATCTGGAAGGCGGAAGCCCGACTTCTCCTGATAAGGATTCTGCTCCTGGAAAAGCTTATTTATCAGGTATAGATGTTTCTCAGACTATGAGAATTAATGCTGTAGACGGAAGAGCGATCACTGATCCGGCTGATTCTGCTCCGGATACATACTGGAGTGATATTACATCAAAACCGGATACTTCCAATTGCAAGATCCCTGAGATGACAGAAGAGCAGAAAAAAGCTCAGGCAGAAGCTGCGATTACAGATGCAGTAAATAAGCTTGACGTTTCTAATGATACATCTGAAGATGATGTGAAAAATGCAATAGAAAGTGCGCTGGAAGAGAAAAAACAGAGCTGCGAAGACATGAACAATCTTACTGTTGATGTTGTAATGAAGAAAGAGAATGCAGCTGCCGGAAAAGACGGAAGTATCGAAATTACTGTTACGATCAAAGACGGAGATAAAGAGCTGGGTACAGTTGAACTGACAAAAACAATTGACAAGCTTCCGGAAGAAAAAACAGTGATAGAGAAGGCATATGCGAAGGGCAACAGTGTAAAGGTTGTTCTGTCAGAAGAATGCAAGGGTGCGCAGGGATATGATTATGTGATCGGCACTTCTGCAAATATGCTTTCCACAAAGAACTATACAAATGTAATTAAAAATCAGACTTCATTAGAAGCAACATTTAAGTATGTTGAAAAAGGTACCTGGTATGTAGCATGCCATTCATGGACAAAGGGTTCTGACGGAAAGAAAATCTTTGGAAAGTGGTCAGATGTAAAGAAAGTTAAGGTTACAGCTGTTACACCAAAGACACCGAAAATAGAGAAGGTTACTGTAAAAGGAAGAAATGTGACCATAACATATACAGCAGCCAAATATGCAAAAGGATATGATATTGTACTTGGAACAAAATATGGAAAAGTTGACAATGAGAAGTGTCCTCTTGCATATGGAAAATATGTGAAAAAAATAAACGGCAATAAAGTTACAGTAACATTTAAGAATGTAAAAAAAGGAACTTATTATGCCGGCTTACATGCATGGAACCGTACTTCACAGGACAACTCCAAAGTATTCAGCAAGTGGTCCAACATTAAAACTGTAAAAGTAAAATAAGAAATGTATAAACCGTGGCTATATACAAAGCCACGGTTTTGCGTTATGATAATAAAGTCTGAAACACAGGGGAATATCGACAATATATGTCTCTGTTATGCAGAAGATAATAATGTAAAGGATTACAGGAGAAACAATGAACTGTAAGGATATGATGCGGATACCGGAACTGGAAAATGTTCTGAAATTAAAAGCAGGTGAAAGAGGACTGGAGCATCTGGTTCGCTGGATTTACTTTGCAGACTGTCTGCAATGTATTAAGAGTGAGTATAAGATGGAGAATTATATTCACGGAGGAGAGTTTGTAATACTGACAAACAGGAGTGTGACAGATGACAGTGAAAAGCTAATGGCAATGATCGGACAGATGTATGAACATGGGATTGCTGCGCTGGGGATCAATGAAGGACAGATTTCAGATAAATTGACAGAATATTGCGAAGAAAAAAGTCTTCCGTTGTTTGAACTTCCGGAGAAATATCCGCTGATAGATTTTTCGCAGATTATGTGCAGGAGGCTTGTTTTAGAGGAAAATGAACGTAATGCGGCGGAACAGCTGTTTTCCTCAATTCTGGATGCGGAGCATCTGAGCCGAGACCGTGTGATGGCCCAGGCGAGATATTTGAATATCAATCTTGAAGGGAGTTTCTGTGTAGCAGAGGTAGCATTTGAGAATGCGAAGAGCGGATGGGAGAACGATGATTCGCTGACTCTTGGGCAGAACATAAAAAGAATGATCAATACAGAGTTTTCTTTTTATACGAAAGAAGATATTCTGGTTTTGCCGCAGGCCGGCTCTATTCTGGTACTTATTCCTGTATCACAGCTTGATGAAGGACAGATACGGGATATTCTTACACGGATCATTGAACGTGTACAGCGAGAGCAGGGAGCACATCTGTGTGTTGGAGTTGGAAACAGTACGGCGTATCTGGATGAGGTGAAGCACAGCAGAAATGAGGCTTCGGCGGCAATCAGGGCAGCGTCTGTTACAAATATGCAGGGACGGATTTTCTTTTATAAAGATCAGGGAGTTTATACTCTGATTTCCCATGTGGACGATACCAGAGTACTGGATGAATATGTAGAAGAACAAATTGGTAAACTGCTCAGGTATGATGAGATAAATACAGGAAATTTCAGCGAAACTCTGGAAAATTATCTGGAATACAACTGCAATGCAAAGAGAACAGCAGAAGTTATGTTTATTCATAGAAATACACTGAATTACAGGCTGAAGAAAATTGGTGAGCTGCTGAACTGTGATTTTGAAGACCTGAATAAATGCCTGGCACTGAAGCTGGCGTTTTTAATTACCAAGTATCGCAACAGATAACTGATTGTGCACCGTGCACAAAAAAGATAGTCTGTTACGCACATTGATTTCATCCGGAAAGGTGTTATAATCTAGCTAAATTAAAAATTAATTCAACCAATCAGAAACGACAAAGGTGTCAGATAGTTACTTATCTGGCGCCTTTTTTTGTTGGATGAGGCTAAGAGATAAAGGAGGATAATCTTATGACAACAGCAGAATTATCAAAAGCATTACCGGAGATCGTAACAGCACAGGTACCAGGACCGAAATCAAAAGAACTTCTTGACAGAAGAGATGCAGCAATCCCAAAAGCACTTTGTGGAAAAGCTTATCCGATCTGTATCAAACAGGGCGCAGGTGCGATGTTTGAGGATCTTGACGGAAATAAATTCCTTGACTGGGTCGGAGGTGTTGGTGTTCTGAACATCGGATATTCTCATCCTGAAGTAATTGAAGCGGTAAAAAAACAGACAGAGAAATATTTCCATACCATTTTCAATGTGTATGTACATGATGGATATGTAACACTTGCAGAGAGATTAAATGAACTTATGCCATGCAAAGGGGATGTAAAGAAGACTTATTTCGCAAACTCCGGTGCAGAGTGTGATGAGAACGCCATCAAAATTGCGAAAGCATTTACAAAGAGAAGTGGAGTGATCTGCTTTACAGGAGCATTTCATGGAAGAACAAACCTGACAATGGCATTGACAGCAAAAAAAGTATATGCAGTTGGCATGGGACCTTTCCCGGCAGGTATTTATCGTGCGCCGTATCCATATGTATACAGAGCACCGAAGGGATATACAGAAGCAGAAGCAATTCAGTACTATGTAGATGAACTGAACAGAATCTTTGATGAAGGTGCACCTGCAAGTGAAATCGCCTGCATGATCGTTGAACCGTTCCAGGGCGAAGGTGGATTTATTCCGGCACCGATCGAGTGGGTCAAAGCTGTTCGTAAAATCTGTGATGAGAATGGTATACTGATGATTGCTGATGAGGTTCAGTGTGGTAACTGCAGAACCGGCAAATATTATGCATCTGAGTACTGGGCAGAAGCTGGTGCAGCACCGGATATCATCACAACAGCGAAATCTCTCGGTGCAGGACTTCCAATTTCGGCGATCACAGCAAGAGCAGAGATCATGGATGCAGCACCGGCAGGAACTATCGGCGGTACTTTCTGCGGTAACCCGGTTGCGTGTGCTTCAGCGCTGGCAGTTATGGATATTATGAAACGTGATGATTATGCAGGAAAAGCAAGACATATTGGTGAAGTTGTTACCAAACGTTATAAAGAACTGCAGGAAAAATATACAGTAATCGGTGATGTCAGAGGACTTGGCGCAATGATCGGTGTGGAACTTGTCAAAGACAGAGAGACTAAAGAGCCTGCTACAGAAATTACAGGTAAGCTGATTCAGAATGCGATCCAGAAAGGTCTTCTTCTGGAGAGCTGCGGAACAGCAAGCAATGTGGTACGTTTCCTTGCACCGCTGACTATGACAGATGAGCAGATGGAGAAAGGCCTTGAGATTTTTGAAGCAGCGTTAAAAGAAGCGATTGAAGAATAAAATGGTTATTGCTATTTCTGATTTAAATACAGAGCCTGCCTGATTCAATTCGTTTCGAGGGTCTGCTGTTTATCAAAGCGAGAAGAAATGAGCAAGTAGCGAAGCGAATTGCGAATATCCGTTTGAATTGCAATAAAAGAGAAGACAAGGAGACACGTTTATGGAGCAGAAATCAAAGTTTGACAAAGTAATGGGCGCCTGGGATATACTTGTTATCGCATTTGGCGCAATGATCGGCTGGGGCTGGGTCATTAACTCAGGGGACTGGATTACCACTGCTGGTTTTGCCGGATCAATTATTGCAATGCTGATCGGTGGACTTATGGTCTTTTTTGTAGGACTTACATATGCAGAACTTACATCCGCAATGCCCCAGTGCGGTGGCGAGCATGTATTCAGCTACAGGGCCATGGGACCTACCGGATCTTTTGTATGTACCTGGATGATCATTCTGGGATATGTGGCTACTTCCGCATTTGAAGCAACTGCACTTCCAACAGTGATCACATATCTGTTTCCTGATTTTAATCAGGTATATCTTTATTCAATCGCAGGAAAGGATATTTATCTGACTACAATTGTACTTGGTGTCGGAGTTGCGATTCTGATTACAGTGATCAACATTAAAGGTGCGAAGACTGCAGCAATTCTTCAGACAGTACTTACAGCTATCATAGCAATCGCCGGAATTCTTCTGGTGGTCGGCTCTGCGATAAATGGTGATATGGGAAATATTACAGGGCAGATGTGGGAGTCCGGTGCCGGAAATACATTGGGAAGTGTGTTTAAAGTAGCATGTATGACACCATTCCTGTTTATTGGATTTGATGTTATTCCTCAGGCAGCAGAGGAGATTAATGTACCTTATAAAAAATCGGAAAAATAATGCTTCTGTTTATTTTTCTTGCAGTTGCATGGTATCTGATGATTATTTTTGCAGTCTGCTATATCATGCCTCAGAGTGAAATAGCAAAGGAGATGATGTCTCAGAATGGACTTGTTTCCGTGCACTTTATTCTATGGGTGAGTCTCTGATGATTCCGAAAATGTTCGGAAAACTTGGAAAAAATAAAACACCGGAAGCAGCTATTATACTTTGCGGAATTGCATGTGTTGCAGCACCATTCTTTGGAAGAGGTGTTCTGGTATGGCTGGTTGATGCAGCATCTTTTGGATGTGTTATCGCATATATGTTCGTATCTATTTCTTTCTGTATTCTCAGAAAAAAGAGACCGGAAATGGAGAGACCGTACAAAGTAAAAGCCGGAAAATTCGTTGGTGTGATGGCAGTATTGATGGCAGGATTTATGACGCTTTTATACATTATTCCTGCATCGTTTTCAGCAGCACTTGTATGGCAGGAATGGGTTGTAGTAGGAATCTGGCTGGCACTAGGCGTATTTTTTTACTTCTATTCCAAGAGAAAATATGGTGCAGAATTTGGTCGCGATATCTTTATTGTAGATGAGTCCAAAACAGTTGAGGAAGAACCGGCGGTACTTCCGAATGCCAAGTATCCGGACAGACATTTTGTTATTACTATGGGATGTGAATATGGAAGCGGTGGTCCTGAAATCGCCAGAATGGTTGCAGATTATTTTGGAATAGAGTATTATGACAGAGATCTGGTAGATAAAGTCGTACAGGAAATCGGCGTAGATAAAGGGCTGGTAGAGGAAGCAGATACCAAAATTGGTGTCAGGTATGCATTTGATACTTCCTATGGTGTCCGCTATGCAAACCTTTCCAATCGAGTTATTGATGCCCAGTTCCAGACAATTCACGATTTTGTAAAGCATTCGTGTGTGATCGTTGGACGAAGCAGCGATTATATCTTAAGAGATACAGAAGATGTTATGAACGTGTTTATCTATGCACCGCAGAAAGATGAAATTGCGGCTGTTATGAAGAAGAAAGGATTGAATGAGCGCAAGGCTGAAGAAGAGTGGGAAAATGTAGAGAAATCACAGCATGCACGACATGAGTACATTACAGGTAAGAAGCGTGGTGACAGACATACCCGTGATATCCTGCTGAACAGCAGCCTGCTTGGCTGGGATGCAACTGCTCAGTTTATCGAAGAACTGGTAGAGCGAAGATTTGGTCTGACAGAGGAAACATTGAAAAAGGAGGCTTAGAGAGCCAATGAAAGGATTTACGATCAAAACAGAAATAGAAGAATATGATACTTTTGGTGAATATGCTGCGCAGGCAGAACTGGGACCTCAGGATCTGGTTCTCTGCGGTGAACATACGTATGATAAGTATGTGGCACCTCTTTCGCTGGGAGTACAGACTCTTTTTCGCGAGAAATATGGAAAAGGAGAGCCAACAGATGGGATGGTGGATGCGATTCTGGACGCACTGCGGGAAAAAGAATTTGATCGTATCATTGCTATCGGAGGCGGCACGGTGGTAGACATTGCCAAAGTTGTGGCGGTTGCAGGAAAAGAGGATAAGGTAGATGACCTCTATGATAATGTAGACAAGCTGAAAAAAGTACATTCTCTGGTGATCATTCCGACAACTTGCGGAACAGGAAGTGAGGTTACCAATATTTCCGTCATCAATCGTGTGAGCAAGGGAGTTAAGATGGGACTGGCATCCAATGCAATGCTTGCTGATAAAGCGGTTATGATTACAAATATGCTGGATTCTCTTCCATATAAAATATTTGCCACTTCTTCTATTGATGCGATGGTCCACAGTGTGGAATCTTTCTTAAGCCCAAACGGATGCAGCATTTCGAGGATCTTCTCCACGGAGGCACTGAAAACAATCTTACAGTGCTGGAAGAAATCCGTGGAAGCTGGTGGCGGAGATAAATGGAAAAACTATGCGGCAGATTTTCTGAAAGCATCTAACTGGGCTGGCCTTGGTTTTGGCTATGCAGGATGTGCAGCAGTTCATGCATGTGCTTATCCTCTTGGCTCTGTATATCACATTCCTCACGGACAGTCAAATCAGCTGATGTTTAAAGATGTGATGGAAAAATACAAAGAAATCCAGCCGGAAGGACGGATCAATGATTTGGAAGATATCATTGCAGAGTGCCTGGGAGTGGCACAAAGCGATGCATTAGCTGCCTTGTATGAACTGATGGATAAAATTCTTGAAAAAGAGCCGCTTCGCAATTTTGGAGTAAAAGAAAGTGATCTGCCTGTTTTTGCCGGAGATGTGATCAAGACCCAGCAGAGACTGCTGAAGAATAATTACGTGGAGCTTTCAGAAAAACAGGTATTAGAGATATATAAGGCTGCTTACTAATATTGGAATTTTGTAAAATATGCGTACTGGTTTATTTAAGACTGGTGCGTATATTTTTTTGTCATTTCTATCTTTTTTGTCATATATGGGGGATTAGGCAAATGTTCTTCTGGAAAAATATTATTTACATTAAGACGTGTTTGTACGGAATGGTATAAAGAAGATTAAATGAATAACTGCCCAAATTGGACTTGTCATATAAATGTAAATGCTATATAGTATAAAATGTAAGCAGTAATCTAAATTTTCTAATAAGCGATTTTTCAGGCAGTATCTGCCATTGATTCCAAAGATAAAAATACATAATTTCAAAGAGATTAAGTATTCAATAAAACCCGTTAAAATGCTATAATGTAAGTACAAAAAGGAGTGTTATATGAATAATACGATTTTTGATGATGTATTTCGTACGATGATCGAGAAGATGCCATATCTGGCAGTGCCTCTGATCAATGAAGTATTCCATACATCATATCCGGAAGATGTGAAGATTACACAGCTTCGCAATGAACATCAGCAGGAGGATGGAGAGATTATTACAGATTCCTGTCTGCTGATCGGAAAGAAAATGTATCATATCGAATGCCAGAGCACAGATGACACTACAATGGTCATTCGCATGATTGAGTATGATTTTGTAATTGGTATAGAACATGCAGAGAAACAGGGACGCAGATACCGGATAGTATTTCCAAAGTCCTGCGTACTATTTCTGAGAAGTTCAGGAAACACGCCGGATTATCTGGAAGCAGATGTAGTTTTTCCGGATGGAAATACATATTTATATTCCATACCAACAATAAAAATGGCTGATTATACAAAAGACAGCATCTTTGAGAAAAATCTGTTAATGCTGTTGCCATTTTATATTATGAGATACGAGAAAAAAGGACATGATTTTAATAACAATCCGGAATTATTTCAGGTACTCTTAAACGAATACGAGGAAATCCGGGTAAATCTGGAAGAAGAACTGACAGAAACAGGAAAGTCAGAATTATATACAGATTTGACGAAACTAATTGTAAAAATAGCGGACTATATTTTCCGTGAAGAAGACGATGTTCGGAAAGGAATAGGTGATATTATGGGAGGAAAAGTTCTGGAACTGGAGTCTGAAAGACTTAAAGCAGAGGGACTTCAGGAAGGCATGATTGCTGGTGCAATTAAAACCTGTAAAAAATTTAAACTTAACCAGGAAGCTGCTGTAAAAAATATAATGGAAGAGTTTTCTTTATCTAAAGAAGATGCCAGTAATTATGTGAAGAAATACTGGTAATATGATGTACCCTATATCTTACGAAAAGAAGAGAATGTTCGGAAAGGAATAGGTGATATTATGGGAGGAAAAGTTCTGGAACTGGAATCTGAAAGACTTAAAGCAGAGGGGCATACAGAAGGGGAGGCAATCGGGCAGATTCAGGGAGAAAATCGACTTGGAAGTTTGATTACTCGACTGATTCAAGATCAGAGAACTGAAGAAATTCCAATTGTATCAGTGGATTCTAAGCGACGTGAGCAGTTATATAAAGAATATAATCTTTAGGAAAGATATAGAACAGGAGAAAAGGGCAAATGCCTTTCCTCCTGTTTTTTCATATATTTTTTTGTCATTTTAGAGATAATTACAGCTGCTAAAAGCAATAAAAAAGCTGTGAAGAGCAAAATGGACTTCAATATAATACAATTAACAGTAGTAGATACGAATTATTAGGAGTTTAGTTGGAATGCCATTTTTAAAATTTTAAGAGCAATTTTCGTTTTGTTTTCTGTTTTATCAGTAACATATATAAATATTGCGCATAAGCTATCAGTAAAGCGGTTTACAGGGAGCTTGTATGGCTTTTTATAAGGATATGAGGATGCAGCAGGAGAATGTGGATACAGGACGGTATCAGGTGGCGGTGGTGGATCGTTTAAGCAATCGTCCGAAAGAGAATGCGCGGGTGAGGATCTCATATACGGGGGCACCGGACAGTATAATAGAAGAGGTGGTGACGGATTCTTCTGGTCGAACACCTGTGATTGAATTAAAGACACCGCCGCTGGAATACAGTATGGAACCGGTGGAACAACAGCCATATGCGGAATACACAGTGCAGATCGATGCGGAGGGATTTGAACCTAAGGAAGTAGCCGGAAGTGAGGTGTTACCGGATGTATTATCCAGACAGCCGGCAACATTAAATGCCATGGAACCGGGAGAAAGTTACCAGCGTGTGGTGATCCCTCCGCATACGCTGTTCTATGAGTATCCGCCGAAAATAGAAGAGTCAGAGATAAAGGCTATAAATGAAACCGGAGAAATTGTGCTGAGTAAAGTTGTAGTTCCTGAGTTTGTAGTGGTACATGATGGCCCGATCAATGATTCCTCAGCAGAAAATTATTATGTACGTTATCGCGACTATATCAAAAACGTAGCCAGCAGTGAGATATATGCCACCTGGCCAGACGATACGATCCGGGCGAATATTCTGGCGATTATGTCGTTTACATTAAACCGTGTATATACGGAATGGTACCGGAATAAAGGCTATGATTTTACAATTACTTCCTCGACTGCATATGATCATAAGTGGATTTACGGCAGAAATATTTTTGACAGTATTGATCGCATTGTAGATGAGCTGTTTGAAAATTATCTGTCCAGACCAAATGTGCGTCAGCCGATCCTGACACAATATTGTGACGGAAAGCAGGTGCAGTGCAGGAGCAGAGGATGGATGACACAGTGGGGCAGTAAAGCTCTGGGAGATCAGGGGTATTCAGCCATTGAGATCTTAAGGGCTTTTTATGGAAATGATATGTATATTAATGTGGCAGAGGCAGTGTCCGGGATTCCGGCATCCTGGCCGGGATATGATTTGGATATCGGTGCAACAGGAAATAAAGTAAGTCAGATTCAGGAACAGTTAAATACGATTGCAGGTGCCTATCCGGCAGTGCCTACAGTAACAGTAGATGGAATATACGGAGATGCGACCAAAAATGCAGTACGCGTTTTTCAGGGGATTTTCGGACTTGGACAGACCGGGATTGTAGATTATCCCACCTGGTACAAAATTCAGGAGATTTATGTAGCGGTGAGCAGGATTGCTGAGCTGCGTTGACAGATAATATTGAAAGGGCAGGGAAGATGAATACCTGCTCTTTTTGCATAGTGAATGAGTTTATTTGATTGATGTGAAAAAGAAAAAAAATAAGGCACCATGACTCCTCATAGTTCCTCATTCTTTAATGCGGAAGATGGGACTTGAACCCACACGAGCGCAATGCTCACAAGATCCTTAG